>Ga0315270_10001817_pt1 | contig 11347 bp, 8 predicted proteins | sample C1_bottom_MG_FD_204932 | JGI IMG/M metagenome (GOLD analysis project Ga0315270, IMG submission 204932) | Sediment microbial communities from Yellowstone Lake, YNP, Wyoming, USA - C1_bottom | ecosystem: Environmental > Aquatic > Freshwater > Lake > Sediment | place: USA: Wyoming | collected... | reverse complement strand
GCCCGTCTGCTCCGTTTCGGCGCAGCTGGATTGCGGCACAATTTGGAACTCGCCCTGGTCAACGTGGGTACACGCCAATACTGGCGTTCCTTTCGCAGGTTGGGGCGTCGTATTTTCAGTCATTGCATTGGCACTGAGCCTAGATGGTATTTGGCGCCAGCGCAGCACTAGCGTACTGGCGTTGCGCGGCGTCACGCTGCTCGCGTCGTTGGGCACTCTCGCTTTGTTGGCCTACAGCGTGAACATGGGGATTTTTTGCCCCACTTGTTTGCTTTTCTATGTCTGCGTGTGGATGACCACATTCGCCGCATGGCAGACGCAAGCAACCGCAGCAGAACCCCTCAAAGCAGCGCTGACGGCGGTTGGTGCTTTTGCCGTTGGTGCATTGCTCGCCGTCTACCCTGGCATGAAAACACCATTGCCAAATGCAATGACCTTGCCAATCGCGAAGACCACGACTGTTCCAGCTCCCGCACCTGCTCAAACTCCAGCCAAAGCAACGCAAACCGCGCCCGAAAATGCAGCAGCAACAGCGCCGCCTGGCGGCGAGCTAGAAAAATTTCTGGGTGAGGCAAACCAAGACATGAAGCAAGCCCTGAGCGATGGCTTGGATCTCTACCGAAAAGCGCAATGGCGCGGCCGACCGACCGATGAAAAACGACTCACGTTTGGCAGCTCCGGCGCAAGCGTACAATTAGTAGAATGGGTCGATCTGCTGTGCCCACACTGCGCTCGTTTCCATCAAGCGCTGGATCAGATCATTGAAGCAACGCCCGGCAAAAGTTGGAACTTGGAAACCCACTATTACCCGCTCGACAGTGAGTGTAACCCGGGAATTCAGCGAACTGACGGCACCGGCGTACATTGCTTAGCGGCAAAAGTACTTATTTGTTCGGCGGGCCAGCCTGACGAGCATCAATTACGCAGCGCCTTGTTTGCCAATCAAGCATCTCTCAAACCGGAGTTGGTGTGGCAACTTTCAACCAAGGACGATGCTGAAAAACGTGCCGCCCTTGAGCACTGCGTAAATTCGCAAGCTACTCAGGATGCCTTAGCCAACGACGTTGCCGACGCCGATGCATATGGTATTCGCGGAACGCCGTTCTTGGTTATCAACGGGCGACCCGCTCCGGGACTGCCGCTATTGCTCTATGCCCTCATTCTCGCAGGTGGCGACCCCATGCACGCGGCGTTTGACAATCTGCCCACTCCGCGACCACCGCCACCTGAGCAGTAAAATGAATTCGCTTCCGCCTGAATCAATAAATTGCTTGGCGTCGTTCGTAACAACGCTTTGTTGCTGTGAAGAGACGCAACATACTTCCACACGCATTTATGTATGATTAACAAAAACCAGCGCCGATCGGCAGCGGTCGGCGCCTTCGCTTTGGTGATCATTGTTGCGACGCTTTTATTCGTTGCGCCCAAGTCACCGGACACCCCAATCGAAGCGACGCCATCTTCTGTCGACGCGCAAACAAGCTGGCGATACACCAACGCACTCAATCTGCCGCGCCGAGGCCTCGCGGCGGCGAGCAATAACAAATTTGTCTATGCGGTCGGCGGCATGGACTCTCACGGGGGCTACATTGCGCCCGTCGAGGTCGCTGACGTTCGCGCCAACGGCACACTATCGGCCTGGAGAATCACCTCTTCGCTGCAAGAACCCCGCTTCTACCTCGCAGCCGCCATTGTGGGTGATTTTATTTACGCTGTGGGTGGCGCCAACGGACCACGTGGCCACGAAAACCAACCTGTTGCTACCGTTGAAAGGGCTAGAATTCAACCCGACGGAACACTGGGGCCCTGGCAACATGATTTGAATCTCACAACCGTGCGGCGCGGGTTACAAGTGGTGGCGATAGACAACACTCTATTGGCTGTCGGAGGTTATAACGGAGAGTTTCTTCGCACATCCGAACATACTTCTGTAAAGGCAGATGGTTCGCTCACGCCGTGGATTGCCGACGCCCAATCATCCAACGCTGAACGCTATATTCATTCTGCCGCCGCAACAGGACGACGAATCTATTTATTGGCAGGACACGTCCAAGGGCATGCGCAAATGAGCTATGGCGATGTCGAGATGACTGAACTCAATGCCGATGGTGGACTGAACCGATGGCGAGCACAGTCTAGCTTGTTACACCGGCCACGTTTTCTGGCCACTGCCGTTGCGACACCGACACAACTTTGGCTTATCGGGGGGCACGACGGACAACAACAACTGGCCCACATCGAAATGGCGCCGCTGAGCCGAGATGGATCCGTCGGAAAATGGCACGACGGTCCTTCATTGAATCTCGGCCGCAGCGCTTGCGCAGCGGTGGTCGCCAACAAAACACTAGTGGTGATTGGCGGCGCTCATGATAACGGGCCGGTCGCTAGCGTCGAAGTACTGAACAATCGATTGCAATAGCACAGCTCCGTCGCGAAAAACCGGCACAACTATCACCGTCGAGCTCACCAAGACCGCCACAGGCAAGCCGTTGCGGCACAACGACCGCGGCCAAGAAGTTCTGCCGAATCAACGGCGATGGAACCAACAATCTAAAGTTCACTCGCGCCTCAGCCGTTAAGCAACCAGTGAGTCCCCGCCAATTGAGGCGCGGCTAACGTGCAGGGAAAGCCACATTTTGGCCGCCCACAATCACGATTTCCACGCGAGTAACCACCATGTCAAATCGGCGTCGAATACTCAAAGTTAAAAACAAATTCCAAGATCAAATGATCCTTGAAATCATTTTGGTCAGTTTCATTTTTATCAACATGTTAGTCATTCTAAGTTTCTTCGCAATGGACACCATTCGCGACTTGTTCCGGCTAAAATTTACCTTAGCCGTCGCCCTCGCCTGCGGCGAATTAGGTGGCCTCATCATCGTCTATTTATACACACTAAAAGCAAGTCACAAGATTGCCGGTCCGGTCTATATGATCGAACGTCGACTTGTCGAAATCGCCAAAGGCGATCTAACGGTTAGCCTTAAATTGCGCAAAAATGACCACTTTCACGACACGGCGGATGTATTAAACACGTCTGTCGAACAGCTGCGTAACAAATTGCTCAAAGTGCGCGGCGCGGCTGAAGCGCTAAAGGAAACATTGCCAAACAACAACGCGAGCCGCGAGGCGCTCGATAGTCTTTTTGCCGCACTGGATGAATTTAAAACCGAACGTACCTCCAGGTCGCCAGCGAAATCGACCGAAGATGTTATTGACGAAGTTGATGACGCCGCCGATGCTGTAAGCAGTTAAGTTAAGCGAAACGACGCTTAATACGTCTCTCTACGAGACGGCTTGGCCGAAAATTTTGCCCAGCCAGACCTATTCCACCTTTTTCCGACCACCGGACAACCAACGCTCAATCACCGGCCTCAACGCTTCCAGAGTGATAGGCTTTGGGACAAAATCATCCATTCCAACGGTCAAACAACGCTGCCGATCGTCGACACTTGCATTCGCCGTCATGGCAATGATTGGAACACGACCACCTGATGGCGCTTGCCTTTCCTGTTCTCTGGCGCGAATGGCTCGCGTCGCTTGAAATCCATCCATCTCCGGCATCAAACAATCCATGAACACAACGTCATAGTGCGCCTTCTCCAGCGCGCCCACTGCCATTTTGCCGTTCGCCGCAACATCGGCGCGCACCCCCAGCTTAGCAAGAATTTTTACCGCCACCTTCTGGTTAACCGGATTGTCTTCGACCACAAGCGCAACACCGCGCGACTGCTCGACGGCATCGGCAAAATCAAAACGGGTTACCAACGCGTGCTCATCTTCACGCGCGGTCACGACGGCGATTAATATTTCACGCAATCGTTCCTGGCTAATCCCTTTAGTAATGTAAGCCGCTGCGCCGGCGTCACGGGCTTCTCGTGCATGACCTCGCAGACCTGTCGCGGCAGTCAAAATGATTTTCGTCTGGCTCACGAGCGGATCGGCCTTCACCGCGGAAATAATGGCCAACCCATCCGGATCAAGAGATGACGTGTCCATAACAACGACTCCGAGAGGAGTCTTTCTCTGCGCCGCCGCACGCAACACTTCCAATAACTGCGTAGAAACAGCCACAACCTCGTGATCAAGATTAAGCGCACGCAAATGCTTTTGCGTGACCAAGAAGCGTCCTTCGGGATCAACCACCACGGCAACACGCGTTTCCAGCGGCATACTGCCAGTAACGTGACTGCGCACCAATGGTCCGAGCTTTTTTTGCGGCACAATGAACCAAAAAGTGCTGCCAGCACCCAAGCGACTTTCCAAACCAATGGAGCCGCCCATGACTTCGACAAGCTGTTTGCATATCGACAGTCCAAGGCCAGTACCACCGTAACGCCGCGTGGTGGATCCATCGACTTGCGTAAAAGAATCGAAAACGCGCTGCTGGTTTTCCACTGCAATCCCCACGCCTGTATCTTTGATTTCGAAGCGTAGCGAAACATCATCATTTTTATCACTCACCACCGTGACGCGCACAACGATCTCACCGCGCTCAGTGAACTTGACGGCGTTCCCTACCAAATTGCTAATCACTTGGCGAATACGCGCCGGATCACCCGTTACCTGATTGGGCACATCGGGGGCGATCAGAACGACGACATCGAGATTGCGTGTTGCCGCTTGCTCGGCAAAGAGGTGTGTTGCATCGTGTACCACCTGACGAAAATCATAGGCGACGCTTTCCAGCTCTAGCCTGCCCGCTTCCACCTTGGCGAAATCAAGCAATTCATTTATCAACGACAACAGTTGTTCGCCAGACTGATACGCCGTATCAGCATAATCCATTTGATCGGCCTGCAAACCCGAATCCACGAGCAAACTTAGCATACCTAACATGCCGTTGAGCGGCGTACGAATCTCATGACTGACATTGGCGAGAAACATCGATTTTAACTGCGACGCTTCCAGCGCTTTATCGCGCGCATACGCCAATTCGGTTGTACGCTCAGCAACGCGCAATTCCAAATCATTCTTCGCCGCCTGCAGCGCTTGCTCCGCATTCTTTCGTTCAGAAATATCGCGACAGATACCAACGAACACGCGGCGATTGCCCAAAATAACTTCGCTAATAGCTAACTCAATTGGAAACGTCTCGCCGTTTTTTTTCTGCCCGACAATCTCGCGACTGCGTCCAATCACATGTGTCGCACCAGAACGCAAATATTCAGCAATGTATCCGCCATGCTGCGCGCGATGACGTGTCGGCACCAACACACTGACATCCTCATCGATAAGATCACCAAGTTCGTAGCCAAACAACCGTTCTGCAGCGCCGTTAATTTGCTCGATGTGACCGTATTCGTCGATGATGACAACTCCCTCAACCATCGTCTCCAATATCGCGCGTAGGTTGGCCTCGCGCCGCTCCGCACTCTTTTGCTGCTCAAGCACTTCATTGTGAAGCAAGACAGTATCGAGCACGTTTGAGATACGGGCTACGACTTCCGCTCGCTCAATGGGTTTGGAAATAAAGTCGCGCACACCTTGCTGCAGAATGGCAACCTTCAGCGCTTGATCTGACTGAGCAGTCAACATCAGTATGGGAGGAATGCGCCCGCCATTGGAGGTTCTGAGCTGCTCAATAACTTGCAAACCATCCAAATGCGGCATGTTGTAATCGAGCACGATTAGGTCATGACGTTGTACTTGATATGCCTCGATCACTTCACGCGGATCATTGATGACATCGACGCCAAAAAATCCATCGCGCCGTAAAATTTCCCGCAATAACTCGGTGTCGACGGGGTTATCGTCGACGACAAGAATTTTTGCCGAATGTATGTCTTCTTGCCACATGTTGGTACAAAGCGCTTCCGTGTTGCGAAACTGTCCCTACCACACACCGGGAATAAATTTGCTGGGCACTCGCCGACAATAATCTTGATACATTGGATCGCGCGACAAGTGGCGCTCTTCAGTAATGGCGCGCCAATAGTAAAGAGCACTCCACGCCGCCACGCTCATCACCGCATAGACCCACGCATTGAAACCCACTTGCCACTGAAACATTAGTGCGGGCAGCGAACCCAACCACCACGCGACGTTTTTGCTCGCATAAGCTGGATGTCTCACCCAGCGATAAGGACCTCGCATGACCACTCCGCGATGCGTCAAGTTACTTGCCTTCAGAAACAAGGCACAAGATGCCCAAGCGTAAATCCCCATCGCCAACAATATGGCGACGCATGCGAATAGCTGAACAGCTTCATTATTGAAGTGCGGATAGTCGCTACTCTGCCAGGCAAACAAGCGCTGCATTCCTTCGTTAAGAGGTGGATAACAAGCAAGTGTTGCTAACCAGCCCGCCGCGGTCGGCTCCACCGAGCGAATTTCGTTCCCCAACCGTGGGTGTTCAATTGCGTAACCAATCAGAAAACAACTCACATCGACAAGAAACGCCAAGTTAAACAAAAACCAGTAACCGCTCGGCAAAAAAGCCGGTTGCCGCAGAAAATCCATACCGTGACTAACAACTTGGTGCCAGTGATAAACCACCCACGCCAACATCATCGGCAGAAAAAACAATTTGATAACAATAGTGCGAATAGCGACGCGCTCTTCGTCGAGAAGGTTACGGGAACGATAGTTCCACAGGCCACGCCAGAACAAGCGGCATTTGACTGGATAGTTTGCCGGCAAACTGAGGTAATAAAACGGCAGCACAAGCACGTAAAACCAAACTATATACAGCAGCCATTCGTGGTAAGCCGCCGTATAAAGTTTCACGAGATAAGGCTGGGTTGCGTAGAGTAGGTAACCTAGCGCAACCACGCCCAGTGCCGCGAGGTAATTCTCGGCGATTTCTTTGACTCTTGCCGGCGCCATGAATGGTTTCCGTTCTTCCTTGCCATAGTCGCACTAAGGTGCAATCGCCGTTTTTGGGAAAATTCCTGATGCACACCTTGCAATCGAATCGGCAGCGATGTCAATCACGGCGCGACCAAGATTTCCCGCTGCAACTCCACTGCGAACCATTACGATGCCGACGAACTTTTGTTGGTAATACTATTTAATTGGGCAGCAGCAATCTATTGCTGCAACAATGAAGGGCGTGGCAGCGACTAGTTTTAGTCGCAACCGATCGAGCGATCGATCGAGCGATCAATTGCGGCGACCAGCACCAGACCACGATGAAGCAAGCGACGAGAACTCGACTAAGATCCCGTACTTTCGCCATAAAGTTCGCGCAACAATGGCTGAATCGCATTGGCCAGATCACGCGGACTAAACTTGGCCACATAAATATCAGCGCCAACCGACTTGCCCAAGGAGATATTGGCATCGGCAGACAACGACGAATGCATCAGCACGGGAATGCCACTAAAGCGCGGGTCTTGCTTAATCTTGCGCGTCAACACATAGCCGTCCATTTCCGGCATTTCAATATCGGTGATAATCGCCTGGATCACTTTAAACACCGGCACATGACTCGTTGCCGCACGCTCGGCGATATCCTGCAACTTGTCCCACGCTTCGCGGCCATTGCGCGTACCAATGTAGCTCACACCGAGCTGTTTCAGCGTGGTCTCGATTTGCTTCCGTGCCATCGATGAGTCATCGGCATACAACACGGTGTATTGCTCTTTGATCGGCTCAATTTCGGCGTAGTCATCGATATCCTTGCCCAACTGTGCTGTTTCAGCGAGCACTCGTTCCACATCCAAGATCAACACAATGCGCTTATCACGCAATTCAGTCACCGCCGTCACCAAGCCACCCAAACGGTGCGCCAACATCGGTGGCGGCACCTTCATGTCTTTCCATTCCATGCGCAAAATGTGGTCGACGCCGTGCACTAACAAAGCCTGGGTCTGTCGATTGTATTCCGTGACAATCAGAATACTTGGCTCCTCTGCCACGTCCATCTCGCAAAATTTCGCCACATTGATGACGGGCACCATATTGCCGCGCAAGCTGACTAATCCGGCCACCGCAGGCGGCATATCCGGTGCGTGGGTAATATCAGGCGCGCGCAATACTTCGCGCACTTTGAACACATTAATACCGAATACTTCCTCGCGCTTGGTGCGACGGTCGAGGCCCAAGCTGAACAACAGCACCTCTAACCGATTGGCACCCGCCAGCTTAGTTCTTTCATCGACGTCTTTTAGAAAATCCGCCATCGTTAGTCACCGAAGCGTTGCTCGCCACTAAAACGCCCACGCAGAAAATGCATGGCGCGAACAGTGCGATAAAATATGTTTTGTCACCCGAAATCTGAGATGCCCCAATCCATCTAGTTTTTCGGCTGAGTAAATCTTTTCTAAACCCTAATTGTCAGCACGCGTTGACAGTACGCTTGCTTTTACCTCTAATTGACTTAGCGTCACTACAGAAAACGGGCGCTCGACGTTCGCAAATTGCGGCAGAGAGCTAAATAGATCGTCACGCCATCATGGAGGAATAGCGCATTTCACAACCGATTTTACTGGCTCATCAGCTGTCAAAGCACTTTCCGCACAAAAAGGGAGATTCAATTGCGTTTGAAGACGTCAGTTTTCAAATCGACGCCGGCGAGTTTGTCGCGATTGTCGGACCAAGCGGATGTGGCAAAACCACGCTATTGCGAATTGTTGCGGGACTTGAGCGGCCAAGCAGTGGCCAGCTTCAGCGCGAGATATCGCTTGCGCAGCTTACAATGGTTTTCCAGGAACATGGTCTGTATCCATGGCTAACCCTCCGTGAAAACATCATGCTCCCGTTGACCAGCGCATTCGGCTGGAACAAACAGCAGGCGCGCGACCATGCAGAAGAATTAATGCAGCGCTTTGGTATCGCCGACGCAGCAGACTCGTATCCACACACTGTCTCCGGCGGTATGCGCCAACGAGCCAGCTTGGCGCGCAGCTTTGCCGTGGCCCCACGTGTATTTTTAATGGACGAGCCCTTTGTTTTTTTGGACTACCAAACACGCCTGCAATTGCAACAAGCGTTATTGGAAATATGGCGCGGCAGCGACGCCAGCGTGATCTTTGTCACCCACGACATCGAAGAAGCCATCGCCTTGGCAGATCGTGTTTTGATTTTTACCGGGCGACCAGGGAAACTGCATGAATCGCTGCCGATCGCCCTGCCCAGACCTCGAGACATCGTCTCACTGCGGGAACTGCCAGAATTTCGCGACTACGTGCGCCATATCAGCAACGCACTTGGCCTTGGTAGCGCCAAGCGAGTCGCCGCAGGAGCGCCGACATGAAACGTGCGCTGTATTACGCAGCATCGCCGCTCGCCGCCCTCTTGTTGTGGGAACTTTGCGCACAACAAGCGTGGATCGATATTCGCTTTTTCCCCTCGCCCTCGGCCATCGGCAAGTACGCGCTCAGCACACTCGACACAACTGAACTTTGGATGCACCTTAGCGCAAGCCTCCAGCGTATCGGTTGGGGCTATGGCGCCGGTGTGATCTTCGGCATCGGCATCGGCATTACCATGGGATTATCGCGCGTTGCTCGGATAGTCGGCTACCCTTTGGTCGCTATGTTCTATCCCATTCCAAAGATCGCGCTATTTCCTTTGGTCATGCTCATTTTCGGCATTGGCGAAATATCGAAAATCTTCGTCGTTGCACTGGGATGTTTTTTCTTGGTCGTTATGAATACGCTACGTGGCGTCGACCAACTGGATCGCATTCATTTCGATGTCGCCGCGATATTTCAATTGCGACGCTCCGACCTGATTCGTCACGTCATCTTGCCCGGCGCCCTGCCCTCGATTTTTACCGGTTTGCGTTTAGCACTGGGCTACAGCCTGGTGATCGTCGTGGCCGCCGAATTTTCTGGTGCCAGCACAGGAATTGGCTATTGGATATGGCAAGCCTGGGAAACCTTTTCGATTAAGAGACTGTACGTCGGAATTTTCGCTATCGGCGGGCTAGGCATTGTTTGCTCGGCATGCTTGGATATCCTTGAACGTTTACTCACGCCTTGGCGAGATACGCGCAGACACATAATCGGATAAGCATTCCAGGAAAACCGCAAGCAACAACTCTTTGCCCGTCCCGCAAAGTATGGGAACATAGCCGCTCCCGGCCTAGGCTCTCACTGCTTCTCACGCATGCATGGCCCCGGTGTTGGACGAGCAAACTTAAAATAGAAAGGACAGATCGATGAAATTTCAGCCTATCGCCGGCCTCATGTTACTCGCAGCAAGCCCCCTGGCACTCGCGATGGACGCCAGCCTGAACACGGATAAAAAGCAATTGAGCTACACCATTGGCTTTCAAATTGCTCAGCAAATTCGCGGCGACAGTTTAGATGTTGATCCCGCCACATTGAGCCAAGCCATCGCTGACGTTTTGTCCGGTGCACCACCGAAAATGGCGCCGCCAGAAATGCAAGCCACGATGGAAAAGCTCCAACAACAAAAAATGGCGCAACAAAAATCAATGGGTGAAAAAAACTTGAAAGATGGCCAAGCGTTTCTGGACAAAAACAAGAAAGAAGCCGGCGTAACCGTGACCGCTTCCGGCTTGCAATACAAAGTACTTAAGAAAGGCGCCGGCAAGAAACCGAAACCCACCGACACCGTGACCGTGAACTACAAAGGCACCTTGATCAGTGGTGTTGAGTTCGACAGCTCCTATTCGCGCGGCCAACCCGCCAGCTTCCCAGTCAATCAAGTTATTAAAGGCTGGCAGGAAATCTTGCCAATGATGGAAGAAGGCGCCAAGTGGGAGATCGTGATACCGGCAAACATGGCTTACGGTGAGCGCGGCACCGGCGGCCCCATCGGACCCAACGAAACCTTAAAGTTTGAAATTGAGCTATTGTCTATTGGCGACAGCGCAGCAAAAGCACCGGCTGCTAAATAGTCAATCGACAACGTCCAACGAAAAACGCCGAGAGTTTGAGTCTCGGCGTTTTTTGTCTCTCAGAAAGCAACAGCCTAGTCAGACCGCTTATCGCGCTTGCGGTCCGTCTCCTTCAAATATCGCTTGCGAAGCCGCGTAAAGTTTGGCGTGACTTCGACCAGTTCATCGTCGCCAATAAACTCCAAAGCCTGCTCGAGCGACAAACGAATGGGCGGCACCAGCAAAATATTTTCATCTTTGCCCGCGGCGCGCATGTTCGTTAGCTGCTTCCCCTTGAGGGGATTGACAACCAAATCATTGTCACGCGTATGGATACCGATAACCATACCTTCATAGACTTCTTCGCCCGGAGCCACAAACATGCGGCCACGCTCTTGCAGATTAAACAACGCGTAAGCCAACACTTTTCCGACGCCGTTCGCAATCAATACACCGTTGTTACGATGCACCATCGATCCTTTGAAACGAGGACCGTAGTGGTCGAACACGGAATGCAGCAAACCCGTTCCGGACGTCATGGTCATAAAATCCGTG
>Ga0315270_10001816_pt1 | contig 11353 bp, 4 predicted proteins | sample C1_bottom_MG_FD_204932 | JGI IMG/M metagenome (GOLD analysis project Ga0315270, IMG submission 204932) | Sediment microbial communities from Yellowstone Lake, YNP, Wyoming, USA - C1_bottom | ecosystem: Environmental > Aquatic > Freshwater > Lake > Sediment | place: USA: Wyoming | collected... | reverse complement strand
GGCCGCAATCCATCCCGATGATCGTGCGCTCGTGACACAGCAGGTGCAGGCCATGCTGGCCGGCAAGGATACCGAGAACTATGAGTGTCGCATCGTGCGCCCGGACGGGGTGGAGCGAATCGTGTGGGCGCGTTCCGAGGTACAACGGGCCGCGGACGGAAGCCCGCTATTCGTTCTCGGCACGGTGCAGGATATCACCGACCACAAGCGTGCCGAACAAGCGCTGCGCGACAGCGAGTCGCGCTACCGTACCATCGTCGAAACCGCGCAGGAGGGCATCTGGCAGATCGATGCCGACAACCGCACATCTTTCGTCAACCGCAAGATGGCTGACATTCTCGGCTACTCGATCGAAGAGATGAATGGCCGACAGTTGTTCGACTTCATGGATGAAGAAGGCCAGGCAATCGCGGTGCAAAATGTCGAGCGCCGTAAGGCCGGTATCGCCGAGCAGCATAACTTCAGGTTCCGGCGCAAGGATGGCGTCGTGGTCTGGGCCGAACTCAATACCAGCCCGCTATACGATGCGCACGGCAGTTATATCGGGGCGCTGGCCATGGTGACCGATATTACCGAACGCACGCGTGCCGAACAGACGTTGCGCGAGAGTGAGGCCAAGTATCGCCATTTGTTCGAGAACATGACCAGTGGATTTGCGCTGCACGAAATCATCTGCGATGCCGAGGGCAAGCCGGTCGACTATCGGTATCTCCAGGCAAATCCGGCGTTTGAAAAGTTGACCGGTGTACCGATCGCCACATTGGTGGGTAAACGAATCAAGGAAATCCTGCCGGATACCGAAGACTACTGGATTCAAATCTTTGGAAAAGTGGCGCTCAGCGGTGAGCCGATGGCCTACGAAAACTTTTCCCGAGAGCTTGGCAAGTATTACGACACCTGGGTCTTCAGCCCGCAAAAGAATCAATTTGCCGTGATCTTCACCGACATCACCCAACGAAAAGTGGCAGAGGCCGAGATGGTCAAGCTGTCCAGCGCGCTGGAACAGTCCGCCGATGCGGTGGTCATCACCGATCGCCAGGGCATTATCGAATACGTCAACCAGGGGTTTGAAAAAACCACCGGTTATACACGTGCAGAATCGGTGGGGCAGACGCCGCGCCTGGTGAAATCGAACAAACAAGGTGCGGGCTTTTACAAAAAACTCTGGGATACGATTCTCGCCGGCGAGGTATTCAGCGAGGTGTTCGTCAACCGCCGCAAGGACGGCAGTCTGTATTACGAGGAAAAGACTATTTCCCCGCTCAAAGACGCCACAGGTTCGATCACGCACTTTGTCGCAACCGGCAAGGATGTCAGCGAACGCATGCAGGCCCAAGAGCGCATGCAGCACATGGCGCAACACGATGCACTCACCGAACTGCCCAACCGCATGTTATTCCTCGACCGCCTCAAGCAGGCCTTGGCGCGCGCCCGCTGGCATGAACGCTTGGTGGCCGTGCTGTTCGTGGATCTGGATCGTTTCAAGACCATCAACGACACCCTTGGGCACGAGGTTGGCGATCGCCTGTTGCAGTCGCTGGCCGGGCGTTTTTCCACCAGCGTGCGCGAAGGCGACACCGTGGCACGCTTCGGTGGCGACGAATTTGTGATTCTGATCGACGATGTGGCCACCGAAAAAGATGTCGGCGCGGTGGCGCAGAAGGTGCTGGAGTCGATCGCCCCGCCGTTTGCCATCGACGGTCAGGACCTGTATGTCACCGCCAGTATCGGTGTCAGCTTGTATCCGAATGATGGCGAGGAATCCGGAACACTGCTGAAGAACGCCGACATTGCCATGTATCGTGCCAAGGAGATCGGCAAGAACACTTATCAATTCTACTCGTCCGACATGAGCGCGCGTGCCTTTGAGCGCCTGACGCTGGAAAGTAGCCTGCGGCATGCCATTGAGCGTAATGAATTCCGCCTGTATTACCAGCCGCAGATCGACACAACCAGCGGCGCGATCCTCGGCGTTGAGGCGCTGGTGCGTTGGCAGCACCCCGACTTCGGACTGGTGGCCCCGGCCGAGTTCATCCCGCTGCTCGAAGAAACCGGCTTGATCGTCCCGGTTGGCGATTGGGTATTGCACTCGGCCTGTGCGCAATTGCGCACCTGGCATGCGGCCGGCTGGCCGCAGCTGCGCATGGCGGTGAATCTTTCTCCGCGTCAGTTCCAGAACGCCGGGCTGGCGGAGACGGTCGAGCGCGTGCTGTCGACGCTGGGTGGCGGTCCAGCGCTGCTGGAACTCGAAATCACCGAGAGTGTTCTGTTGCGACACACGGCAACCACGCTGGAAACGTTGGAGGCGTTGCATGCGTTCGGCGCGCGTCTGGCGATCGACGATTTCGGCACCGGCTATTCGTCATTGAGTTACCTGCGCCGCTATTCGATCGATACCTTGAAAATCGACCGCAGCTTCGTGCGCGATGTGCCGGGCGATGCCGATGACAGCGCTTTGGCGTCGGCCATCATCGTTTTGGCGCAGAGTCTCAAGCTCGATGTGATTGCCGAAGGCGTGGAGACCGAGGCACAGCGCGATTTCCTGCGCGCGCGCGGTTGCCATCAGATGCAGGGTTACCTGTTCAGTCGGCCGTTGCCAGCCGAGGACATCACGCGACTGCTGGCGGCGCAGATACCGACGGGCTAGAGGGATCGCCCGGGGTGTGCAGTGCATTGTTTGCGTACCGTAGGCTTCTAGCAGGTTGCTGAAAAAGCAGTTGTAGGGTGCGTTCCACGCACCCAGGACGGTGCGCGCAGCGTACCCTACATATAATAATCCAATACTTTGGAAGCCGATGTTTGTGTGTGAGACGAGATGAGGATTTGTTGATGCGTTTCTCAACAACCTGCTAGGCCGAGCGCAGCCGATGATTGAGTAGCAGCGCCAAGCTCAGCAACACGAGCGCCCCGGCCTGGTGCGCGGCCGCAAGTGACACCGGCACCACGTAAAGCAGAGTCGCGATACCGAGTGCGACCTGCACCGCCAACATGGCCAGCAACAGGTGAAACAGCGAACGCGTGCGCGTCTCCAGGTTGTAACGGCGCGCCATGAACCAGTAAACGGGAATTACCAGACACAACAGATAGGCCACCAGCCGGTGGTTGAACTGAACGGTGGCCAGATTCTCAAAAAGATTGATCCACCACGGTTCCAGTGCGACCAGGCCTTCCGGTACCAGCTGGCCGTGCATGAACGGCCAGTCGTTGAACGCAAAACCGGCGCGCGTGCCGGCCACGAAACCGCCGGTCAGGATCATGAAGAACACCAGTCCGGTGACCGCGCGCCCGAAGCGCCGTAACGCCGTAGCAGATTCTGCGGCCTGCGGCGTCGGGTTGAGCAGCCCGAGCGCGACCCACAGGGTCGCGGCGTAGATCAGGATGGCGAGCCCGAGGTGAGCGGTGAGCCGGTACGGACTGACGCGCGGAATATCCACCAGCCCGCTCGCCACCATCAACCAGCCAAGTAGTCCCTGCGCGGCGCCGAGCGCAAACAGCAACCACAGGCGCGGTGCGAGGTCACGCCCAATTTGCTTGCGCACCAGGAAATACATAAACGGCAACAGAAATGCCAGCCCGATCAGACGACCCAGCAGGCGATGGAAATATTCCAGCCAGAAAATATTCTGGAAGCCGTCCAGGCCCATGCCGACATTGACATGCTGATATTCCGGTGTGAGTTTGTATTTCTCGAACAATTCTAGCCAGTCCGCGTGCGTGAGTGGCGGGATCGTGCCCACCAGCGGCTTCCATTCCACAATCGACAATCCCGAATGGGTGAGGCGCGTGACGCCGCCCAACACCACCATGATAAAGATCAGCGCACACACCACGAGCAACCAGATGGCAATAGCGCGGCGGGAATTCTCGGGGGCAACTGTATTCATGGTTGTTGATTCGGCGTTACAAGGTGGTTGAGATTGACAACCGCCAGCAGCAGCAGCCCCGCGCCGGCGTTGTGCGCTGTGACCAGCAGCAATGGCAATCCAGTCGCGATGCCGGCGAGACCCAACACGAGTTGCAGCGCCAACATCGCCAGCAATACATTGCCACCGGCACGCAGGCGCCCACCGGCGGCGCGTGCCCGCATGCCGAGCCAGCCCAGATACAGGAATGTGAGCAGTGCGCCGCAGCGATGGACCAGGTGCACCACCGGGGTGCTGGCGTCGGTAATGACCTTGCCCTGGGCATTGCGCTCCAGACGGCGGGTCGGTTCGAAGCCGCGCGCCAGATTCTGCACCGAGACGTCTGCGCCCGCACAGCCGCTGAGCTGCGCGCAACTCGGGCCGGCAAAACTGCCGCTGGTCCAGGCGCCGAGCGCAATCTGTGCGGCCACGACCACGAGCGCAAGCCGTGCCAAAGTTAATAGCTGTGTTGTCGCGGTGCTGTCTGGCGCGGCCTGCGGCTGAATGCGCAGGCCGATCCACCACAGCAGCGCCAGCATCGCCATGCCGCCGAGCACGTTGCCGGTGGTGACCAGCGGAATGAGCGGCGAGGGCGTGACCACACCGAGTACCGACAAAAACACGGTGAGCCCGAGCACGATGAGCGGCAGTACCACGCCCGGACCACCACGCTGACGCAGGCGAAAGGCGAGGTAGGCGATACCCAGCACAAAAAAACCGAACAGGGTGGCGGCCACGCGATGGAACGTGCGCGCCGCACTCGGCGGTAACAGTGGGCCACCTTCGGCCAGCGAGCGGTTGTCGTGCGCGCCGATCTGGCCGAAACACGCCGGCCAATCGCCGCAACCGAGGCCGGCATCGCCGAGGCGGATATAGGCGCTCAACACCACCACCACGAACACCAGCAGCGTGGACAGCGATACCAGCAGTGTGAAGCCGGGCGAGACAGCGGGCGGCGATGTAGCGTTTGGCATGACGGTGAGTGGCCCGGTTTTCCGCGATCTTGCCGTTCCCGTCGCCGCGGTGCAAGTGCCGTCGCGCATCGAGCTTGCGGCTGGCCAGCCATGAAGAGGGCAAACTTGCCTTCGGGAGCAGACTGGTCTAATGATTATTCCTGTAAGTAGCTGCAGGCAGCGCTGCGTCAGCTCGTGGCACGGACAATGGCAGGTCGGGGCAGCATTGCTCTGCTCGCCGCGCCGGAACGAATCGACACACGGTTGTACGATAATAACGATTAATCAGGAGGAGCCCACCCGTATGAATACCTTCCATGGCTTGCGTCGTCGTTACCCGGAACAGCATTCAATCCGGTTTTGGGGTTTGGCCAGTGTTGCCGTGCTGGTGTTGTTGGTGAGTCTGGTTCAGTTCAATCGCGCAGTCGCCGCCGAGACCTATACGCTGTTTGAGTCCGGCCAGGTTCGTCCCCTGGCGCTATCCGCCGATGGCAAGACGCTGTTCGCGGTGAATACGCCCGACAATCGCCTGGAGGCATTCAAGGTCACCGCGAAAGGCCTGGAGTCGCTCGGATCGGTGCTGGTCGGCGTGGAGCCGGTGGCGGTGGCCGTGCGTAACAATAAAGAAGTGTGGGTCGTCAACCACGTGTCCGACAGTGTCAGCGTGGTGGATGTCAGCAACAAAAATCGCATGCGCGTGACGCGCACCCTGCTGGTGGGCGATGAACCCAGCGATGTCGTGTTTGCCGGCCTGGATCGCGCCTTTGTGACCACCGCGCATCGCGGTCAGAACGCGCCCTACGATCCGCAATTGACCACGCCGGGTGTCGGCCGTGCCGATGTCTGGGTGTTCGACGCCAACAACCTTGGCAATTCATTGGGCGGCAGCCCGATCAACATCATCACGCTGTTTACCGACACGCCGCGCGCCTTGGCGGTGTCGCCGGATGGCCGCAAGGTGTATGCAGCCGGTTTCAAAACCGGTAATCGCACCACCACTGTCTTTGAAATGAATGTCACCGCGAACGGCGGCCTGCCCGGTGCGTCGGTCATGGTCGACAGCAATGGTGACGGCATTGCCGAGCCGCATCCGGTCAATTTCGAGGGCCGCGTGCAACCGTTGACCGGTCTGATCGTTAAATACAACGGTCAGCATTGGACCGACAGCCTGGGGCGCTTCTGGGATGATCAGGTCAAATTCAATCTGCCGGACAAAGACGTGTTCGTGATTGATGCCATGGCCAATCCGCCGGTGCAACAGGCCGGCAACGCTGGCTTCTATTCCGGTGTCGGGTCTGTGTTGTTCAACATGGCGGTGAATCCGGTTTCCGGCAAGGTGTACGTCAGCAACACCGAGGCGCGCAATCACGTTCGCTTCGAAGGGCCCGGCACCACCGGTGGATCGACCGTGCGCGGGCACATCGTCGAGAGCCGCATTTCAGTGCTCGATAGTGGCGTGACCCCGATTCATTTGAATAAGCACATCGACTACAGCACCTGCTGCGCGCCGATTCCGAATGCCGAGAACAGCAAGAGCGTCGCCTTTCCCATGGGCATGGCCGTTTCCCAGAATGGCCAGAACCTGTATGTGGCGGCGTTTGGCTCCGACAAGGTGGCGATCTACAACACCGCCGCGCTCGAAAGCAACAGCTTCGTTCCGAGCACCGCGGATCAAGTGGCGGTGTCGGGCGGCGGTCCAAGCGGCCTGGTGTTGGACGAGGCCAATGGCCGCCTGTATGTGATGACGCGCTTTGATGACAGCATCTCGATCATCGACACCGGTACACGTCGCGAGGTCGGTCACGTCGCCATGCACAACCCGGAGCCGGCCAGCGTGCGCCTCGGCCGGCGTTATCAGTACAACGCTTCACTCACATCGAGTCACGGCGATAGCGCTTGCGCCAGCTGCCATGTCTTCGGTGACATGGATGGCCTGGCCTGGGACCTGGGCAACCCGGACGGAACGGTTGTCACCAATCCCGGTCCGCTGGCGATCGATCATCGTGACTTTGGTTTGCCGGTGAGTCCGGACTTCGAACCGATGAAGGGCCCGATGGTCACGCAGAGCCTGCGCGGCATGGCCAATCACGGTCCGATGCACTGGCGCGGCGACCGCACCGGCGGCAACGACGCGCCGACCGCGCAGCCGAACAGCGGCACCTACGACGAAGACGCCGCGTTCAAGAAATTCAACGTTGCCTTCCCGGGACTGAATGGCCGGGACCAACCGCTCGACGCCACGGCCCTGCAGGAGTACACGAATTTTGCCCTGCAGATTACCTATCCGCCCAATCCAATTCGCGCGCTGAATAATTCGCTGACCCCGGCGCAACAAGCGGGGCGCGATTTCTTCTTCGATCAATCGAAAGTCGTGGACACGAAGTTTCATTGCAATGGTTGTCACATCGTCGACCGCAACGCCAATGCCCAGTACGGCGTTGCCAAGCCAGGCTTCTTCGGTACCGACGGCAAATACACCTTTGCCTTCCAGCCGCAGTTTTTCAAGATTCCGCACCTGCGCAATCTGTATCAGAAGGTCGGCATGTTCGGCATGGCCAACAACGGTAACTTCCTGGCGGACAATCCGTTCCATCCGACCGATCCATTCTTCGGTTATCCGAATCCGAATATGGGCGAGCAGATCCGCGGCTTCGGCATGTTCCACGACGGCAGCGCCGACACGATTTTCCGCTTCCACAATATCATCGGCTTCCTGCCGCGTCCGGCCGGTGCGGTGACGCCACTTGACCCGGGCAACCCGGCTAATCTGCCGATCACACCGGAGGGTATGGATATCCGCCGCAAGCTCGAACAGTTCGTGCTGGCCTTCGACACCAACCTGTTCCCGATTGTCGGGCAGCAGATCACACTGACCCGCGACACGGCCACAGTGGCGGGAGCGCGTATGAACCTGTTGATGGCGCGCGCCGAACTCGGCGAGTGTGATCTGATCGCGGCCAGTGAAGACCGGGGTTACTTGTATCTGGGTAACGGTTACTTCCGCAGTGACTACAGTCGCGACCCGCTCATCAGCGATGCCACGCTGCGCCAGCAGGCAACCCAGAGCAATGGCACGATTACCTATACCTGTGTTCCGCCTGGCAACGGGCAGCGTCTGGCGCTCGATCGCGATCAGGACGGATTTTACAATCGCGATGAGTTGCTCGCCGGGACCGATCCGGCCAATCCGGCCAGTCGACCCTAGTCCTTCATTACCCGATCCGCATCGGGAGCGTGAGCTGCGCCCAGCCGAATTCATTCGGCTGGGCGTTTCTTATTAAGGTTCAATCTGTCGATCAGACACTCGGTAGTGTGCGACACACACAGCTAGCGTGATGGCTTCACCGGTGCCGGCGCGGCGTACCACTGATCTTTGGGCACGATCTTCGGTTGCCCCGGATCGGCCACGTAGGACGGGGTCATGATCTGCACGCCGTATTCATTGAACACATCGAGAATGTTGCGGTGCAGCTGGGTGTAGAGTTCATACATGGCCTGGGCATCGCCGCAGTAGACGTTGATCTCGTACGTCACCGCGTAGTCGCCCAGCGCCTTTTGCAGCACGAACGGTTTCGGCTCCTTGAGCAGGCTCGCGGTGCGCTCGGCCGCTTGCAGGAGCATCGCCTCCACCTGTCGCCACGGTGTCTCGTAACCGATCCCCACGGTCGTATACAGGATCAGCCGGCCTTCGTGCGCAAGCGTGCTGTAGTTCACGATACTGCTATTGAGGATCAGCGAATTGGGAATCACGATCTCCTCATTCTTCGGCGTGCGCACATGCGTCACGAGCAGCCGCATCTCCGCGACATCGCCCAGGTGTTCGTTGATACGCACCCGATCGCCGACGTGGAAGGCGCGCCGGTAGGTCATGGTGTAGCCGGCGATGACGTTGCCGATCACGGACGACGATCCGAGCGAAAAGATGACGCCGAGCAGGATGGACACCCCCTTGAACGCCTCGGACGACGAGCCCGGGATGTACGGATAGGCCACCACCACGGCGAGTGCCAGCACCAGCAGGCGCACCAGCCGATAGGTCGGCCACGCCCAGTCGCGCTCGAACCCGTTCAGCGCCAGGCTGCCCTCGGCCAGCGCGGCGAACAGTAGGTGCAGTGCCTTCAATACATAGCGAAACGCAACGATGAGAATCGCCAGAAACACCAGATCCGGAATCGCGGCGAGCAGACCCTGCCCAAGGGTGCGCAGCGGATCCATCAGCAGGGCAAACAAACGCAGCCCGAACCAGCGCGTCCAGGGAAACAGCTGCAGCAGGAAATTCAGGTACAACACGATCGCCATCAGTACTGCGGCTGTCCACAACAGGCTGTGCAGACCGTGCAGCATGCGCCACAGTTGCGCGGCGTTCAGAATGCGCAACGACTGCGCCTCGAGCCCCGCGAGTTTTCCTTTGATGCGACGCTCGAGGAACGCGTTGAGCCGGCGCTTCGCGCGCGCGCCAAACCACAGCAGCGCCAGCAACGCAACGGTCGCGGCCAGCGCGAACAAGCCGCTGCGCGCGAGACGTTCTGCACCGCGGTCGCGCCGGTAGTCGCGCAGCGCTTCGCCGATCCGCTTGAGCGTGACTTGTGCCAGCAAGTGGCGGTCGAGTCGCTCAAGACGGGCATCGGCATCGGTGATCGTCAGTACCAGCTGCTCGCCGGCCAGGATCCGCGACGTACCGTCCGCTTCCTCGATGCGCAGTGCGCTTTCAGCAATGCGGCGATCGTCCGCCAGCGCGCGGATGCGCGCGGTGATTTGTTCGGCGCGCTTTGCGGCGGGGTAAGCCGATGTCCCGCGCACTTGCAGGATGGTCAGGCCGTCGACAATGACCGGCGCGACAACAACTTCGTCGGCTTCCTCGGTGTTCAGTGCCGGTGTTGGTGCCGCACTGGCCAGGCCCGACCAGAGCAACGTGTTGGCGGCCAACGCCAAAACAACGCAGAGCGCTGTGCGCAGTCGAAATGGTTTCGAGGTATGGCGGCTCATCGTCGTCTCCAGTGGATGATGCATGTATCGCAAAGGCGCTGGCAAATTGTCGTACAGGTTGGCCTGCGGTCGCAACGGATGCTTCCTGCGACCGATTTTGTCGTTCGTGGCAATACGCAACAGCAAAACAGCCCGGATTGCGGTGCGTGCGGACCTGCGCGGTTTTGGGGCCGGACAAAGGCCGACAGAAAGCAAGCGCCGACCTCATTACGTCGAGACATTCCAGCAAAACGCGGCTGCCTGCCGCCTGCCTGAGCACGGTTACACGCCCCTGGGTCCCGGCGCTGGTTGGTGGTTTCCCTGGAACAGGGCGGCTATTCTTTAGTATTCGCCGTCACCAAACGGAAGCAGCACTGCCGATGCCGACCCGCGCGCTTGCGAACCTCGAACGTATCAAGGACAGCTACGGCGGCGCCAGCGCGCCGCGCAAGCTCACTCTATTGCGTGCTCTGGAGCGCACGCGGCTGCGCAGCGCGAATCAGCTGCTGCGTCTGCACGAGACCTTGTGTTTTTTACGCGCGTATCCGGACGACGCGCGCGTGGCCGGGCAGGTGGAGCGCATGCTCGTGCGCTTCGCGCGTCGCGCCGACCTCGACGCCCACCGCGACACGCTGGCCGACTCGGGCATCGCCGGCACGGCCATTCGCTATTGCTTCTTCTGGCCGACCGCGCAGTGGCTCGCGCAGCGCTGGCCCGGCGCATTCCGTCTCGATCGTAACGACGCCGAGGCGCAGGACAACATCGCCGCCGTGCTGCCGCTGCTCGTGACACCGGCCGAGGCGCAGTGGCTGCGCGCACAGGAACCGGCCGGCTACGACGCGCTCGACGCCCTGCGCGGGCGCGCGACCGACGCGACCTTCCTGGTGCGCGCCATCGAGGCACTGCCGGGCGACTCGTTCACGCGCGAGGCGCTGTTCGACAGCCTTGACCCGAGCTGCGTGTTGTACCCGGGTCGGGACACGCCGAGCCGTACGCTCGACCGCGCCGCCGCCGCGCCGGCAATTTTCCGCAGTGCGCCGTTGCGCCGCCAGCGACCCGATCTGCGCGCGCAGATTCAGCAAGCGCCGTACGCGGTGCATGCGGTGCCGGCACGCGCGGGCGCGCGTCTCGTCGAGCTCGCACGCGGCGCCATGATCACGCGCCAACGCGATCTCGATGCGTTCGCCTACGGTGATGCGCGCGACGTGCGCCTGGTGGACGACGGCGACGGTCTCGCATTCGTGCTGGTGGGCATGTTGCCCGAGCGCCGCACGCTACTGCCGGCGGTCTATGGCCTGCTCACTCTGCAAAATGGTGTGCCGATCGGTTATTCGCAGGTTGATGTGCTCGGCGCCAGCGCGGCGATTTCGTTCAACACCTTCCCGACCTTCCGCGGCGGCGAGAGCGCACACACGTTTGCGCGTCTGTTGGCGGTTGTCCGGCATGTTCTCGGTGCGACGTCATTCAGCATCGAGCCCTATCAGCTCGGCCAGGGTAACGACGAGGGTATCGAGACCGGGGCGTGGTGGTTCT
>Ga0315270_10001813_pt1 | contig 11354 bp, 9 predicted proteins | sample C1_bottom_MG_FD_204932 | JGI IMG/M metagenome (GOLD analysis project Ga0315270, IMG submission 204932) | Sediment microbial communities from Yellowstone Lake, YNP, Wyoming, USA - C1_bottom | ecosystem: Environmental > Aquatic > Freshwater > Lake > Sediment | place: USA: Wyoming | collected... | reverse complement strand
CCCAACCGAAATAAATGCGGTTCATCAAGCGGTTCGAGAATTGTATCCGGACAAAAAAGTTTTGGCTATTTTTCAGCCTCATTTGTTTAGCAGAACCAAAGATTTTGCAGATAATTTTGCCCAAAGTCTTGCTGCATTTGACGAAGTAATTTTATTGGATATTTATCCAGCAAGAGAATTGCCAATGGAAGGAATTACCTCAAGTTGGTTATTAGATAAAATAAAAAATATTAATAAAAAATTAGTGTCAAAACAGGAATTGATTTCTTCTGTTTTAGAAAGTGATGCAACTGTTATTGTGACCATTGGTGCAGGAGATATTGGGGAAATGGTATCATCAATTAAAAAAGCGTTAAATGAAACTATTTAATTGGACAAATATTCGATTGGTGCTAATGTTTTCATTGGTAATTTTCCTGTTTTCGTTTACCTCAAATCGAAATAACAATAGAAAATTGTCAAAATCCGTTGTTGTTTTTGTAGGAGATAACGCTCCTTTTGTAGATCAGGAAACGGTTAATAAATTGTTAATAGAAAATAATAAAGACGCAAAAAGTATAGGTAAAGATAAATTAGATTTGAATAGATTGGAAAAGGCGCTAAACGCACAAGAAATGATTGAAAAATCAGATGTGTTTGTGAGCATTGATGGGGTATTAAAAGCAGTAGTTAAACAAAAAACTCCTATAGCCAGAGTTTTTGACGGGGACAATTCTTTCTATATTGACTACGAGGGAAATACAATGCCGTTGTCAGCAAATTTTACGGCTAGAGTTCCACTTGTTTCGGGGGAAATTAATAAAAAAAATAGCGAAAAATTAGCCGAATTATTTCGGATAATATATGACGATGCGTTTTTGAAAAAAAACATCATTGGTGTTCAGATTATGCCAAATGGAAGCTTAAAAATGCTTAACAGAAATTACAATTATCAAATTGATTTTGGTGGAACCATAAGAATGAAAGCTAAATTCAATAATTACAAAGCGTTTTTTCAAAAAGCGGTTTTAGATAGTTCGCTTTATAAATATAAAACAATTGATCTCAGATTTGAGCAACAAGTAGTGTGTACTAAATAATAGATAATGGAAAAAGAGAATATTGCAGTAGGTCTAGATATTGGGACAACAAAAATAGTTGCCATGATAGGCAAGAAAAATGAGTACGGAAAACTAGAGATTTTGGGTGTTGGAAAATCCAAAAGTTTAGGTGTGGCCAGAGGTGTTGTAAACAATATCACTCAAACGATACAATCGATTCAGCAGGCTGTTCTTGAAGCAGAAAATAAGTCGGGTTATAAAATAAAAGATGTGGTTGTGGGAATTGCCGGCCAACATATTCGCAGTATTCAGCACAGTGATTATATCATTAGAAAAAATGCAGAAGAAGTAATAGGCGGCAATGATATTCAGCTTTTGATTGATCAGGTAAATAAATTGGCGATGTTGCCTGGAGAAGAAATAATCCACGTTTTGCCACAAGAATTTAAAATCGACGGACAATCTGAAATTAAAGAACCTATTGGAATGTACGGCGGAAGATTAGAATCCAGTTTTCACGTTGTGGTTGGGCAAGCTTCTTCAATAAGAAATGTGGGAAGATGTATCCAAAGTTCAGGAATTGAATTATCTGGATTAACCTTGGAACCATTAGCTTCAGCTGATGCAGTTTTAAGTCAGGAAGAAAAAGAAGCCGGAGTTGCTTTAATTGATATTGGTGGCGGAACAACAGATTTGGCTATTTTCAAAGATGGAATTATTCGTCACACAGCAGTTATTCCTTTTGGAGGAAATGTAATTACCGACGATATCAAAGAAGGCTGTTCCATTATCGAAAAGCAAGCTGAATTATTGAAAGTAAAATTCGGATCGGCTTGGCCAGGAGAAAACAAAGACAACGAAATTGTTTCGATTCCAGGTTTAAGAGGAAGAGAGCCAAAAGAAATTTCGTTAAAGAATTTATCCAAAATAATTCACGCACGTGTTGTTGAAATTATAGAACAGGTTTTTACCGAAATAAAAGATTACGGACACGAAGATCCACGTAAAAAATTGATTGCAGGAATTGTTCTTACTGGAGGTGGAGCACAATTGAATCACATCAAACAACTGGTTGAATACATCACCGGAATGGATACCAGAATAGGATACCCTAACGAACATTTGGCTGGGAATTCTGACGAAGAAATATCAAGTCCTTTATATGCAACAGCAGTAGGATTAGTAATGAACAGCATTGAAAATAAAACACAAAGTGCTATAAGAATTGATACTGTAGTGCCAGAAAAGACCTCTGTTAAACCGCCAGTTTATCAGAAACAAGAAATTGAGGAACCAAGAAATGAGATTGTAGAGGAAGAAGTTATAAAAGAAGAATCTACAGGAAAAAGAATACAGCGATCTTTCTTTGACAGATACGTCGATAAGATTAAAGATTTCTTGGATAATGCAGAATAAAAATAAGGAACAAATTAAATATATAAAAATAATAAAAACCCAATAAGATGATGAGCAACTCAGAATTTGGAAGCATTTCATTTGATTTACCCAAAAACCAATCAAATGTAATAAAAGTTATTGGTGTAGGCGGAGGTGGAAGTAATGCCATAAACCACATGTTTAAACAAGGTATTAAAGGCGTAGATTTTATCGTTTGTAATACTGATTCACAAGCTTTGGATAACAGTTCTGTGCCAAACAAAATTCAGTTAGGCGTGAACTTGACCGAAGGACTTGGAGCAGGAGCAAACCCAGATGTTGGGCAACAATCAGCAATTGAAAGTATAGCTGAAATTGAAAAAATGCTTGACAGTAACACCAAAATGGTTTTTATCACCGCAGGAATGGGTGGAGGAACCGGAACCGGTGCAGCGCCTGTAATTGCTCAATTGGCCAAAGAAAGAGACATTTTAACTGTTGGGATTGTAACTTTACCTTTCTCTTTTGAAGGAAAAGTTCGTCAAGAGCAAGCGCTTATTGGAATTGATAAATTACGCAAACAAGTCGATTCGTTGATCGTTATCAATAACAATAAATTAAGAGAAGTATATGGGAATTTAGGTTTTAAAGCTGGATTTTCAAAAGCAGATGAAGTTTTGGCTACAGCCTCAAGAGGGATTGCCGAAGTAATCACACATCATTACACTCAAAATATCGATTTAAAAGATGCCAAAACCGTTTTGGCAAATAGCGGAACTGCTATTATGGGTTCGTCTGTTTCTTCAGGTGAAAACAGAGCTAAAGAAGGAATTATTTCAGCATTGGATTCTCCTTTATTGAATGATAATAAAATCACTGGTGCCAAAAACGTATTGTTGCTCATCGTTTCTGGTTCTGATGAAATCACGATTGATGAAATAGGTGAAATCAATGATTTTATCCAGAATGAAGCAGGTCATAATGCCAATATTATTATGGGTGTAGGCGAGGATGAATCTCTTGGCGACGCTATTTCAATAACAATAATTGCAACAGGATTTGACGTTGAACAACAACGCGAAATTGTAAATACAGAACCAACAAAGATTATTCACACGCTTGAGGACGAACAAAAAAGCGTTCATGATTTGACAAAAAAAATTGTTCCTTCATTTAATTGGGATAATAATGAATCTCAGGTAGTTAATACAGCTGAAAGAATTGTTTTCGAATTATTAGAAGATATCGTTGCTGAAGAACCTGCAAAAGTTGTAATCAACAGTGAAGAGCTAATAGGAATGACTGAATTTATTAAAAATTTAGACGTGACTTTCGAAATAGTTTCTCCTATTAAAGATCTTGACTTTGTAGTTTCGTCAAATAAAGTTAAGGACATAAATGTGGTTGAACCAAAAGTTTTCGTAAAAGAAGAACAAGCTACTTTTTCATTTGATTTACCCCTTTTTAAGGCTGAACCAGTAAAAAAAGAGGAAAACAAAATCCTGTTTGAACTAACAAATGAGACTCGAGATATTAAAGTGAACGAGCCTGTTCAATTTGTTCCAGTAACGGAATTGACTGACAACGGAATCATCAGATATTCTCTTGAAGAATATACAGAGATGGAGAATACCTTATTGGATTCTAAGCCAACAACAACAGCAATTGAAGAAGTACCTGAAGAGATGAATATTACAATGAAGCAGGTAGATGTTGTTTCAAATACATCTTCAACTTTCGATACTATTTCTCCAATGGATATGTCAATTCAGGAAGCGTTGAAATTCAGATCTGATGAAAGAAGAAAAAAACTAAAGGAATTCAATTATAAATTCCACAATAATATTTCAAAAATTGATGAATTAGAAAGAGAACCTGCCTACAAAAGACTAGGAATAGATCTTTCTAAACCACAAGTAAACAGCACGAATTCAAGAATTTCAGTAGGAACAGACAGCAATGACGACCTTCAACTGCGTTCCAATAATTCGTACTTACACGATAATGTTGACTAACTAATTCAAAACCAAATTGCCCGACCCGAAAATTAATTTTAATTTTCGGGTTATTTTTTACCCATTCAATAAGTAAGGACGAAGTAATCAGTTGTTAATTCCATTAAATTTCTTTAAATTTGTCGGGCCTTAATCCAGCTGTTCATTTCAAGCTTTTTTTCAAAAATGCTTTTTTCCAAGAACATAAAAGAGCTTCCTTTGGTCGCTTTTTAAGTTCAGGAAAAAATACATTTTCTCATAAAAAGGCTTTTCACTTCCATCTGGGGCAAGTCAGAATAAAATAATATCGTAACACACAAATCATAAATTAGTATGAGCTTATCAACACAAATCATGGAGGACATCAAAACCGCCATGAGAGCCAAAGATACTGTAGCATTAGAAGCTTTAAGAGCTATTAAATCCGAAATTCTTTTAGCTCAGACAGCAACAGGATCAAAAGAAGAAATCACAGCAGCAGACGAAATCAAATTGCTTCAAAAATTAGTTAAAACTCGTAAGGATAGTGCTAAAATTTATACAGAACAAAACCGTATGGACTTGGCTGAACCTGAATTGGCCCAAATTGCCGTGATCGAAAAATTCTTGCCAGCACAAATGAGCGACGCCGAAGTAGAAGCCGTTATTGCAAAAATCATTGCCGAAACTGGAGCAACTGGTATTGCTTCTATGGGAAAAGTAATGGGATTAGCGTCGGCACAATTAGGCGGAACTGCCGAAGGAAAGACCATTTCGACAATCGTTAAAAAACTTTTAGTGTAAATAATTACGTATTTCAAATTACGTTTTCATAATTCGTAATTTGAAATACGTAATTAAAATATTGGCTGCGTAGTTCAACTGGATAGAATATCAGATTTCGACTCTGAGGGTTACAGGTTCGAACCCTGTCGCGGTCACCACAAAAAAATCCAAAGATTTTGTCTTTGGATTTTTTATTATAAGCTATTTTAAAATTCTTAAAAAGTGGTCAACTTCTTTAAATCTGCAATGGTTGCAGTTGGATTTTCGGCTTTGAAAACAAAGCTTCCTGCTACAAGAACATCGGCTCCAGCTTCTACTAATTGCTTTGCATTTTTATTGGTTACACCACCATCAATTTCGATAATTGTATTTGCGCCTTTTCGAGCAATTAAATCTTTTAATTTTCTAACTTTCGAATACGTGTTTTCAATAAAGGATTGTCCTCCAAAACCAGGATTCACGCTCATAATCAAAACCATATCAATATCATTGATAACATCTTCTAATAAATCTACATTAGTATGTGGATTTAACGCTACTCCAGCTTTCATTCCTTCAGCTTTAATGGCCTGTAAGGTTCTGTGAAGATGCGGACATGCTTCATAATGAACGCATAATACATTTGCACCTAATTCCGCAAAAGTTTTGATATATCGGTCTGGATCAACAATCATCAAGTGGACATCGATTGTTTTCTTGGCGTGTTTCGCAATGGCAGCCAAGACTGGCATCCCAAAGGATATGTTGGGAACAAAAACACCATCCATAATATCAATATGGAACCAATCGGCTTCACTGTTATTGATCATTTCAATGTCTCGTTGTAAATTGGCAAAATCAGCAGCAAGAACTGATGGTGCGATAAGTGTATTCTTCATTGTTTGGTTGTTACGTTGAGATGCACCGCAGTGCATCTTTACAAGTTGTGTTGTTTTTGCAAAAGTAGAATTTTAACCGTAAAGTTTGCAAAGTTTTTCGCAAAGTTCACGAAGAAGAACTTTATGAAGCATAGATTCGACCAAGAATTTCTGTTTCTAGTTCCCTTCCCTTTGGGAAGGGCTAGGGATGGGCTAATAAAAAACTCCGGTAATCAGCCGGAGTTTCAATCATCAATCAAAAAACGAACAGTTAATCAGACCGTCGTTACTTGTCACCCTGAGCGGAGTCGAAGGGTTATCCTAAATAGGTTTTTAATATTTTACTTCTTGAAGTGTGTTTCAATCTGCGAATGGCTTTTTCTTTAATCTGACGAACGCGTTCACGAGTCAGGTCGAAAGTTTCTCCTATTTCTTCTAATGTCATTGGGTGTTGATCGCCAAGACCAAAATACAAACGAACCACATCAGCTTCTCTTGGAGTCAATGTTTCTAATGAACGCTCAATTTCGGTACGCAATGATTCTTGAATTAAGTTTCGGTCTGGATTTGGCGATTCACCAGAACGCAATACATCATATAGGTTTGAATCTTCTCCTTCAACAAGTGGTGCATCCATAGAAAGGTGACGACCCGAGTTTTTCATAGATTCTCTTACGTCGTTTACGGTCATATCCAATTCTTTGGCAATTTCCTCAGCTGTTGGTGGTCTTTCATTAGATTGCTCTAACAAAGCGTACATTTTGTTGATTTTATTGATAGAACCAATTTTGTTCAAAGGCAAACGAACGATACGCGATTGTTCGGCCAAAGCTTGCAAAATTGATTGACGAATCCACCATACGGCATACGAAATGAATTTGAAACCACGTGTTTCGTCAAAACGTTGTGCTGCTTTTATCAATCCTAAATTTCCTTCATTGATCAAATCGGGAAGTGTCAAACCTTGATTTTGGTATTGTTTTGCCACCGAAACCACGAATCGTAAATTGGCTTTTGTCAATTTTTCCAGCGCTGCCTGATCACCGGCTTTTATCTTTTGTGCCAATTCTACCTCTTCATCAGCGGTGATAAGATCCACCTTCCCAATTTCTTGTAAATACTTGTCTAATGATGCAGTTTCACGATTGGTTACCTGCTTGGTGATTTTAAGTTGTCTCATAGTTGTGTCTCCTCAATTTTTAAGTGTACGAATGATTATACGTGTGGAGTTTCAAAAAAGTTACAAAAAGATTTAAATTATTTTTATTTTAAACGAAAACCCCGTTTCAAATGAATGAAACGGGGTTTTCTATGAATGAACCTTTAGTAAACTAAGATTTGATTACTCTTTTCTTTCCTCACGCGGAGGTCTTGGCAAAAGTGCTTTTCTTGACACTTTTTCTTTTCTGGTTTTTGGATCAACTCCAAGGTATTTCACTTGGAAAACATCACCCATTTTCACTACATCAGAAACGTTTTCTGTACGTTCCCAAGCTAGTTCAGATACGTGAAGCAATACTTCATTTCCAGGAGCTGCTAAATATTCAACAACTGCACCAAAATCAAGCATTTTGATTACTTTCACATCATAAGCTTCGCCCATTTGCGGTTTGAAAGTGATTGATTGAATCTTGGCTAATACCGCTTCAATTCCAGCAGGATCAGTTCCAAGGATTTCAATAACTCCCTGCTCATCTACTTCGTTGATTACAATCGTAGTTCCTGTAGCTTTTTGTAATTCTTGAATTACTTTTCCACCAGGGCCAATTAAAGCTCCTATGAATTGTCCAGGAATAGTTCTAGTGATTATTTTTGGAGCATAGGCTTTAACATCTGCTTTTGGAGCTGCTAAAGTATCGGTTAGAATTCCAAGAATATGCAAACGACCGTCTCTAGCTTGAGCCAAAGCAGCTTCCATAATTTCGTATTTCAATCCATCAATTTTAATATCCATTTGACAAGCTGTAATTCCTTCAGAAGTTCCAGTTACCTTAAAGTCCATATCTCCTAAATGATCTTCATCACCAAGAATATCAGATAAAACTGCGTAACGATCACCATCAGTAATCAATCCCATTGCAATTCCAGAAACGGGACGAATCATTTGAATTCCGGCATCCATTAATGATAATGTTCCAGCACAAACTGTGGCCATAGAAGAAGAACCATTAGATTCTAATACTTCTGAAACTACACGAATTGTGTAAGGACAATCAGCAGGAATCATATTTTTCAAGGCTCTTTGAGCCAAGTTTCCGTGACCTACTTCTCTTCTTGAAGTTCCTCTTAGAGGACGAGCTTCACCAGTTGAGAAAGGAGGGAAGTTATAATGCAAGTAGAATCTTTCTTCGCCTTGTTCAGATGGAGAGTCAATTTGGTTTGCTTCTCTAGAGGTTCCTAAAGTGGCTGTTGCCAAAGCTTGTGTTTCTCCACGAGTAAACAATGCTGAACCGTGTACAGATGGTAAGTAATCTACTTCACACCAGATAGGTCTGATTTCGGTAGTTTTTCTTCCGTCAAGACGAGTTCCTAAATCTAGGGTTACGTTACGAACCGCTTCTTTGTTTGTTTTGTAAAAGTATTTATCTACTAAATCACCATCAGCGGCTAATTCTTCAGCTGTAAATAATGCTTTTACTTCTTCTTTTACTTCTGCAAATGAAGCGGTACGTTCTTGTTTTGAAGAACCCTTACTTGCAATTGCATAAATTTTATCATAAGCTGCAGCTTTTACTTTAGCGTAAATAGCCTCATCTGTTTTTTCAGTTTCGTAAGTACGAACTTCCTTTTTTCCAAATGCTGCTGCCAATCTTTCTTGTGCTGCAATTTGGTTTTTGATGTGTTCGTGAGCAAATTTGATGGCTTCCAACATTTCTGCTTCTGAGATTTCTTTCATTTCTCCTTCTACCATTGCAATAGAATCAGTTGAAGCTCCAATCATCATATCAATATCTGATAATGCTAATTGAGCACGACTTGGATTGATGATAAATTTCCCATCGACACGACCAACTCTAGCTTCAGAGATTAAAGTTTCGAAAGGAATGTCAGATAAAGCTAAAGCCGCTGATGCAGCTAAACCTGCTAATGCATCTGGCATTACATCTTCATCATAAGACATTAATTGAATCATAACCTGAACTTCTGCGTGATAATCATCTGGGAAAAGTGGACGTAATACACGGTCTACTAAACGCATTGTTAACACTTCGTTATCGCTTGGACGTGCTTCTCTTTTGAAGAAACCTCCAGGAAAACGACCTGCAGCTGCAAATTTTTCTCGATAATCTACCGTAAGTGGTAAAAAGTCAATACCTGGACTTGCTTTTCTTGAAGAAACTACTGTTCCTAAAATAACAGTTTTTCCAATTCTTACTACTACAGCACCATCAGCTTGTTTAGCTAATCGTCCTGTCTCGATTGTGATGCTTCTCCCATCACCTAAATCGATACTTTCTACAAATAATTGTGGAATCATAATTTTTCCTTTTTTAATTTTACATTGGTTTTCCTGCCTGTCAGCAGAATAGTTGTGTTGTTGTAGTTGTTGTGCTCCAATGAAAAACCAAACTTTTTTTATAAAAACCTATTAAAACAAAAAGAGGCACTTACGCACCTCTTTAGTATTGATTATTTTCTGATATTCAATTCTTTGATAATCTCACGATATCTGTTGATTTCTGTTTTCTTCAAGTAATCCAACAAAGATCTTCTTTTACCTACTAGCAAAACTAGTGAACGTTCTGTGTTATAATCGTGACGATTTTTTTTCAAGTGCTCAGTCAAGTGGCTAATTCTGAAAGTGAATAAAGCGATTTGAGCTTCTGCCTTTCCTGTGTTTGTTTTTTCTCCGTGTTTAGCGAAGATTTCTTCTTTAACTTCTTTAGTTAAGTACATTCCAATATTATTTAAATGATTATTATGTATGTCGTACATCCATTGTAAGACGGGTGCAAAGGTAATTTTTATTTTTGGAATTGCAAGCGGTAAGGAAATTTAAATTCCAATATAATATAGATTTGTAATCCTATTCCATTGGTTGAATAGCAATTGGCAATGAAAATGTACATCTCACTTTTCGACCTCTTATTTCACCAGGAATCCAATTCCCATAATTTAAAAGAAGGTTTATAATGACAATATCTAGCGTTTGATCTATACTTTTGATGATTTTTGCGTTGGTTATTTCCCCGTCTTTTTCAACCACAAAATTGACATACGTTTTTCCTTCAAATCCAGAATGGTCTGAAATTTGCAGGTTTCGGCTGTAATTTTTTTTAATTTTTTCAAGTTCTTCAGCCGTTACCTCAACGGTTTTAAAACCAATAGATCTTTTTGATTTTCCGGCGTGAAGTTTGTCTGAGATATAATGATAAAAATGACTCATTCCTTGCGCTGGAACTGGTTTTTTTTCTATTTCTAAATAGGGTTTTGAAGTTTTATTTTCGTCTATTGAAATACCTGAAATGAACTTCCCTGCTTTATATTCTTCTTGAAAATAAATTTTTGGATTATTGAACCAACCTTTCCAAATGCTATCTTTTAAGCCATTTTTTAATTTTCCAATAGTATAAAAATCTTTTTCTTTTTCTTCATAAAAACCAGTTCCATCAATTACTTTTTGATTATTGTCTTTGTCCCAATAATTTTTGATTTTTAAAAAATTTGGATTATCTCTTTTCTCTTCAATATATTCGGCTTCTAACTTTTTATTTCCGTTTTCATAAAGTTCAAAATAGCTTCCTATAGGTTTGTTTTTTTTGAAATTAATAATTTTTTGCCTGTTACCAGTTTCATAATAATATATAAATTGACCGGTATTTACTAGATAGTCTTTGTTTTCAGTTTTTCCTTCCATTAGTACTTTTCCTGAATCATAATAATCTATAACAACGTAGTTTTTCTTGTCTTGTGTATAATCTTTAATGACTCTTAAATATTTAAAATTTTCAAATGTACTTTCATTCTGTAAAGAGTCTAAATAAATGATTTTGTCACTAGAAGTTTGTGAGAATGACAGAAGCGAAATAGAAAAAAATAGTAACAAAAACAAATTTAATTTCATAAGATGAAAGGTTTTAAAGTGCAATAAATATAAAAATTTTAATACAACTTTGCCACTTCACTATTCACAAACTCCAAAAACCGTTCGTCATCTTTAGTAAAAGGATTTAAAACGTGACTGTCAATATCAATTTGCCCAATATTTTCTCCATTTACAAAAAGAGGCACCACGATTTCTGACTTAACGGTAAAACTACAAGCAATATAATTGTCCTGTGCTGCAACATCCGGAACTACAAAATTTTCATTGGAAACCG
>Ga0315270_10001811_pt1 | contig 11356 bp, 7 predicted proteins | sample C1_bottom_MG_FD_204932 | JGI IMG/M metagenome (GOLD analysis project Ga0315270, IMG submission 204932) | Sediment microbial communities from Yellowstone Lake, YNP, Wyoming, USA - C1_bottom | ecosystem: Environmental > Aquatic > Freshwater > Lake > Sediment | place: USA: Wyoming | collected... | reverse complement strand
CGAAGGCCGTGCGGATGACGTTCCTGCGCGACGTCTCGAAGAGTCAGCTGAAGGACGCCTTCGTCGAGGGCTTCGAAGCCAACGCGAAGGAGAAGGCGGCTGCCCAGAAGGCGGCGATCGAGAAGCTTTACGGGCTGATCCCGGACATGAAGGAGACCCAGACGCTCTCCTTCTCGTACCTCCCCGGCAAGGGGACGACAGTCTCCTTCGGCGACAAGGAGCTCGGCCTCATCGAGGGCAAGGAGTTCGCCGAGGCTCTCTTCGCACTCTGGCTCGGGCCGAAGCCCCCGTCCGAGGACCTCAAGAAGGGAATGCTCGGTTGACGGGCGGCGCCTCGCTGCAGAGCCTTCTCACCGAGAAGCGCTTCGATCTCGTCGAGACCGTTTTCCAGGAGGCGCTCGCTGACCCTCTCCTGAACGAGGAGACGATCCTCGCGGCCCTGCGCGGGTTCGCGCGCGCGGGCCAGAAGCCGCGCCTGCAGGCCCTCGCGGGCGCGGCGGACGGGGCCCTGAAGAAGTCCCAGGACCCCGACGCCCCGAGGCTCCGCTGGACGATCCTCAAGGAGGCCGTCCGGGCCGGCGCGACGCCGTCGACTCCCGACGGCTTCCATCGTCTCTTCGAGGACGTGCTCGCGTCCGCGTGGCCCGACGCTGCGTCGCTGACGAGCCTCCTCGGCCGTTTCAAGTTCCGCGAGGCGAAGGACCCGCTCGACGGCCTCTCCCGCGCCGAGAAGGCCGAGGCCTGGCTCCCGTTCGAGACCGGCAAGGTCTTCGCGATGGCCGGACGCGGTGCCGGCAAAGTCGTCGAGACGAACTTCGCGCTCAGCGTCGTGCGGCTCGACTTCGAATCCGCCAAGGGCGTCGCGGTTCCGATCGGCATCGCGTCGCGGCAGCTCGTGCCGCTCCCGCCGGGCCACTTCCTGAACGAGAAGTTCACGGCGCCGGACGCTCTGCGGGAGCGCGTCGTGGCCGACCCCGGGGCTGCCCTCAAGCACCTCATCGATTCCTTCGGGCGCGCCCTGACCATGACCGAGGTCAAGGAAGCCGTGAAGGGCCTCGTGGCGGAAGACGCCTGGACGTCCTGGTGGACCGCCTCGAAGAAGAATCCGCAGGTCGTCGTCCACGGGAGTGGCAAGAACGCGACGGTCGAGTGGTCCGACTCGGCGGACGCCGCCGACGCGACGCTCCTCGCGAAGTTCGAGCGGTCCGCCCTGAAGGACCGGATCGACCTCTTCCGAAAGAACCAGAAGCGCTCGGCCGATCTCGCGCTCGCAATGGCGAAGCTCCTCGTCGCGGACGCCGAGGAGCTCGAGGACCGGGACTCGGCCACGGCGTTCGAGATCGCCGTCCTCGTCGAGAAGGTTCCCGGTGTCACCCACGCGGCCGACGTCGAGCGCCACGTCCTCGCGCAGCCGCTCGCCCTCCTCGGACGCCTCGCGGACCGGACGATCCGCGAGCGGGCGCTCGAGATTCTCGTCCGCGAAAAGCCCGCGGAGGCCCCCGCCGTCCTCGCGGAGTGGATGTTCAAGGAGGAGGACGGCCGCACGATCGAGCTCATCGACCGGAAGCTCGGGGAGATCGACCCCGTAACGCGCGAGCGGACGCTCGACAAGCTCCTCAAGAACCCGCGCTCGGGCCCGCGCGCCTTCGTCTGGTTCGCGCAGCGGTCCGCGACGGACGACGCGTTCCGGGCGCGCCTCAACCCGAACGTCCTCGGCCGGCTCCTCGACGCGATCTCCTGGGACGAGCTGGGCGGCCTGCGCACGAAGGTGCGCGAGATGTTCGACCGCACCGGCCTCGTCGCGGGCTGGCTCGTCAAGCAGGCCTCGGTGGAGGAAGCGCGCTCGTTCCTGGCCGGTCTGTCGCGCCACCACGAGCTCGAGCCGCTGCGCCGCGACGGGCTTCTCGCGGCCGCCGAGATGCGCTTCAAGGACCTCCGCAAGGCGGAGGACGACACGTTCTTCGTGACGGCCGCGGCCATTGAGAGAAAGCGCGCCGAGCTCGACAACATCCTGAAGGTCGAGATCCCCGAGAACACGAAGGGGATCGCGCTTGCGGCCGCTGAAGGCGACCTCTCGGAGAACTTCGAGTACAAGGCCCGGCGCGACAAGCAGCAGCTCCTCTCGGCCCGCGCCGGCAAGATCCAGGAGGAGCTCCTCAAGGCCCGCGCGCTCGATCCCGCGACGATCGACACGACCGAGATCCGCCCCGGCGCGCGCGTGACGCTCGAGGGACCGAAGGGGAAGAAGACCGTCACGCTCCTCGGCCCGTGGGACTCGAAACCCGACGAGGGCGTGTATTCGTACCTCTCCGAGCTCGGGAAGCTCCTGCTCGGGAAGACGACCGGCGAACAGGCGACGGTGCTCGGCGACGAGATGACGATCAAGAAGATAGAGGTCTTTGCATGAATACCCGCTCGAGCGTTCTCCTTCTCAGCACCATTCTTCTTCTCCCTCTCCCGGCGCGGAGCGCCGACGACGCCGTCGTGCCGAACGAGGCGCTCGTCCTCGACGGCCTGCCGGCGGTGCCGAAGGCGCTCGCCGAGCGCGCGTCCGCGTACATGGAGTTCCGGACGGCGTCGTTCCAGGCGTGGAACCCGCTGCGCCCCGAGATGCTCGTCACGACGCGCTTCGGCGACGTCCCGCAGCTGCACCGCGTCAAGGCGCCCGGCGCCGCGCGCACGCAGCTCACGTTCTACCCCGAGCGCATCCTCGGCGCGCGCTACCGGCCGAAGACGGCCGACATCGTCTTTTCGAAGGACGTCGGCGGCGGCGAGTGGTTCCAGCTCTACCTGCGCGACGACAAAACCGGCAAGGTCACGCTCCTCACCGACGGAAAGTCACGGAACCAGGGGGGCGCGTTCAGCAAGGACGGGACGTGGATGGCTTATACGTCCACGAAAAGGACCGGGAAGAACGGCGACATCTGGGTCATGAATCCTTCCGACCCGGCGAAGACCGACCGGCTGGTCGTCGAGGGCTCCGGAGAGAACCTGTTCGTCACGGACTGGTCGCCGGATGGCAAGACGCTCCTCGTCGTGGAGGGGATCTCCGTCAACGAGTCGCGGCAGTGGCTCGTGGACGTCGCGGCGGGCGTGAAGACGCGCTTTTCGCCTGAGTCGAAGGAGCAGGTTTCCTGGGGCGCGGGCCGCTTCTCTCCCGACGGAAAGACGGTTTACACGACGACGGACGCGGACTCCGAGTTCAGCCGTCTCGTCGCGGTGGACGTCGCGACGAGGAAGATCGAGGTCCTGACGCCGGGGCTGTCCTGGGACGTGCAGGGCTTCGACCTCTCGGAGGACGGAACGAAGCTCGCCTGGGCGGTCAACGAGGCGGGAGCGGAGACGCTGCACGCGATGGACGTGAAGACCCGGAAGGCGATCGCGCTTCCGAAGATCCCGTACGGGACGATCGGCGGCCTGCGCTGGGATACCGCGGGCCGCAGCCTTGGCTTCACGCTGACGTCCGCGAAGTCGCCCGCCGACGCCTGCGCCATTGACACGCAGACGGGCGTGCTGAACCGGTGGACCGAGAGCGAGACGGGCGGCCTCGACGCGAGCGCGTTCGCCGAACCCGAGATCGTCTCGTGGAAGAGCTTCGACGGAAAGACGATCACCGGCCTTCTCTACCGCCCGCCGGCATCCTTCGCCGGCCCGCGCCCCGTCATCGTGAACATTCACGGCGGGCCGGAGGGGCAGTCGCAGGCGGGGTTTCTCGGGAGGAACAACTTCTTTCTGAACGAGCTCGGCGTCGCAATCCTGTATCCGAACGTGCGCGGCTCCACGGGCTACGGCAAGACGTTCGTGAAGCTCGACAACGGCGTCCTCCGCGAAGACTCCGTGAAGGACGTCGGGGCGCTCCTCGACTGGATTGGCGCGCAGCCCGGCCTCGACAAGGGCCGCGTCATGGTGACGGGCGGCTCCTACGGCGGCTACATGACGCTCGCGTCGATGACGCACTACAACGACCGCTTCCGCTGCGCGCTCGACGTCGTCGGGATCTCGAACTGGGTCACGTTCCTCGAACACACCGAGGCGTACCGGCGCGACCTGCGCCGCGTCGAGTACGGCGACGAGCGCGACCCGAAGATGCGCGAGTTCCTCGAGAAGATCTCGCCCCTCGCGAGCGCGGGAAAGATCACGAAGCCCATGTTCATCGTGCAGGGCCGGAACGACCCGCGCGTGCCGTACACCGAGGCCGAGCAGATGGTCGGCGCGATCAAGAAGAACGGCGGCCCCGTGTGGTACCTGCTCGCGAAGGACGAAGGCCACGGCTTCAGCAAGAAGAAGAACCAGGACTTCCTGTTCCTCGCGACGCTGAAGTTCGTCGACGACAACCTGCTGAAGTAAGAAGGAAGAGATGCGAAAATCTTCTCTTCTCTTTTTCTCTCTCTCCTCCCTTCTCTTTTCATGTCCCTCTTCTGCGGCGGAACTGCCGCACGTTTACGCGCTCGTGAACGCGCGCGTCGTGACGTCGCCGGGCAAGGTGATCGAAAACGGCGTCGTGATCGTGCGCGGCGGCGTGATCGCCGCCGTCGGCTCCGCGGGCGCTGTGGCCGTGCCGGCCGACGCGCAGGTGATGGACCTCGAGGGCCAGACGGTCTCGCCCGGCCTCATCGACCCGTACGTGACCGTGTCGCGGCTCTCCGGCGTCCGTCCGTCCGTTCCCGACGATACCGCGACCGGCCGCCGCGGCGCGGGCGCGGCGGCATTTCCCCAGGCCACGCCGGCGCCCGAGCCGTCCGGCAACGTGCTGCCGTCGTCGAAGCTCCGCCCTGAACGGACCGTCCTCTCCGACCTGAAGGTCTCCTCCGACGTGCGCGAGGCGTTTCGCGACCTCGGCTTCACCGTGATCGCCGCCGTGCCCGACAAGGGCATCCTGCGCGGCGAGAGCGCCGTGATCGCCCTCTCCGACGGCTCGCTCTCCCGCGCGATCCTCGTCGCGAAGTCCGCGCAGCACGTCGCGCGCGACGCCGATGCGCCCGAATTCGGAGGCGAGTATCCGGGCTCCAAGATGGGCATGGCGGCCGCGGTGCGGCAGGCCTTCTCCGATGCGAAGTGGCTCCTCGCGGCCGACGCGGCGTACGCGGCGAAGCCCGCCGGCCGTGCGCGCCCGGAACGCTACGACGCGTGGGTCGCTATGGGTGACGCCGCCTCCGGCAAGGAGCCGGTGGTCTTCGAGGCGCCGGACGTTCTCGCGCTCCTCCGTTCCGCAAAGATCGCGGCGGAGTTCGGGCTGAAGGCGCGTCACGTGGCGACGGGGAGCGACCTCTACGTGCTCGCCGACGAGGTCAAGGCCGCCAGGCCCGACCTCGTCCTCACGCTCGCGTTTCCGGCCGCGCCGTCCGTCGAGGACGAGGACGAGTGGGGCGACGTGTCGCTCCAGCGCCTCCGCGCGTGGGATCGCGCGCCCTCGAACCCGCGCTGGATGCGCGACCTCGGCCTGACGTTCTCGCTGACGACGCACGGTCTTGCCGAGCTCTCCGACCTCGCGGACCGCGCGAAGAAGGCCCGGGCCCGCGGCCTTTCGGCGGACGACCTCCTCGCGGCCTTCACGACGGTTCCGGCGCGTCAGCTCGGCCTCGCGGGCCGAGCGGGCGAGATCGTTCCCGGCGCGCTCGCGAACCTCGTCGTCTCGTCCGGCCCGCTCTTCACGGACAGGACGCGCGTCCTCACGACGTTCGTCGACGGCGTCCCGTACGAGGTGAGACCGAAGAGGGGCGCGGTCGCCGGCACGTTCAAGGTGGACGGCGCCTCGGTGGCGCTCCGCTCCGACCCGCGCACCGGGCTCCCGGGCGTCGGCGTCACGCCGGCGGCCGGAGGCAAGCCGGTTGCGGCGACGAACGTCGTGAGGCACGGCCAGAGGCTGACGTTCGACGTCGACGGGGCGCCGCTCGGGCTCTCCGGCCCGCAGAAGGCGGAGGCCGTCGTGGAGGGCGACTCGCTGCGGCTCGACGTGCGCCCTGCCGCGGGAGGGCCCGCCGTGTCGAAGCGCGCGGAACGGGACCGCGCCGCGTCGGGCCGCGGGGGTCCCGGCGCCGATGCTGCCGAGCCGGGCGCGGCGCCGGCCGCTGCCGCCGCCGAGAAGCTGGACGCGCCGGACTCGGACGTGCGTCCGCTTCCCGCGCGCTGGGCGGCCCCGCTCGCCGCGCCGAAGGCCGTCCTCGTGAAGAACGCGACGGTCTGGACGTCAGGTCCGAAAGGCACTCTCGAGAACGCCAGCCTCCTCGTCGTGGACGGCAAGGTCGCCGCGGTGGGGAAGGACGTCGCCGTGCCGGCGGCGGCCGCCTCGTCGCTCGTCACGATCGACGCGGAGGGCCGCTCCGTCACGCCCGGGCTCATCGACGCCCACAGCCACACGGCGGTCGACGGCGGCGTGAACGAGGGCAGCCACAACATCTCGGCCGAGGTCCGCATCGGCGACGTCGTGAACCCGTTCGCACCGGCGATCTACCGCGAACTCGCCGGCGGCCTCACGGCCGCGAACGTCCTCCACGGCTCGTCGAACGCAATCGGCGGGCAGTCGGAGATCTTCAAGCTCAAGAACGGCGAGGGGCCCGACGGCCTCAAGCTCAAGGACGCACCGCCCGGCATCAAGTTCGCGCTCGGCGAGAACCCGAAGCGCTCGAACATGCAGGGCTCCGGCCCGCTCCGCTACCCGCAGACGCGCATGGGCGTCTCGGCTCTCATCCGCGAGCGCTTCGCCGCCGCGCGCGACTACCGGAGGAAGCAGAAGGCCGAGCCCGTCCGCACGGACCTGCAGCTCGAGGCGATCGCGGAGATTCTCGAGGGCAAGCGGGCGATCCACGCGCACAGCTACGTCAAGCAGGAAGTCCTCGACCTGATCCGCATCTGCGAGGAGTTCGGCGTGAAGATCGGGACGCTCCAGCACATCCTCGAGGGCTACAAGGTCGCCGACGAGATCGCCGCGCACGGGGCCGGGGCGTCGTCCTTCAGCGACTGGTGGGCGTACAAGTTCGAGGTCTACGACGCGATCCCGTACAACGGCGCCCTGATGAGGGAGCGCGGCATCCTCGTCTCGTTCAACTCGGACTCCGACGAGCTGGCCCGCCGCATGAACGTCGAGGCCGCGAAGGCCGTCAAGTACGGCGGCGTGCCGCGCGAGGAGGCGCTCAAGTTCGTGACCTCGAACTCCGCGAAGCAGCTGAAGGTCGAGGGGCGCATCGGCTCCCTCGAGCCGGGCAAGGACGGCGACTTCGTCGTGTGGTCGGGCGACCCGCTGGACGCCACGAGCCACGCGGACGAGACCTGGATCGAAGGGAAGAAGTACTTCGACCGCGCCGAGGACGTGAAGGCCCGCGCGGCGCTCGGGGCGGAGAAGACCGAGCTGATCGGCAAGGCGCGCCTTGCGGCCTCCCGCGGCGCCGCGGCCGCGCCCGCCGGGCCGTCCGCCCGGCCCGCCGAGCACTCCTGCAGCGAGGAGGAGAACGCCATGGAAGCCTCCGCCGGGCTGGAGGTGGCGCGATGAGCACGCTCCTTCTCGCCTCCGTCCTCGTCCTCAAGGGCGCGACCGTGCACACGGCGGCCGGACCCGCGATTCCGAACGGCGTCGTCGTGATCGACGGCGGAAAGATCTCGGCGGTGGGCGGCCCTGGCACGCCGATTCCCGCGGGAGCGACCGTCGTCGACGCGGCGGGCAAGCACGTCGCCCCCGCCTTCTTCGCGCCCGCGTCGCTCGTCGGGCTCGTCGAGATCCAGGCGGTCCGCGCGACGAACGACGTCTCCGAGATCGCCGAGATCAACCCCGAGGCGCGGCCCGACGTCGCGATGAACCTCGATTCCGAGGCCCTCCCCGTGACGCGGTCGAACGGCGTCCTCTTCGCGGCGCTCGCGCCGCGCGGCTCGACGTTCCCCGGCGCCGCGTCCGTCGTGACGCTGAACGGCTGGACGCGCGAGGACGCGTGCGTGAAGTGCCCGGCCGCCGTGCTCGTCGAGTGGCCCGAGATGGCGATCGACCGACGCGCCGAAGCCCGGCCGTCCGCGCGGATCCAGGAGCGCCGGCGCGACGAGGCGCTGGACCTCATCCGGCGGACGTTCCGGGACGCCGCGGCGTACCGGGCGGCCCGCGCCGCCGAGGGCAAGGCCGGCGTTCCCGCGCACGACACCGTCGCGTCCACCGGGGCGCTCGCGGCCGTCCTCGACGGGTCGATTCCCCTCGTCGTCCGCGCCGAGCGCAAGGCGCAGATCGACGCGGCGCTTCGGTTCTTTGACGAAGACCTCAAGGGCACGAAGGCGCGACTCGTGATTCTCGGCGGGTACGACGCGCCGAAGTCGGCGGCGGCGCTCGCGGAGCGGAAGATCCCCGTCATCCTCGACACGGTCCTCGAGCTGCCGATGCGCGAGGACGAGCCGTACGACGCGCCGTTCACGAAGGCGGCCGAGCTCGCGAAGGCGGGGGTGGTCGTCGCGATCGGCAACGGCCAGACGACGATGGCCGCCGCGACGACGCGCGACCTTCCGAACCACGCGGCGATGGCCGTCTCGTTCGGTCTCGACCGGCTCGAGGCGCTCCGCGCCATCACGCTCAACCCCGCGCGCATCTTCGGTGTCGACGCGCGGATCGGCTCGCTCGAGCCGGGAAAGGACGCGTCGCTCGCCGTGTGGACGGGCGATCCGCTCCAGACGACGTCCACCGTCACCGCGCTCTACGACAAGGGCGTGGCGCTCGACCTCTCCGACCGCCACAAGCGGCTCTGGGAGCGTTACCGCAGCCGGCCGAAGTCGGCGGCGCCCGCTGCCGGCGGCCGCTGAGGGGAGGGGAGCATGGGCCGCGGCGCCTGGATCTTCGCCGGCCTCGGGCTCGCGTTCGTCGCGGCTCTGATGTTCGTGATGGGGAAGGCGCTCGACACGAAGGCGCCGATCCGCATCGACCGGGCCGGGGCGGCCACCCCTGAACCCGTGCCGACGCCGTCGGCCGAGCAAACCGCCGCGCGCGAGACGGCCGACATGCGGGCGATCGTCGCGAGGCGGGCGCCGTCGCTCGGCCGGCGCGCGGCGGATCAGGCGTTTTCGGGCGAGGAGGCCGCGCGCGCGAGGTGCATGTTCACGGGCGCGACGCTCATCAGCCGCGACGGCGTGTCCGCCTACTGGAACGCGGAGTTCTCCTGCGCCGACCCCCAGGCGACCAGCTCGTTCCCGAACCTCACGAGCGTGTCCGTCCGCCTGAGCCGGGATGGAGAGCGCTGGGTCGCGGACAACTGACGGGGGTCAGCGCGGCAGGGCGAGGAAATCCTTGACCTGATCCACCGGGATCGCGAAGTTCAGGCCCTGCGTCTCCTTGATCTTGAGCGTGTTCACGCCGACGACGTTTCCCTTCTGATCGAGGAGGGGTCCGCCGCTGTTGCCGGGGTTGATGGCGGCGTCGTGCTGGATGAGCGCGACGTCCCCGAACTGGCGCGGCTTGTCGGAGCTCACGATGCCGCGCGAGAGGCTCATCTCGAGGACGGGGCCGGCGGGCGAGCCCAGCGCGAAGACGGGATCGCCCATCTTCAGCAGCGCGCCGGCCGCGAGCGGCGCGACGGGGACGGGCGGATCGATCATCGCCTGCAGCAGCGCGAGATCGTGCTCCTCGTCGGTCGCGAGGATGCGCGCGTCGATCGGCTTCTTCGAGCCCGGCATCAGGATCTGCTGGTAGTCCGTCCGCTTCACGACGTGGAAGTTCGTGACGAGCTTGCCCGACGACGTCACGAAGAAGCCCGTTCCCGTCGCGAATCCCTTGTCGAAGGCGAGCTTCGCGATGACCGTGACGACGGACTTCTTGGCGGCCGCGAACGGGTCCGCGGCCTCTTCGGCCGGCTTCGCCGGGGCGGATGTGGCCGCCAAGGGCACGGTCGCGGGCGGCGCGGTCGGCGGCGCCGGCTTCGGCCGCAGCGCGACGAACCAGGCGACGCCCCCAAGCGCCGCGACCAGGCCTCCCCCCAGGAGTGCGAAGGCGAGGCGCCGGTCGGGCTCCGGCGGGCGCGGCCCCGCGACCGCCGGGCGGCGCACGGGAGGAGGCACGAGGATTCGCGACGAGCCGGAGACCGGCGCGGCGGGCCGGGCGGCTCCCGCGCGCTCGGGCGAAGCCCCCGCGTAGCCGACGGTGAAATCGAGGATGCCGATCGAGAACGTCGAGCCCGGACGGAGCTCGGCGCGCGGAACCATCGCGCCGTCCACCTTCAGGCGCAGGACGCCCAACGGCGCGATCTCCCATCCGCCGCCGGGACGCGAGACGATCTCCGCGTGGAGGGCCTCGACGCCCGCGAAGGGCAGCGCGACGTCGTTCTGCTGGCGGTTCGAGCCGAGGCGGAGCGCGTGGTCGAGCGGCACCTTCCGTGTCTCGCCCGTCGCGGGGTCCATCCACATGAGGGCGAGCGAGGCGCCGGCGTCCGGCATCAGCGCGGCTTCATCGGAGCGTTTCCGTAGGGTGAGGCCGGCGTGGGCGTGCGCGCCGGAGCGGCGGTCTTCGTCGGCGCGGGCGTCATGAACGGGTTCGAGCCGTCGGGCTTCGAAACCTCCTCGGTGTGCCCCGCGACGTCGGCGATCATGACGAGCACGGCGTCGTTCTTCGCGCGGAACGTCGAAGCCTTGCCTGCCCAGTCGCACGAGAGCCAGAGGAAGATCTCCGACTCCTCGCCGGGGACGAGGTCGGACGGGTCCATCGTCTGGACCTGCCCGTTGTAGTCGCCGGACCGGATGCTCCCGATCAGGACGAGCGCCTTGAGGCTCCGCAGCTTCATGCGCGAGATGTTCTTCACCGAGCCGTACGCGCGGGCCCGCTGGGAGGGACAGCCCGAGGCGTCGGCGTAGAACGTGCTGAGCTTCAGGTGCTGGGCGACGGATTCCTTGCCGAAGAACGGCACCGAGTCGTCGAGCGAGACTTCGCGGCCGGCGAGCTTCATCTTCCCGGAGAGCTGGTTCTGCTTGACCGCGGCGTCCGCGTCGCGGAGGGACGTCTGCTTCGCGATGCCCGAGAGGGACGCGCGCGTCGGGGCGGGCGCGAGGCCGGGGGTCGGCGCGGGCGCGTTCCCCGCGGCATTGGCCTGCTCGGTCGCGGCCCAGTCGACGTCCTGGGCGGCAAACATCGTGAGCGTGCCGTTCGAGCAGAGGCGGAACTTCACGGGCTTGCCGTCGTGATTCGGCCGGTCGAGAGCGCCGACGCGCTCGCCCGTCGTCGTCACGACGAAGAACGGGCAGGCCTTCGTCGCCGGCCTCAGGTCCTGGACCTGGAAGAGGAGCGCCGCTGCGAGGAGCGCGGACATCGTGGCGAAAGTGTACGCCTCGGAGAGGCGGCGACGGCTCGACTCAGCGGTGGGCGGCAACGAACGCGCGCACGTCCGCCGCGGGGACGCCGAGGGCG
>Ga0315270_10001810_pt1 | contig 11361 bp, 7 predicted proteins | sample C1_bottom_MG_FD_204932 | JGI IMG/M metagenome (GOLD analysis project Ga0315270, IMG submission 204932) | Sediment microbial communities from Yellowstone Lake, YNP, Wyoming, USA - C1_bottom | ecosystem: Environmental > Aquatic > Freshwater > Lake > Sediment | place: USA: Wyoming | collected... | reverse complement strand
TGACTACGGATGCGGCACCAGTAGGTCCAACCGATGAGGCACCAGTAGGTCCGGTGACTACGGATGCAGGTCCCGTGGGTCCTGTTCCACCAGTAGGTCCAACCGATGAGGCACCAGTGGGCCCGGTGACTACGGATGCGGCACCCGCGGGTCCTGTTCCACCAGTAGGTCCAACCGATGAGGCACCAGTAGGTCCGGTAACTACGGATGCGGCACCCGTGGGTCCCGTAGGTCCTGGACCAATTGGCCCTGTATTACCTAGGCCAATGTGGCCGGTATTGTCGACGACAAGATTTCCGACAGGAGAACTAATAGCAACAAGATTATTTAAAATTACACTGTTGACTGACATTTCGCTAAAAGTTGCCTTTCTAGCAACGCTTCCTCCACTAATCGAAGTATTTTTAGAGCTGGAGTCGCGAATAACATTTCCAAAACTCATTGTTTATTATAATTAATTTATATAAATTTTTATACTAAACAAAATGGCAAAAAATTTATTACTGCGCGGCCCCAGTACTCGGATGAATATCAGAGTCGGTGTGCTTGAAGTACTGGTATAGCGCGTCAAGCCGATTTCGGGTTACAATCGAGTAGTCTCCTTTGTCCTCGAGCTGAAGCAGGGCACTCTCCAGGGGCATTCGCTCACTGCCAAGCATTGATGTAACACGAATTTCATTAATGTCAAACGACGTAACGGCCCCTCCGCTGGTCAATAACTTAATATGTACCAACGTTTGGATTTCATCCTCATAACCTTCAGCGCTTTCGACTTCAAGATTAATATTTGTATGGTTCGATACGCTATCTCCCCATAGACTATTTCCAATATATAATATATATCCTCCGATAGCCGGGGTTGCGGCGGGAACCCGGTAAATTCTTGAGCCATTTGTAAACTGCACCTTAATTTTTGGAAACTCCCCAGCTGTTTTGATGTACAATTGAACTGAAATATCCATAACCGATGATCTAATGGGCTTAATCTTGGGTACAATTGTCCAATCCATCGAATTTGAAACAACGTCCGCGCTAAGGACAACCGCAGCTCCAATCGATTGAACGCTATTTCCAATGTACACCGCATTTTCCAGATTGCTTTGGTGCGCAATTCCAGAAACCAATACCACCGAAGCATTTACTAACGTCAGAGTACTTCCAGAGGGAATTAGAATTGTCCAATTACTCTGCATCAAATAGCTATACTTACCAGTCGATCCATTAAAAGTCGCGATGGTTGTCTTATCAACAAGAACGCTCGAGGCGTCGCGAACCAAAATAGTTGAATTCAACCCAATATCTTCTCCAAACACTGTGTCGTTATATTGAACCCGAACAACCACATTGTTTGTTGCCGCGACGCTAGTAAAATTCCAACCATCGTGCCTTGCAAGACCAGACAATGTCGGCGCCTTGGGTTTATTCGCGGAAGCAACACCCATGTCGGTCGCCGACACCGTATACGCACACGGATTCCAGTATACTAAAGTATCACGTCTTACATTAATTGCGTCCTGAGTAATAGTGTATTCCGCATTTGTGGCCCGGTCAATTTCAGAGCTTAAATTGCTCGCTATTTCTTGTTCGGCAAATCCGGCCCGCTCTATTTCCGCGTCGATAGTATCCTGTAAAGCAGTTTCGGCCTCCGATGCCCTGGTAGTTTCGGCGTCAAGGTTACTTTGGATTAAAGATTCGGCATCGGTGGCCCTGGTTGTCTCCGCATCAACCTTTCCCTCGATTCTCAATTCTTCGCCAGTGGCCCTTGTAGACTCATCATTGAGAGATGTTTGAAAATTACTTGTAGTCAAAATAATTTGGGCATCGATGCTTCCCTGGAGAGTACTCTCGGCAGCCAGGGCTCGCCCGGCCTCTATGGCAAGGTCTCCCCGGATCAAATCTTCTTCGCCAGTGGCCCTTGCCGCCTCGGCGTCAATGCTTGCCTGAAGTGCATTTTCCGCACTCTGGGCCCGAGTGGCTTCGGTGTCTATACTGCCCTGTAATACGAGCTCGGCAGCCAAAGCCCGGTCATATTCGGCATCTACATTTGTTTGAACAAGGTACTCTGCGGCCAAAGCTCTGCCTGCCTCTGCATCGATATTCGCCTGCAAAACCACTTCCGCATCACCGGCCCGGGTAATTTCGGCTGTTAAACTATTTTGCAGATTTGATACTGCGGTGGAAACGTTACCAGAAGCCGCAGAGTCGAGGCCATTAAAGTAATCAACGATTTCGACGAGCGTGTCCAAATTCAAGGAAGAACCAGAAACAAGAGCATCCAGTCTGTCTGTAGCAAGAGAAGATATCTGGTTGTCGACATACTGCTTGTTGGCCAGATAATCGCCCTGGACTGGTGCGCTGGATACTGAAATGGAAGAGATATTAGTGACCACAACACCGCCGAAATTGGCCGAGGTCTGGTTTACAGTCAAAGGACCTAAATAAAGATTAGACATTGTTTTTAATTAATGTAGTTTTTATTTTTTTTTATTTTAAAATTTTAGAAAAAATAAAGTTTTTGCAGAAAATTACGATGTTGAAACATACCAGTTTCCATTTGTTTTAAAAAATTCAGCCTGGATGTGTGTCCGAAGAGGCATCGGTTGATTTCCAGAGGGATTGAAAAAAAAATTGTACATTTTTTCTCCGGAATTCTCCGCACGTATATTTAATATCGAAGCCGATGTGTTTATTATTTTTAATTTGCATATATCGACCCCAACATCCAGAGAAATTGTAAGGTCGTGTAGAGGTGGCGGTGAAATTCGACTGTCGCAAATCACGAATATATCATTTAAGTTGCTACGCGGCTCTAAATTTACCGTCAAATTGTTATATTCACCTAGGTCAATTGATGTTATAAAAAGTTTTACAAGGTCGTCGACGAATTCCTTGTTTACAATGTGCTGGCTCTGCGTCGCAGTAAACGGCAAGATTGGGAGGTTGGTGAATTTTTGCACGGAGCATTCATCGACCTGTAATTTGTGTAGGATGGTTTTTTGTATTTCTGCATTATTACACGTCAAATTTCCGATGATTGCTCGCTGGGTGTTGAAAACAACACGAGACGTTGTAAAGTTTCTCATGTTTTATACTGTATAATTTTAGTTTTGTTGGACTAAAAAAATATATAGATAAAAAATGTTTGGAAACATACCTCGCGATTTTAATATTGAGTCGCTTGCTTCCCAGCAACAAAAAGCAGCAATGGTTATTTTTTGGCCAGAAAGGTGGGCTCGCTCTGGATTTTTGTGTAAATAAATGTGTTTTTATTAACGCTCGCGAGAATTGGTTTTTCTTCTCAATGTGCTGTAGGTATAGGGTTTTATACCCGGCCCAAAAGCATAATAATTAGGGCTGTAGTCGAGGTTGTAATGAAAAGACATTTAATATTATTAATATTATTTTTATAGCATTCTCAACGTGCTAAGCATTATAAAGAAGGTACCAGTTGGGACTAATAAAGTAGAACTGCAGAGTCCGGAAGGCATTGGACATGCTAAATGTGGTGCTGCTGACGTTTTGTGTGTTAAAAAAAAGATTACCCGTATTGATTGTAATTGTAAAATTTGCATTGGATAACTTCCGAATCCACAATACACAACCATTGGTTGCTGTCGCGTCTGGCATATTGAGAGTAAATGCAGTGGAATTGCTGATCAACACATACGAGGCCCCGAGAACAATCGTCTGTGTACCGGCGGTACTGTCGATCGTCTGGTTTGCATATGCTAGGCTTCCGCTTATCGTTACATTGCCGCTAAATGTCTTTGCCCCGCTGAAAGTCTGTGTCCCGGTGGTTACCGCACCCGGAGTCGTAGCAGTCGCCGGCGCCAAAATAATCGAACTTCCCGTAATCGTTAGACCATTTGCTGTCCCAGTGGTACCAAATGTCCCGACTGTACTCACGACTCCACTCGATCCCGTGGGGCCAGTTGCCCCTGTATTTGTCGTTGAACCATCTCTTCCAGTAGGGCCGGTGGTCCCGGTGGGTCCCGTCGGACCGCTATTGCCCGTTGGGCCGGTCACCGTCGACTGTGCCCCGGTCGGTCCTGTGTTTCCACTTGGGCCGGTGGCGCCCGTTGTACCGGTATTGCCAGTGGGGCCGGTCACCGTCGACTGTTCTCCAGTCGGACCTGTGTTTCCTGTGAGGCCGGTGGCGCCCGTTGGGCCGCTATTGCCAGTGGGGCCGGTGACATTTGATGGCTCCCCAGTGGGTCCTGTATTTCCAGTGGGTCCTGTATTGCCAGTTGGTCCTGTATTGCCAGTTGGTCCTGTATTGCCAGTTGGTCCTGTATTGCCAGTGGGTCCTGTATTTCCAGTTGGTCCTGTATTGCCAGTTGGTCCTGTATTTCCTGTGGTACCTGTATTTCCAGTGGAGCCTGTGGGGCCTGTGGGTCCTGTATCTCCAATGGAACCTGTACTTCCAGTAGGTCCTGTATTGCCAGTTGGTCCTGTATTGCCAGTTGGTCCAGTATTGCCAGTTGGTCCTGTATTGCCAGTTGATCCTGTATTGCCAGTTGGTCCTGTATTGCCAGTTGGTCCGGTATTGCCAGTAGAACCAGTGGGGCCTGTTGGTCCTGTAGGCCCTATATCACCTTTAAATGAAATAAAAATAATAACATCCATATTATTAATAAATGATCCAATGCTGGCAATGTATTCCAAGCCATAAGTAACATAACTAGTATTATCAATAATATTATTTAAAGAGTAGGTAATTGAAATTGAACTATCGTCTCTAGCCTGAATAACAATCAGACTACCTAAATTGGCCTGCAGTAAATAAATTGATCTGATGTCTATACTATCTTGGGTATCACTATTTATAAATAAATTACTATTTGTCGAGTTAAATAAATTACTACTAATTATATAACCAGAAGCTGGTGGGGGAATGGTTGTAGTTGTATTTACTCTGTATGAAAATGAATTGACTGTATTTCCAGGAACGCCTTGCGTTCCTGTACTACCAGTTGGCCCCGTTGATCCAGTTGATCCCGTACTTCCAGTTGCACCAGTAAATGTTACGCTACCATCCCGACCAGTTGGTCCCGTATTTCCAGTTGGTCCTGTATTTCCTGTTGATCCTGTATTTGCTGCAATTCCATCAGATCCAGTAGGACCTGTGGGTCCTGTATTTCCCGTTGGTCCTGTATTACCAGTTGGTCCTGTATTTCCCGTCGGTCCTGTATTTCCCGTCGGTCCTGTATTTCCCGTGGGTCCTGTATTACCAGTTGGTCCTGTATTTCCCGTCGGTCCTGTATTTCCCGTCGGTCCTGTATTTCCCGTGGGTCCTGTATTGCCAGTGGGTCCTGTATTTCCAGTATCTCCAGTTGGTCCCGTAGGGCCCGTGTACCCAGTATTCCCAGTAGAGCCTGTGGGGCCTGTATTGCCTGTATTGCCTGTGGGTCCAGTATTTCCAGTTGGTCCAGTATTTCCAGTTGGTCCAGTATTTCCAGTTGGTCCAGTATCTCCAGTCGGTCCAGTATTTCCAGTTGGTCCAGTAACTGTCGACGGTGCCCCAGTTGGTCCAGTGGGTCCTGTATTTCCTGGTGTCGACCAAGTGGTGTGCATATGTGAATAAAAACTATTATCTTGAAAGTACGCGTGCATTGTGACATCAGACCCCATTCTTTTGTACCCATTTACTGCAACAAAGACACACTCTGTGGCAGATAGTGAAATAAGAGGTACGTTGCAACTGATAGTGTACTGTACCGGGAGTCCTGAATTTGCAATGGTTGCAGTGGAAGATGTAGAAATTAGCACCAGAGAGTTAACACTGGTATCTAAAATATATAAATTAAAATAAATTGTAATGCGACTTGGTATACTAGCCCATGTAAATAGATTAAGGTCCCAAATTCCAGGAGGAATGACGGTTTGTGGAGTTCCCAGATCCAGCAGAGGATTACAGGCAAATTGGAAAATAAGATATGTGTCGGTATTCGAGACAAAATCAGAAAGAACTTCGGTTAATGCCGGATTTGAGATTATGTCATCTGTGCTTGATAATACCGGAATATTGCCCGAAGGGGGCGCCGGACTATTATTGGAAGCCGTCAGAGTTCCAGGTGGTGGAACCAATGCCGCTGTAAACAACGAAGTCGTGGGAATGAATTCGCTATTGTAATTCATATACAACACAAGTCCAGAGCTAGCGCCCTGTGGTCCTACGTCGCCAGTAGAACCAATTGGTCCAGTTGGCCCAGTATTTCCAGTTGGCCCAGTATTTCCAGTGGGTCCTGTATTGCCAGTTGGTCCTGTATGCCCAGTGGGTCCTGTATTGCCAGTTGGTCCTGTATTGCCAGTGGGTCCAGTATTTCCTGTAGGTCCAGTATTGCCAGTGGGTCCAGTATTTCCTGTAGGTCCAGTTGGTCCCGAAGGGCCTGTGTATCCAGTATTTCCAGTGTTTCCAGTGTTTCCAGTTGGACCTGTAACAGTCGATGAAGACCCAGTATTTCCAGTTGGTCCTGTATTTCCAGTGGGTCCTGTGTTTCCAGTGGTACCTGTATTTCCAGTTGGTCCTGTATTTCCCGTGGGTCCTGTATTTCCTGTGGGTCCTGTAACAGTTGATGAAGACCCAGTGGCCCCTGTACTACCAGTGGGACCTGTGGGGCCTGTGGGGCCCGTAGGGCCTGTGGTTCCAGTGTATCCAGTGGGTCCAGTATGTCCTGTATATCCAGTGGGTCCTGTATTTCCAGTGGTGCCTGTATTTCCAGTGGGTCCTGTATTTCCTGTAGGTCCAGTATTTCCTGTGGGTCCTGTAGGCCCTATATCACCCTTAAATGAAATAAAAATAATAACATCCATATTATTAATAAATGATCCAATGCTGGCAATGTATTCCAAGCCATAAGTAACATAACTAGTATTATCAATAATATTATTTAAAGAGTAGGTAATTGAAATTGAACTATCGTCTCTAGCCTGAATAACAATCAGACTACCTAAATTGGCCTGCAGTAAATAAATTGATCTAATGTCTATATTATCTTGGGTATCGCTATTTATAAACAAATTACTATTTGCCGCGTTAAATAAATTACTACTAATTATAATACCCAAAGCAGGTGGGGGAATGGTTGTTGATGTATTTATTTTGTAGGGAAATGAATTAACTGTATTTCCAGGAACACCTTGTGTTCCAGTACTACCAGTTGGCCCAGTTGATCCAGTTGATCCCGTATTTCCAGTTGCACCGGTAAATGTTACGTTACCATCCCGACCAGTTGGTCCAGTATTTCCAGTTGATCCCGTATTTCCTGTTGCTCCTGTATTTGCTGCAGTACCATTAGAACCAGTAGGGCCTGTTGACCCATTGGGATTGTAAGGAATAAACCTGTCTGAATATATTGCACTTAAAGATAAATCTTTTTTTAAAAGACCAAACATATTGTATTTATATTTTTAATTGTTTTTTTAAAAAAAATCAAACAATGCGTTCAAAATGTACATTAAAATTTTAATGTACATGCATATTAAAAAATGACTCGTTTTATTTTAGTTTTAATGATACGCAACGAAGAAAAAATAATCACACGTTGTATAGAAAGAGCTGTTGCTTCCACCACAATTGATGCCATCTTGATCTACGACACCGGATCGAATGACTCTACTCTGGAGCAAGTTAACGCTTGTAAAGCCAAAACAGAAATTCCCATTCGGGTTTACGATTCATCAAATAATCGGGAATTTGAAAATTTTGGGAAGAACCGCACCATATCCTTTGAGTTGTGCTGTGAATTCTGCGACGAACTCCAATGGCCCAGGGAAAAAACCTATGCCCTTGTCCTTGATGCCGACATGCTCTTTGTAAACGCTCTCCCAAGGGATTTGATTGAAATCGAAAAGGCTTCATTCAACGAACCTGGTTACCAGATCGAGCAGCGTTCCGGACACCTTGTCTACCGCAATGTTCGCTTTTTACAGCTATCTAAATCCTGGCGATGTACCGGAGTGACCCACGAGTACTGGGATGGTTATGCGACAAACACAACGCGTGCCTTCTACATTGAGGACGTCGGGGACGGAGGATGTAAGGGTGATAAATTTCAGCGAGACGAACGGCTTCTCTCGAAAGGTCTTCTCGAGGAACCAGGCAATGTCCGGTATATGTTTTATCTAGCTCAGACTCTGCAAAACCTTAAGCGCCTTCCCGAAGCCATTGCGCTCTACCGTCAAAGGGTACGTGCCGGTGGTTGGTTCCAGGAGATCTGGTACAGTTGTTACCAGATAAGCAGACTCTATCGTGAGTTGGAGGACTATCCCCGCATGGAATATTGGGGCCAGCGAGCCAGTGTCGTTGATTGCGAACGGGCCGAAAACCTGTGCTTTCTTGCGCAGATTTTCCGGGAACGTTCGCAGCACCACAAGGCTTGGCACTATATGCGGCAGGGTAAAATGGGGTTGCCCCACGACAAGCTTTTTTTAGATACCTCGCTCTATGCAAAAGGTCTTTTGTATGAAAAAACAATTCTAAATTACTATGTGCAGCCTTTGCAGCGCGAGGAAAACCTGCGGGACCTGATCGAGTACTGCAACAAGCACGATGATCTGGCCTATTCAAATCTACAACACTATGTGGATCCGATTGACTCTTTGTGGCGTAAGGAATTAAAATTTGAAGATAGGGGCAACTATGTGGCTTCATCGGTTTCCTTTACGGATCGAAAGGCGACAGACAATTACTGCTTAAATGTGCGCTACGTAAACTACCGTATTCGTCCGGATGGAAGCTATGACGTCCGTGGAGACTCGGTTGACACACGCAATGTGATGCACAAGGCCTCTAGAAGCTTTGACCTGGATGGGTCTTCCGGAATGGAAATGGAACGTGACTGGAAACCAACATTGCAAGTAACAATTACAGGTATTGAGGATTTGCGGCTTGTAGGAGAAGTGTTTACCGGCGCTTCGATGGAATATAGTGGTACAATCCAACAGGTGTCGGGAAAATATGACGCTGTGGATGGCCTTCTTTTGGATGTATCTTTAATTGAATCGCCAGCTGGAGCCTCCTGTGAAAAGAATTGGGTGCATTTCGACGGTGACACCTATATTTATCGATGGCATCCCTTTGAAATTGGGAAATTTCAAAATGGGAAATTACAAATCGAAACGTCCCAGAAAACACCTAAATTTTTTGCACACGTGCGGGGATCATCGAATGCGGCACGCTTTGGCGATTTCTACTACGCGATTGTGCATGTTGTGCAGTACACAGTGCCTCGAAAATACTACCACATGATTGTAAAGATTGGAGAAAATAGGGCAATTTTGTCGGCAAGCAATCCGTTTTATTTTTTTAACAATGCAATTGAATATGTGCTTTCCTGTGATATCAGCCAAGGACATTTGCTTACCGTTGTTTCGCAGAACGATGCAAATCCTGTTGCGCTAGCAATTGATTTGATGAAGCTTAAATTTTACGACCTCGATTAAAATTTTTATTGAAAACTACCATTACAAATTTTTTATTGAAAAAAAATCATAAACAAATTGAACGTACTGGGGTGAGCAGCCTTGAGGCATCAAAGAAAGGCCAGTGTGTTTGAATCCTGCTGGTTTATTACACCCAAAGAGCAACCCACGTTGCTGCAAGAAGGCAAGCGGAAGAAAGCGGTTAAAGTAAAACAGACGCAGTCTGGGAAACAGAAACTCATTCCAGTACTGATCGTTTCTAGGAAAGCATTCGAGCGAAGACCCATGTGGAGTCCAAACGTAGAAATGACAGTAGGGTAGATCGAGAATTTGCATAGAGCCCTGTATCTGGGCAAAGTAGTAGTCTGGGATAGATGAGTAAAGCCTCTTTCTGAACGGACACTTGATCTCCAAAAGAAACCGATGCGCCTGGTTCGGCCAACTGACGGCCGAGACGGTCATTGGGCCATCGGTTTCCGAAAAGGTAGTGCTCTCCAGTCCCATCAGCGCGCAGTCCCTTCCTGGGGGCTGGTTTCTTACCGGAATTGAATTGCTATGCAGCGCAGCCACGTTGCAGTGCATAATGCCGTCTGGCGAAGCACCTAGCCAGGGCCACTGCGTAGAAACGGTGAGGCCACTCTCCTCGTGAGTAGGGGCATTGGAGCCAAATGTTGCGGTGAGGTCACGCAAGTACTGGGCACAAGCAACGGGTTCGTTTTCGGTGCCGTAGCGAGTAGCCTCGTTGCCAGTAAACCCGCCAAAGAGAAGCTGCAGCAAAAGGTCTTCTGGGGAGCAGAATGCCGAGATGCCGACGGCAGCACCGAAATTCGAGGCAGTAAGCCTGAGCTTTCTGGCGATAAGCCAAGCATCGCTGCGCTGTGGAAGAGCTTCGATGAGGGCGACGTCTGGGGTTTTCAGTACGAATTCCATGAATTGTTCCAAGTCTTTTGTATTAAAAATTGGAGTGAATACAAAGCTCATTGTATTTTAAAAGAAATTTATTAATTTTTTTAAAAAAAAAGTATTTTAAGGTCCAGGACTTAATCCAACGATCGCACAGGCAATATACGGGCCCGAATTCCCGTTTCGTCTGCTCTCGCGGCCCAGTGCGGTAGGATCGTCCCGGTAGTAGCCTAGGTCGTCTGGCCATGCGTTCACTACGACACTGCGGCCCACCACGCTGTGCTCTCCAAAAAGCTCCACTAGGTCGTCGTAGTATGTGTAATTAACTTTTCCACGGGAGTTTGCCAAAACGTTGTTACAAAGGTCCCCGACGTGGCGGCATCGTTCATGCAGCTCGTCGCTACCGTGTGGACGACCGTATGGATTGTAATGGTTGCCGACGTGCGAGGGGTCTCCGTACTTGTGGATATGTATGGCATGATGTCCTGGCAACAGTCCCCAGAGTTGTATGGAGATAATGGTAGGAGCATGGCGATTTCTCTGGAAAAAAAAGACGGAGCCACTGATAACTGATGAGGGGTCAAAGGTAGCAACAGCGTGCATTTTTTATTTAGTTTTAATACAAAATTTTACCAAAATTTGTTATATGTGTAAATATATTTTTAGGTTAATAAAAATAGCATTAATATTTTTTAATAAAAAAACTCAAAAAAAAATAATGAGGCGTATTTGCGAACACGGGCGCCAGAGATCACGATGCAGGGAATGCGGCGGATCGTCTTTTTGCGAGCATGGGCGCCGGAGATCAATATGCAAAGAATGCGGCGGCTCGGCTATTTGCGAACACGGGCGCCAGAGATCACAATGCAAGGAATGTGGCGGCTCGAGTATTTGCGAACACGGGCGCCGTATATCACAATGCAAGGAATGCGGCGGCTCGAGTATTTGCGAGCATGGGCGCCGGAGATCAATATGCAAAAAATGCGGCGGCTCGGATTTTTGTCAGCACGGGCGCCAAAAAAGAACATGCAAAGA
>Ga0315270_10001809_pt1 | contig 11362 bp, 12 predicted proteins | sample C1_bottom_MG_FD_204932 | JGI IMG/M metagenome (GOLD analysis project Ga0315270, IMG submission 204932) | Sediment microbial communities from Yellowstone Lake, YNP, Wyoming, USA - C1_bottom | ecosystem: Environmental > Aquatic > Freshwater > Lake > Sediment | place: USA: Wyoming | collected... | reverse complement strand
CAGGAACTTGTCGCGGCGGGAGAGGTTCTCGATCTGCGAGGTCATCATCATCCCGTTCGGGATCGAGACGACGGTCCGCTCGAACGTGCGGATCCTCGTCGCGTAGAGCGTCACGTCCTCGACCTCACCCTGCACGGTCCCGACCCTCACGACGTCACCCACGCGCAGGATCTTGTCCGTGAGGACGACGACTCCGCCGAACAGGTTCTCGAGGCTCTTCTGGGCCGCGAAGGCGACCGCGATGCCACCGATCCCGAGGCCCGCGAGCGTCGCGGTCAGGTTGACGCCGAGGACCCCGAGAGCCGCGACGAGGGTGCCGACGACGACGATCCCCTGCAGGACGCGGCGGCCGATCGTGAGCGAGGAGGTGGCGGCCTGCCCGGAGGCGAGGAGGCGCATCGTCGCCCGCGAGGTCAGGAAGCCGACGAGCTGGACAAGGAGCCAGCCGACTGCGAAGACGAGCGCAAGGCGCACGCCGCGGGCGTAGGCGTACCGGCCGAGGAGCGGGAGGCCGATGCGGTCGACGAAGAAGCCGTGGAGGGGAATCCCGAGCAGGAGAGCGAGCGGCGCGCGGAAGGACGCGAGGCCGCGCCGAAAGTCGGCGAAGGCCGGGCGGCGGCTCGCCGTCCGGTCGACGAGGCGCGCGGCGCCGTACACGAGGAGCCGCGCGACGAGCCAGGCGGCGGGCAGCAGCGCGAGAAACGCGAGGATCTGCCAGAGCCGGAACGAGCCTCCGATCTGGCGGCGGAGCGGCGCCGGCATGATCCGGTCCAGCTGCGGGACCGAGAGGTCGCCGAAGGCGGCCGGAATCTCGCGCAGCGTCTGCGAGGAGACGAGCCAGATCGCGGGACCCTCGGCCGGCCGCGTCCTGACGAGGAGCACGTCGAAGGACTCTTCCCCGCGGTCGACCGATCCCGCGCGCTCGTAGTCGGGCCCGAGCCCGTCGTCCACGTTGCTGAGCGGGGTCCGGCTGAGCTTCTCGAGGTCGCCCGAGAAGCGCTCGTCGAGGACAGCCTTCAGCTCCCGCGCGATCTCCTCCCGCGACGTCTTCGCGCCTTTCGGCCACTGGAGGTACTCGGCGGCCGTCGTCCAGTTATCCCTCGCGGCGGCGCGCATGAAGCCGAGGAAGGCGCCGTACGGGGACTCGCGCCTGTAAGGATCGCCGGGCGCCTCGGCGGTGGGGGCAGGCGTCGGGGCGAGGCCGGGAATCTGCGCGCCGAGCGGCGCGGGCGCGAGAAGCGCGGCGGCAAGGGCGCTGGCGGCGAGGAGCCGTCGATTCCGAAAGGCCATGACTGCGGTCCAGCCTACCGCAACGAGGTCAGAAGGGGTCCGGGCCGTCCATCGCGCTCGCGGGAGGCTCGGGGCGGCGCGGCGGGCGGACGACCGTGACCGAGCAGTCGGCTTTCGAGGCGATCTCGGCGGAGACGCTTCCGAGGATCGAGCGGCGCAGGGAGTCCGTCCGGGCGCCGATCACGACGTGGTCGACGTGGTTCGCCTCGACGTACTCGAGGATGGCCTCGGCGGGGTCCCTCGCCTCGAGGACGTGAAACGTGAGGCGCGTTTCGCCGATCGCGAGAGGCCGGGCCCAGTGCTTGAGCTCGACGAGGCGCTCCACGTGCTTGTTGCGGCCCGCTTCGTCCAGCGTCGTGTCGATCCCGATGCGGCGCTGCTTGAGGACGTTCAGGATCGCGAAGCGCGCGCCCGGAACGATCTCGATGAGGCGCCGAACCGTCACGCGCAGCGCCTCGAGGAGCTCCTCGTCGCCGTCGAGGTCCACGGCGGCCATCACGATGGGCGTGTCGGCCTTCAGGGGCGCGATCTCGCGGAGCGCCGTGGGGCGCACCTCGGGGTTGAACCGGCGGCGGATCCGGGCGCTCCACGGGTCGCGCTCGAGCTTCTCGGAGCGCGCGGTGAGCTTGACCTGGTCCGGGTGGGCGAGGTCGAACGCGAGGTGCGCGGCCGTGGGATAGCGGCGCAGCGGGTCGACCTCGAGGCAGCGCAGCACGACCTCCTGGAGCCACGGCGGATAGTCGTCCTTCAGGCGCCGGGGCGGCACGGGGTCCCACCAGATCCGCTTCTTGAGGGCCCGGGCGCCCTTCGGGTCGCCGAACGGCCGGACTCCCGTGGAGAAGAAGTAGATGAGGACGCCGAGCGCGAAGATGTCGCTTCTCGGGTCGGTGCGGTTGCCGAGGATCTGCTCGGGCGCCATGTAGGGCGCCGTCCCGTACGGGACACGGAACTCCTCGCCCATGAGGTCCGGGAGCTGGTCGTGGTGCGCGAGGCCGAAGTCCACGAGCGCGGCCTCGCCCGTCTCGCGCATGATGATGTTCGAGGGTTTGATGTCGAGGTGGACGACGTTCTGGTGGTGGAGGTCGCGGAGCGCCGCGGCGACCTTCATCCCGATCCTCGCGACCTCGGCGTAGGGGAGCGGGAGGTCGTCGAGCCGCGTGAGGAGCGTCTTCCCGTCGATGCGCTCCATCACGATGTAGGGCTGCACGGCGAAGTCGCCCGAGGCGACGAACTTCGGCACGTGGATGCCCGACAGGCGCGGCAGGATCATCTGCTCCATCTCGAAGCCGACGATCGCCGCTGGGTCCTCGCCTTCGAGGAGCGCGGGAACCTTCATGAGGAGCTCCATCGAGATCCCGGGGCGCTCCACGCGCCGCAGCGTCGCCATCCCTCCCGTGTGGAGGAGGTCCCCCACGACGAAGCCGTCGATCACGGCGCCCTTCTGGACGCGGATGCGGACGTTCATCTGCTCACTGTCCCCACGTGAGGCGCTCGGCGTACATCTCGGGCAGGGCGGCGCGCCGGATCTTCTTCGCGGCCTCCTCGACCTCGTACGGGACGCGGTGGTACGTGATCTCGGCGCGCGCCGTGTCGACGAGCGCCCAGCACGCGGCAGGGTTGCCGTCGCGCGGCTGCCCGACGGAGCCCATCACGGCGAGCCAGCGCCGCTGCGGAAGGAGGGGAATCGCGACGCCTGGCACGGGCCGGAACGTGATGAGCTTGAGCGTCTCGGACATGTTGTAGACGGTCGGCCGGTGCACGTGGCCGCAGAACGTGACGCGCCGGCGCGTCGCCTTGAGGCTGCGCGCCGCGTCCGCGGCGTCCGTCACGTACGTCCAGCGCGCCGGCGCCGCGGCGTCCGAGTGGACGAACAGGCAATCGCCCTCCTCGATCGTCAGGGGAAGCGCGGCGAGGAACGCGCGCTGCTCGGGCCCGAGCTGGTTGCGCGTCCACTCGAGCCCGGACTCGACGGAGGAATCCATCGTCGGGGTCCTCCCGCCCACCGCGGCGTCGTGGTTGCCCTGCAGCGCGACGCCGACGCCTTTCGCGACGCGGTCCATGATCGTCGACACGACCCAGTCGGGGTCGGCGCCGTAGTTCACGTAGTCGCCCAGGAAGACGAGACGCTCGGCGCGGCGTGCAGCGGCGTCGGCGAGGCAGGCCTCGAACGCCTCCCGGTTGGCGTGGATGTCCGCCATGAGCGCCAGACGCATCGCGGGAGCGTACCGCGACCGGGAGCGGCCTGGGAGAGGGAGCTGGTACCGCGTACGAGATTTGAACTCGTGATCTCCGCCTTGAGAGGGCGGCGTCCTAACCGCTAGACGAACGCGGCACGTTTCCCCACCACGAAAAGGCGTCCCCACGTGCGCGGGGACGCGGAATCTAGCACGGGCGGCGGCGCGGCCACAAATCGCCGGGAGAGGAGGAGAATCCCCTCATGGAATTCGGAATCCTCGGCCTCGAGCTCTCCGGCAAGACGACCATCTTCTCGCTCCTCACCGGCCACGCCACGGCTCTGGCCCCGCACAAGCGCGAGGCCCACGTCGGAATCGCGCAGGTCCCGGACGCGCGGCTCGACCGGCTCACGGCGATGTTCAAGCCGAAAAAGCACACGCCCGCCACGGTCAAGTTCGTGGACGTCCCCGGGGTCGCAAAGGGCGGCGCCCAGAGCCTGAACCTCCCCGAGCTGCGCCAGATGGACGGCCTCGCCGTCGTCGTGCGCGCGTTCGCCTCCGACGCGATCCCGCACCCCGAAGGCTCCGTCGACCCGGCGCGCGACCTCGAGCTCCTCGAGACGGAGATGCTCCTCGCGGACCTCTCCGTCGTCACGAACCGCCTCGAGCGCGTCGAGAAGGACATGGCGAAGAAGAAGACGCCCGAGCTCCAGACGGAGAAGGAACTCCTCGTGCGTTTCAGGGTCGCGCTCGACAAGGGCGAGCCGCTGCGCGGCTTCGACGTCCACGTCGAGGAGGAGAAGTACGTCAAGGGGTTCGGCCTGCTGACGCGCAAGCCCATGCTCGTGATCCTGAACGCGGGCGAGGGCGACGCGGGCGACCTCGCGGGCGCGCTCGCGAAGGCGAAGCTCGACGCGTGGAAGGGCAAGCCGCACGTCGCGTTCAGCGCCGTCTCGGCGCCGATCGAGCAGGAGATCGCCGCGATGGCGCCGGAGGACCAGGCGGAGTTCCTCAAGGGCCTCGGCCTCCCGGACCGCGCGCTCGACCGGCTGCTGCGCGCCGCCTACGACCTCCTCGGCCTCATGTCGTTCCTGACTGCAGGCGAGGACGAGTGCCGCGCGTGGTCGATCCCGAAGGGCACCCACGCGGCGAAGGCCGCGGCCGCCATCCACACGGACTTCGAGAAGCACTTCATCAGGGCGGAGGTCGTGCCGTTCGAAACGCTCGTCGAGGCCGGGGGCTCGCTCGCCCAGTGCAAGACGCACGGCACGCTGCGCGTCGAGGGCCGCGACTACGTCGTGAAGGACGGCGACGTCATCAACTTCCGCGTCAGCGCCTGACCCTCGGACGCCCGGGGACCGGCGTTTGTCGCTCCGGGACCACGCGCGGGCCTTGAATTGGCGCCCGGCGAGGGACAGATTGGGTCAGCGAAATCGTGGAAGGAGACGTGCCATGAAGAGTTCCAGCCGATTCGCGCTCGCCGTCGCCGTACTCGCGCTGCCCATGGGCATGTCCCCGATCGCCGGGAACAAGGGGCAGGCCCAAGTCCCCTCGCCGGCCCCCGCGCTGATGCTTCACATGGCGAGGCTTCACATCAAGTCGCTCACGATCGTCTCACCGGCATGCGGGAAGCAAGCGGAGCTCAGGGCCGAAGTTCAGAACCTCACGGGCACGCCCTTTGTGGTTGACCCCAGTGGCCCCATGACTTACCTGATCGGCGTCACTGCGATCGGAAAGCCCGCCCCCAACGTAATGATGCAGGCCCTCCCGAGCGTGGGTGCCGGGGCCACGATCTCGGTCCTCGTCAAGTTTCCGACGATCACGACGCCGTGCCCGAGCGACACGTGCTTTGAGGCCGGCCTCGCGCGGTCCAAGTCCGGTGTGATGTCGAAGTTGCCCGAATATGACGGGAAGGACGCCCGCATCTGCGCGAAGACGAGCTGCGTCCACGATCCGCGCGTCGTCGCGAAAGCGAAAAAGCCCTGCACGTTCGAGATCTACAGCCCGCTCCGCTGACGTGCCTTCCGGCCGCCCGTAGGAGTCCAGCCCTGATGATGAAGATCGCCGGCAGAACCCTCGTTGGCCTTCCCGCACTCCTCGAGAAGGCCGAGCGGAAGAACTAGTCCGCCCGCAGCGCCCAGCGGAAGATCTTGGGCACGACAGAGCCGCCGTCCATCCGCGGTCGGCGTTTCGCTACGCCTTGGGGCCCCGCTTCGCGATCTCTTCCCTCAGACGGCGCAGGAGGGGCAGGGCCAGCCGGTCTTTCTCCCGGTTCGCGGCCTCCTTGGAGCGGATCACGTCATCGAGGGCGGCGACGGGGATTTCGAAGTCCCGGATGCTCATGTGGTGTACGCGCCGCTCGAGATCGGAGTAGCCGCCGGTTCCGGACGGGGTAAAGGAGAGATCGAGTTCACCGAACTTTGTCACGAGGTTCAGGATCGAGACGCCCGCGAGAAACACGGCGTCGCATCCGAAACGAAGGCCGCCCGGGGTATCGGGCGTCCGGATTCGGGCATCCATCTCCTTGAGCGCGGTCGCGAGCCTGCCGAGGTTTTCAGGGTCGCGTGCGGGGCAGACGTCAGCATCGAATGTCGCGACCGGAGAGCCGTGAAGGACCGCCGCGAGTCCTCCGATGACGATGAACTGCACGCGGTGCCGCACGAGACAGGCGAAGATCTCTTCGGCCTGCAGCGCGGCCATTTCTCAGTCCCTGAGGAGCTGGCCCTGGGGGCGCACGGCGAACGCGAAGGCCACGAACGCTCCGTTCGCCGCGAGCCGCTCGGCGGGCGACCACGCGATCCGCTCGCGGATCAGGCTGCAGTCGTCCGCGTCGGGATCGGCCTGCATGCGCAAGGCTCGGAGAACCGCCTCTGCGTCAGGCTCCTTCGCCGCCTCCTCGGATGGCCCGCGGACGGCCTTCGAGCGCCTCTTCACCATGAAACGATTGTAAGCCTTCGATACCTAGTCCGCGCGCAGCGCCCAGCGGAAGATCTCGGGCAGCGTCGGCTTCTTGCCGTACATGAGGATGCCGACGCGGTAGACGCGCCCCGCGAACCATGCGACGAGGACGATCGTCGCGACGAGGAGTGCGACGGACGTCGCGATCTGCCAGAGCGGCGGCGTCTGTACGGAGATCCGCATGAACATCATGAGCGGCGCCGTGAACGGGAAGAACGACAGGATCGTCGCGAGACGGCCGTTCGGCTGGTTGAACGCGAAGAACCACGTCGTGGACGTGAGGATGAGCATCATGCCGGGGATCATCACGAACTGCTGCGCCTCCTGCTCCGTGTTGAACGGGGCCGAGAGCGCGGCGTAGAGCGACGCGTAGAGGAAGTAGCCGAGCACGAAGAAGACGACGAACGCGGCGATCGTCGCGACCGGGATGTGGGGGAGCCCTTCGCCCATGCCGGCGAGCGCGGCGACGCCCGGCAGCGTGATCGCGATCGCGAGGGTGGCCCACACGGCGTACTGCGTGAGGCCGACGAGGCCGATCCCGAGGATCTTTCCGAGCATGAGCGTCGTCGGCCGGATGGACGAGACGATGACCTCGACGATGCGGTTGTTCTTCTCCTCGAGTACGCCGCGCATGATGTACGCGCCGTAGACGAAGATCGAGATGTAGATGAGGAAGAAGAACGTCGCCGAGATCGCGAGGTTCATCCCGACGTTCTTGCCGCTCTCGCCGCTCTCGACTTCCTTCGCCTCGTGCGCTTCGAGATCGACGCGCAGGCGCGCGGCCTCGTAGACCTTCGGATCGACGCCCTTGTCCTTGAGGCGCTCCTTCGTCGCGGCGCGCGAGAGGAAGCTCGCGATCTGCTCGCGCATGACGACCTCGGCCTTCACGCTCTGGGCCCGCCACTCGGCGTGGCCCGTTTCGAGCGTCTTCGGCGTCAGGACGATGTAGGCCTTGATCTTCTCGGACTGGACGTCCTTGTTGAGCCGCGTCCGGACCGCCGGGAGCGTCTCGGGCGTCGCGTCCACGTTGAAGAGGTCGAGCTGCGTCGTGATCTTCGCGCCGCCCGACACCTTGTCCGTAACGGACTTCTCGTCGACCTTCGTCGTCGGCGCCTTCCCGTCCTTCTTCGGCTTCTCCGCCTCCTCGTCCGACGGCCGCGCCTTGTACTCGGCGACGAGGGGCTCGTAGAGCCGGCCCGAGAGGTCCACGACGGCGATCCGTCCCTTCGCGACGAGCGTCCTGGTCAGGGCGACCTGGATGAAGATCATCCCGAGGCCGAGCGTCGGGATCAGGAACGTCGCGACCCAGAACGCCTTTCCCCGCACCTGCTGGAGGTATTCGCGCTTGATGACGGCGAGCAGCTTGGAATCCATGGCTACTTCAGCTCCTCGGCGGTCGGCGCCGCGAGTCCCGACTCCTGGACGCACTTGATGAAGATGTTCTCGAGCTCGGGCTCGGGCTCGACGGGGGGCGGCAGCGGCACGCGGTCGCGGTACGAGTGCTTGATGTCCTTGACCGTTCCGTCGAGGAGCTTCTGCGCGCGGTAGAGGAGCACGATGCGGTCGCAGAGGCGTTCGGCCTGCTCGAGGACGTGCGTCGAGAAGACCACCGTCTTGCCCTGCTTCTTGAACGCGGTCAGGAAGTCCTTCACGAGGACGACGTTGATCGGGTCGAGGCCGCTGAACGGCTCGTCGAGGATGAGGATCTCCGGGTCGTGGACGATCGTCCCGAGGAACTGGACCTTCTGCTGCATGCCCTTGCTGAGCTCCTCGGTCTTCTTCTGGAGCCACGGGCGGAGGTCCATCGAGTCGATCCACGGCGAGAGGCGCTTCATCGCGGTCGCCTTGTCGACGCTCTTGATCGCCGCGAAGAAGAGAAGCTGGTCGATGACCTTCATCTTCCGGTAGAGGCCGCGCTCCTCGGGGAGGTAGCCGATCCGCTCCTGGAGCTTTTCGTTCATGACCTCGCCGAGGACGCGGATCTCGCCCTCGTCCGGCTTCGTGATGTTCATGATCATGCGGATCGTCGTCGTCTTGCCGGCGCCGTTCGGGCCGAGAAGCCCGAACGTGACGCCGCGGGGAATCTCGAGGTCGAGCTTGTTCACAGCTGTGAACTTCCCGAAGCGCTTCACGACACCGTGGAGCGAGATCGCGGCGGTCATGGAATTCTTTTCCTCCTGCGAGAAGCCGGAGAGATATACGGGCGAGTGAAAATGAAGTTTAGGTCCGCAGGGGCCGGCGCCGCTAAACGCCCTGAAGGGCAGGGACTTGCGCCGCGCCCCGGAGTTCGCTATGGTCCGCTGCCCGCGATCCCCGCGTGCGCCCATAGCTCAACTGGACCAGAGCGTTTGACTACGGATCAAAAGGTTGGGGGTTCGAGTCCTCCTGGGCGCACCACTCGATTTCACGGCAATATAGGCGTGAGGTGGCTCGTGAACGGATCGCTGCGTTCGGCTCTCCTGCTCTCCTCCGCCCTGCTCCTCGCGCCCGGCTGCGCGACCGGACCCGTTGAGGTCAAGGCCGTTCCCGACGCCCGCGGCGACGATGCGTGCCCCTCGGGCGCCGGCGGGCGGTTGACCGGGACCTCGTTCTCCCGCCAGAGAAACGGGAAGCTGGTTTCGGGAGCGAGCCGGCCCGTCTACCTCGACCCCGCGACCCGCTACTCGGCCGCGGTCTTCCGGGCGATCGTCGAGCATCAGAACAAGAAGAGCTTCTTCAAGGCCGAGAAGGAAAGCGGGACGGTCGTGCCGGACCCCGCGATGCTCAAGTGCCGGCGGACCGTCCAGGCGGACGCCGACGGCAAGTTCACGTTCACGGACGTGCCGCCCGGCTCGTACTTCGTCTCGTCGTACGTGTCCTGGTTCAGGGCCGACGGATCGGGTGAGTGGTCCGGCGTGTGGAACCTGAGCCCGGTCACGATCTCCGCCGACGGGAAGGCCGTCGACGTGGTCCTGAGCGGCGGGCCGGAGACGATCGCGGACCCGCCCGCGCCGCGCCCCTGATCCCGTAAGCTCGCCGCGTGGAACACGCTTCCGACGGAGAATTCATGAGGCAGGCCCTCGCCGCGGCGCGGCGGGCGCCTCTCCACGCCGACGTGCCCGTCGGCGCCGTCGTGGTGAAGGACGGCGCCGTGATCGCCCGCGCGTGGAATGCGCGCGAGAAGGGCGCCGACCCGACGGCGCACGCCGAGGTCCTCGCGATCCGCAAGGCCGCGAGGTCGCTCGGCTCGTGGCGGCTTTCCGGCTGCACGCTCTACGTCACGCTCGAACCCTGCGCTATGTGCGCCGGGGCTATCGTCCTCTCGCGGCTCACGCGCCTCGTCTACGGCGCCTCCGACCCGAAGGCGGGGTTCGTCGGCTCGCTCGGGGACCTCTGCCGCGACCCGCGCCTCAACCACCGGCCGGCCGTGACGGCGGGCGTCCTCGCGGAGGAGTGCGGCAGAATCCTCGTGGAGTTCTTCCGTGAAAAACGCCGGACCGCCCGCGCCGCCCGCTGAGAACGGATTCGGAGCCCCCGAGGCACCCGCGCTGCGCTGCCCGTCCTACGGGGCCGCCGCGAGCGAAGGGGACCGCGCGTGCTCGCACTGCGGTTCGCTCCTGTCGACGCGGCGCTGCGTCGCGTGCTTCGCGCTCTCCCCGCGCGACGCCGAGAAGTGCGTGCGCTGCGGCGCGCTTCTCCCCGCCGAGGCGCTGAACGCCGTCCCCGGGACCTGCCCGGACTGCAAGGCGGGCTTCGTCGCGCGACAGGCGGGCGTGGCGGGCTTTTCCGAGTGCCCGCGCTGCGGCGGGCTCTTCCTGACGCGCGCGTCGTTCGACGCGGTCGTGAAGGACGCCGCGACGCGCGCGAGGGCGCGCACCCTCGACGAGGGCCCCGAGCGGGCCGCTCCGGAGCACGGATTCCACTACCGTGCGTGCCCCGTCTGCCGGAAGTTCATGAATCGGTCGAACTTCGGCGGCGGCTCGGGCGTGATCGTGGACGTCTGCGGTCCCCACGGCGCTTTCCTCGACCGCGGAGAGCTGACCCGGATCGTCGACTTCGTCGAGAAGGGCGGCTGGGAGCGCGTGAAAAAGAGGGAGAAAGAGAGGATGGAGGAGGAGATATCTGCATTAGAAAGTAGAAAGAGGGGAGCGACGGACCTGGGTCTGCCACCCACGGAGCTCGAGGCGCCGGAAGGCGGCCTCGGAGTGGTTCTGGCCTTTCTGGCCCGGCTGTTCCTCTGGTAACCTCCGCGGTCTGCCGCGCTGCGGACAGGTGTCCGAGTGGTTTAAGGAGCACGGTTGGAAGCCGTGTGTAGCTGAAAGGTTACCGTGGGTTCGAATCCCACCCTGTCCGCCAATTTTCCCAGGGGGTGCCCGATGAGGCCGCTCAGGTCCGCCGTTCTCGCTCTCCTCGCATCCCCGGTTCTTTTCGCCGCGGGGCCCCTCCTCGAAAAGGACGTCGACGTCCCGCGCGCGACGCGGATCGAGGTCGGCCTCGTCTGGGAGAAGTGCACGCTGATCGACGTCGAGACGCACAACGCGCCGGACGACAAGACTGTCGAGGCCGCGAAGGCGCATGACCCCAAGGACCTGACGTTCCTCCTCGTACGCTTCCGCTACGCGAACGCCGACTGGGTCGACCATCGGTTACGCCTGACGGCCGTCCTCCTGAACGCCGAAGGCAACGTCGTCGGTGATGCGAGCCATACCGCGACGATGGACAAGGGACAGAAGGACGACACGATCAGCTTCCCGATGAAGATCAAGACCGTCGACTGGCCGGCCGCGAAGAAGCTCCGTGTGACGGCCAGCTTCCTGAAGTAGCGCCTTCCGCCCGTTTCCCCTATGATCCGCGGCTCCGATCGGCCGGACCGTGCGGTGAGGTGCTGGAGTGGTTGATCAGGACGGTCTCGAAAACCGTTTTACCCGAAAGGGTAACGTGGGTTCGAATCCCACCCTCAC
>Ga0315270_10001808_pt1 | contig 11365 bp, 5 predicted proteins | sample C1_bottom_MG_FD_204932 | JGI IMG/M metagenome (GOLD analysis project Ga0315270, IMG submission 204932) | Sediment microbial communities from Yellowstone Lake, YNP, Wyoming, USA - C1_bottom | ecosystem: Environmental > Aquatic > Freshwater > Lake > Sediment | place: USA: Wyoming | collected... | reverse complement strand
TTTACTAAAATAAGGCCAAGACCGGCACCTTGTTCGTTGTCAGTGCCAGCAAGACTGAAATGGTCTTCAATTCTAAAAATCTTTTCAATTGTATCAACCGACATACCGGTTCCGGTATCCGAAACGTTTATTTCAAGGCATTTCTGATTCAAGTTGAATTTAGTATCTCCCTTCCCTTGAAACATATTCCTGAATTTTGCATCAAAGGTAACGGAGCCGCCCGGGTAAGTAAATTTAATCGCATTTGTAGCAAGATTGAGCAAAATTGAATGAACCATCTGTCTGTCGGCAAAAACAGAATAATCAGTATTCAGGTTATTGATAAGCCTGATGTTCTTACTCTGAGCATTTGAGTCTAGCAAATTAAAAATTCCTTCAATCGTTTCAGATAAGCTGAAATCCGATGGAGTATATTGCATCCTCCCCGTCTGAAGCCTCGACCAGTTTAACAGGTTTTCGAGTAACGAAAATGTGCTGTAGGATGAATCACGCACCTTTTGTAAATACTCTTTTATCTCTTCTTTCGTAAGGGTATCAATTTCGTCGAGGATAAGATCGGTAAATCCTAACATGCCCTGGAACGGGCTGCGAAGATCATGAGCTACTATGCTGAAAAATTTATCTTTACTTTGGTTTAGTTCATTGAGTTCATCATTGTATTTCCTCAGTTGTTCTTCCGAGTCTTTTTGAATAGTAATATCCCGTGCAATATGAAGACTGCCTAATAAATTATTTTCAGAATCAAATAATGGAATTGTAGAAATTTCAAGGTAAAGGTTAAGTTTGGGTTCAAACATTTCGATAGTATGGGGCTTTCTGTCAATGATCATACTCCTGTGCGGGCAATTGGCGCTGGCACAACCCTGATGATGCAACAAGTTATAACAAAGATTACCTGACAGGTTCTTTTCGCCAACATTGATATTCTTTCTCATGGCAGCATTTGCCCTGACAACAATATTGTCAAGATCAATTAAAGCTACCATATCGGGTATTGAATCAAATATAAGTTCCCATACACCCGTGTCAGGATTTGAGAGCTGTGAAAAAAAGTCTTTATTATAATCGTTTTGAATTGAAGGTTTCATAGCATTTGACGGATCAAACATATGTAACTATTTGTGATTAAACGAGCTGACAGTTTTATGATATGAACAGGAATAAAGGCAAAATTCGAAAAATAATTGTATTTTACTTGCTTAAACAACTAATTTTTTGAGTTAATGTTCATTACTTTATAAAATAACTTTAATAAATTTCCTCAATGAAACAGCATGGGGAGTTAATAAACATGATAATTATTCTGGAAATTTAGCCTACATCCGATTATTTCAGGATTACACCAACATCATTCAATTAAACCGGACATTTTTAAACAAAAGGAGCCAAAGCATTGATATTTAAATAAATATAGTGTTTGTTCTTCATTTCCTTATCAGATAGGAAATGAAATATTTTAGGCTTTTTCAAAATTCTCGGGAATAAGCAAACTATTAGCTGCATTTGAGCAACTGCGTTTCATAACCAGGTTTGTTTTACTTGCTGAGCAGAATTGTAAATACAAAGGTAGTGCCTTGTCCTGCAATGCTTTCTGCCCAAATACGTCCTCCGTTTTTCTCAACCATTTCGTGGCAAAGTACCAATCCCAGGCCTGTCCCAGGCTCATTTGCAGTTCCGGGCTGTGAATACTGACCATCGAGTTGGAAAAGCTTTGGCAGTATTTCTTCGGGGATACCAATTCCGTTATCCGAGATACTAACTTCGAGCCAATGACGATCGCCGGACTCGTCCGAAGTCTTTGATTTTAAATAGGTTTGAGGCACCCGGGCACGTACCACTACACGGCCTTTTGCATTTGAAAATTTAATGGAATTCGTGATTATATTCTGAATAACTGAATGGATCATATTCCTGTCAGCTTCCACCATGATGTCCTTATCTACCTCATTAATCAGCAGGATTTCCTTTTGAGTGGCATTGTTGTCGAGTACGGATATTACCGAACTGACTTCGTTGTGAATATCAAAAACTGTAGGAGTAAATGGCATTTTACCGCTTTGGATCCGCGACCATTCAAGCAGGTTTTCCAGTAGCGTATATGTATGGTACGACGCATTACGCACATTGGCCAGGTATTCTTTTACTTGTTCATTGCTCAGTTCATCCAGGTCTTCATAGAGCAGATCAATAAAGCCCAGCAAGCCCTGGAACGGGTTTTTCAAATCGTGTGCGAAAATACCGAAAAACTTATCCTTACTTCTGTTCGACTCTTTGAGTTCTGCATTCTGACGCTGTAATTCATCTATTTCTTTTTTTGATTCGGTAAGATCGCGTACAATCGCAATAATTACATCGTGTCCATAATACATGCTTTTATTGAGAAAAACTTCAGTCTGGAAAATTTCACCATTTCTACGTTCGGCCCACCATTCAAATTGTTGCAGTTCGCCTTCCAGTGCCTTTTCGAAAAGTTGATGAATGACGATCTTTTCATTTCTTTCTTCAGCCGATATAAGAGAGAGTGTTTGCCCGATCAGCTTTTCCCTCTCATAACCATAATTCAATGCGGCGCTTTTATTTACTTCCATAAAAATGCCCGCAGATGAAATAATAAAAACAGGATCAACAATGCAGTCAATCATCTCACGAAAAGAAACTTCCGGTGAAATCGATACCGGCTTATCCTGTTCATTTTCATTACCGATAACTTTAATTATGGTTTGGATAAATTGTTTATCAATGTCGGGAAGCGAATAATGAAATGTAAAAACAGCGGTCAGAATTCCTTCCACTACATTGTTCCTGGTTATGGTAAAACCTAAAATAGCCTTGACGCCTGAATCTTCATTATATAAAGGTTCCGAATTCAGAAAATGAGTAAGTTCAGGCTTACGGATCAGGGTAAGTGATTCATTATGATCAATCAGAAAGTCAAAAATCTGCTTGTTGCACAATTGAGGTGAAATTCCCTTATTAAAAGGCGATTCCCATGTCAGCAAAGTGCTGAGCTCGCCATTATCGATCCGGTTATAGCTACACGTGGTTGCTCCAAGAGTTTCCCCAATTTGGGACAGCAGTTTGCGGTTTTTTTCGAAAGGATCTTGTGTAAAATCAATGATTATTTCGTAAAGACGCGAGAGCCTGACATCTTTTTTATGTAAAATTTCAATCTCGCGATTTGACATTGGCGCCTCACGGAACGTAACCAAAATATATTTACCGGGATCAGTTTCATTCGTGATTGATGCAAAAGTGATGTTGGCATAGAATGTTTCGCCTAAACCTTTTTTAACCAGAAATTTACCTGATTTTCGGCTATTTGGTTCATTTACTGTATTTAAAAAATCAAAATGTGCTTCATCAATATGCTCATAAGCAATAAAGGACTGAAAACTGCTTCCAATAACCCTGGCTTTATCTGTAAGTCCGAAGAAAGTAACAACCTGGTCAGAACACGCAATAATGCTTCCAGAACGATCGCAAAAAAAAGCAGCGTCAGTAAGAACGTTTACCAAATTGTAAACGGAAATCTCTGACACTGATGAAAAATTTTTGTTGGAGTAAATGTCGTCCATAATCGAGCTATTTGTAGTAAACTAGTATTTTCCGTATTCCGGAAAGAGTAGGAAACTGATAGTCAACAATCTTGCCAAGGTTATTAAAATTTTAAAAATTATATTTATAGTATTATTATTCAAGTACATACAATGTCAAAAATTATATTTTTGTTCTGTAAAACGGATGCCTTGCACCTGCCTTGATAATACCATTTTGGGACACTTGTACCAAAACTATTCCTAATACAAAACATGTATCTTCAAACGGATGATCCTGCTACCTGTGTTTTGGCACTAATGTAACAGCAGCCTTTTGATTCATTCTAAGAATATTAATTTCCGGCAACAGGAATTGCAGCTCCGGCCGGGTTATTCTGCTATTTGGTTGACGCATCTAATGTTTCCCACACATTAAAAGCAACTTTGTAAATGTACAAAGTTGTTTTGACAAATTATCAATATCGAAAGAAAAAATAATCGCAGAAATTTTAAATTAAACCTTATGAAACTGAAACTCTAAGAAGTTGAACTGCGACACGGGATGCCAGATCAGGAATGTATAAGATCAGGATTAAAAGCAGGAATAAGAAATGAAAAAACTGATCCTTTGCCGGGGGTGCTTTCGGCCCAGATGCGACCGCCATGTTTTTCAACCATTTCGCGCGTGAGTAAAAGTCCTAACCCGGTTCCCGGTTCTTTATCGGTTCCCGGGTGTGATACCAGTTTATTCATAGCGAATAACATTCCGAGAGTATTAGCGTCCATGCCAACACCAGTATCAGCGACCGAAATTGTAATATAATTTGGTTTTGATCTTGTGTCTGAAATAATTTCCCCGGCGAATATGTTGATTTCTCCTCCTATGGGTGTGTATTTTATTGCATTCATTACCAAATTATTAAGTATTGTTTCCAGCATATTTTTGTCAGCATAAACTAAAATATCGGGTCCCACTAAATTGTTAATTTCGATTTTTTTACGGTAGGCAAGGCTGAAAAGAATATTAATCACTTCCTCTATTACTTCATACAGTACAATCTGGTTTGGGCTAAAAGGCATATGACCGGTTTCGAGCCTCGACCAGGCAAGGAGGTTGTCGAGGAGGTTGAACGAATTTTTGGCTGAGGAACGGATTATTTTTAACGACTCTCTTATTTCGTCTTTTGAAAGCTTGTCCAGGTCTTCGAGCAACATATCAGAGAATCCAATCATACTGCTGAAAGGATTTCGAAGATCGTGGGCAATTATGCTGAAAAACTTATCTTTTGTTTTATTGAGCTCCAGAAGATCCTGATTATACTTTTCCAGTTTCAAGCTGGCTTCCTTGCGTTCCGTTATATCACTAAATACACATTGTATGCCGACCGGCACTTCATTTTGCCGTATCAAACTTGCTTTTAATTCATAAATACCCAGCTGCCCCCCAACCCTTATTGTTTTAATTTCGAAGGTCTCTTCCACCTTTCCAGCTAATATTTTATCCCTGTATGAAGAAACTGATGCTAAATTATCTTCACTAATGAATTCATATACATTATGTTGCATGAATTCTCCAAGATCAGTCTGCAGATAGTTTAACAATGTGCGGTTGGCATTGGTAATATTTCCTTCGAGATCTATCGTAACAATGAAATCATTGGCATTATCGAAAAGCTCATGATACTTCATTTCGCTGGCACGAAGTTCTTCTTCAATTTTCTTATAGCCCGAAATATCATGTATGGTCCCAACTATAAATTTATTACCCGTAGATTGCTCAATATATAATTGTTTATATGTTACAATGGTGTGTAATTTTCCATCCGACCAGGTAATTTGCTCCTCATTACTGCTACTCCCCGTTTTAAATACAAGTTCGTCATATTTCCAGAAAATATCAGCCTGTTCTTTAGGGTAAAGATCATAGTCTGATTTTCCCACCAACGCTTCCCTTGGCGGTCCCATCATTTCGATTGCAGCATCATTCAGCATCACCCATCTGTGTTCTTCATCTTTTACAAAGAATGGTGATTTGATAGCGTTTATGACCAGGTTCAGGAATTCAGCCCGCTCGCGGCTGTCAATCTCTGCTTTCATCTGCGGGGTAAGATCACTTACATAGCCAATAACAACATCTACTTCTTTTTTGCTGTTAAGAACCGGTACAAAACTATAGGAGAGATATTTCCCGCTCTGTTTGTTATTGATTTTATATGTGATTTCACCATTCACTATTTCTTTTGTCTCAATGCATTTAGTGAGTTGTACAGCTATATTCATCCGCTGCATCGCTTCAATATTGAAAAAATTCATTTCAGGAACCGGAGCTTCAAGCGGTAATCCCATTATGTTTTTCATGGCATCATTTACTTCTAACAGCTGCCCTTTCGTACTGATCAACGATATGCCGGTTGGCAGGTTCATTACCAGCCTGTAATATTTTTGCTCACTGCGTTCAAGTGCATGTTCCATTTTTGCCTGGGAACTTAAGTCCCGGGTAACATTTACAATATGTTTTCCTGTGCCGGTTACATCATCGATTAAATAACTTGAACTTTCAACTGGTAATACAGATCCGTTTTTATGAACCATCCTGTATTTTGAATTCAGATGTTCGCAGCCTTCATTAAGTGTTTCAACTACATTTCTGATAATATGTACATCTTCAGGATATACAACATCCGTTGAATTCATCTCCTTAAGTTCGGCAGCGGAATATCCAAGTAACAATTCAGTGGATGGCGAAATGTATAATGCATTACCATCAAGAGCGTGTAATGATATAGACGCATCCGGAGAATCTGTTATTCCGGATATTGAACTGTCCCTGGCAGATGTATGCCGGATTGCCGGAACATGAATATTGCTTTCCAGTATAAGGCAAATGATTTTTTGATCGGAAGGGATTAACGGTTCAATTTTAAGAAACACAGCTTCCAGAAAAACTGGTGATGAGGAATTTCCGATTAACACGTTTCCGCGAAAAATGCTGATGCCTTCGGTTTCTGCTTTCTTAAGAGCTTCTGTAAATTGATTGTTCAGCAGGCTTTCAGTTAATCGGGAAGCAAGTAAATCGTTTTTACTGATTCTTATAAGTTTAAGAAATGCTTCATTACAATCGAGGATCTGAGAATCAGTATTAAAATAAACCTGAGGTTTTCCAAAAGCCAAAGCCCTTAGAGCCAGATTTTCATCAGCTTCCCTTACGGACTTTTTGTTTTTAAACTCCTTTCTCATGTCTCCGACTATGTTTTTAGTGAGTCGAATGCATATCAAAAATGCCTGATAACCAGGTTACAATTTCTAAGTTTGAAAGAACCAGCTACCAAAGGTAAATCCTGGCGAATCTACCGGAATTTTACCTGGTTGTATGTAGTACATCATGATATGTGAACCTTTTTGTAAAGTTACAAAGAAAATGAAAAAATAGTCGTTTAATGGTAATTATTAGTCATTAAAACTTGAAAAAAGTTATACTTTTGGCTTCTCTCAAAAAAAAGCAAAACCATGAAAACAGTCATCTTTACTGAAAAAGCACCCAAGGCAATCGGCCCTTACAGCCAGGCCATTGAAATAAACGGAATGCTCTACATTTCAGGGCAAATCCCTATCGATCCTGCAACTTCAAAACTTGTTGAAGGCGGAATTAAGGAACAAACCGAACAGGTTATGAAAAACATCGGCGCAATCCTGGCTGAAGCTGGTTATACCTATGCCGACGTAATTAAATCGACCTGCCTGTTAAGTGAAATGGATAATTTTGCCGCCATGAATGAAATATATGGTAAATTTTATCCGGAGAACAGCCCGGCGCGTGCTGCCTATGCTGTAGTAAAACTTCCACTTGGCGCTTTGATTGAAATTGAAACAATTGCAGGAAGGTAAGTAGATAATTTACGATTGATGAATGACGATGTACGATTGTTGAAATTCATTGAGCAATTTTTACTGTAATAATCGTACATCATAAATCGTACATCATAAATCGTACATCATAAATCGTACTTCGTAAATCGTACCTCGTAAATCGTACCTCGTAAATCGTACCTCGTAAATCGTACCTCGTAAATCGTACCTCGTAAATCGTACCTCGTAAATCGTACCTCGTAAATCGTACCTCGTAAATCGTACCTCGTAAATCATACCTCATAAATCGTACTTCGTAAATCTTACTTCGTAAATCGTACTTCGTAAATGCTTATTAAAAACTTCATGAAAAACAAGATCTCCATTTTATTTATTTTCCTTGCACTGTCAACTAAATTACTACAAGCCGGTGAGGGAATGTGGCTGCCAATGCTGCTTTCGCAACTTAACGAAAAGGAAATGCACACGATGGGCATGCATATAAGTGCGGAAGACATCTATTCGGTCAATCATTCGAGTTTAAAAGATGCTATTGTGCTCTTCGGGGGAGGATGCACAGGCGAACTGGTCTCAGACAAGGGACTGCTGCTTACCAATCACCACTGTGGATTAGGTAACATTCAGCGTCACAGCACACTAGAACACGATTATCTTACCAATGGATTCTGGGCACAGCGTTTTGAAGAGGAATTGCCAAATCCGGGACTGAGCGTTACTTTCCTTGTCAGAATGGAAGATGTATCTGTAAGTACGCTGAAAGGAGTGAATAATTCGATGAGTCAGAAGGTCCGTGATTCAGTTATCCAGGCTAATAATAAGGTAATTGTAAAAGAAGCCACGAAAGGAACACACTATGCCGCACAGGTAAAACCATTTTATGGCGGAAACCAGTTTTACATGTTTGTTACAGAAACCTATACCGATGTGCGGTTGGTGGGTGCTCCTCCTTCCAATATTGGAAATTTTGGTGGTGATACCGATAACTGGATGTGGCCGCGGCATACCGGTGATTTTTCGATGTTCCGCATTTATGCCGGGAAAGACAACCAGCCAGCGGAATATTCGAAGGATAATGTGCCATATCATCCTGCCAAACATCTTACTATATCACTTAAAGGAATAAAAGAAGGCGATTTTACTTTCGTGTACGGTTTTCCCGGTACAACGCAGGAATATCTTCCTTCGTATGCGCTTGATATGATAGCTTTACAGCGTAATCCAATCGCTATTGGTTTGCGGCAGCAACGTATTGATATTATTGACAAAGCGATGGAAAGCGATCAACTGACACGCATTCAATACACCGCCAAAGCAAAAGGCATTTCCAATTCATGGAAAAAAATGATTGGTGAAAGCCGCGGAATTAAACGAATTGATGGGATCGGTAAAAAGCAGGATTTTGAAAAGGAATTTGAAAAGCGGGTACAATCGGATCCGGGTACAAATGCCAGATACGGACAATTGATGCCCGCATTCGCGAAGGCATATAGCGCATATGTGCCTGTAAACAATGCATATACTTACCTCACCGAGGGATTATTGGGCATTGAACTTGTGCGTTATGCATATGGTTTTGATAACCTTGTGAAACAATGCAATGACAAATCTAAATCCGATGCTGATATTCTGAAAATCATTGATCAGTTGAAATCTTCAGCTGCCGTATTTTATAAAAACTATAATACCAAGGTTGATATGCAGCTTTTTGAAGCGATGATGACATCATATACGCATTCGTGCGAAGCTGGTTTGCAGGCAACAGTTGTGAAACAAAATGCTTTAAGATACAAGGAGAATTGCGGTGCCTGGGCCACAGATATTTATAAACAAACCTTGTTTGCTGACTCAATTAAACTCAAGGCATTCCTGACCGGATTTAAACGTGGAGACGTAAAAAAAATCGAAAAAGATCCTGCTTTTATCCTGGCATCCGGAATTTACAGCTATTGGCAAAAAACATTTATTCCCATAATAAGTGCTTTTTCCGCAACCAACGACAGCCTGCAACGCTTATACATGGCCGCACAGATGGAGATGCAACCCGATAAACGGTTTTATCCTGATGCTAATTCCACGTTACGTGTTGCTTATGGGAATATTCAAAGCTATAAGCCGGCTGATGCTGTAAAATACAACTGGTTCTCCACGCTGGATGGAATCATGCAGAAAGAAAATCCTGATATTTACGATTATGTTGTTGAACCAAAACTTAAGGAACTATATAATCACCACGATTATGGAAGATATGCTGACGCTGATCAGACCATGCATGTTGGTTTTATCGCCAGTAATCATACAACGGGTGGAAATAGCGGCAGCCCGGTGCTGAATGCTGACGGGCAACTGATAGGCATCAATTTCGACCGCTGCTGGGAAGGCACCATGAGCGACCTGATTTACGATCCGGATCAATGCCGCAATATCTCACTCGATATACGATACTGCTTGTTTATTGTTGATAAAATGGCAGGAGCCAAAAGACTGGTTGATGAAATGACGATTGTGCAGTAAGTAAATTGTTTCAGGTTTCAGGGTTTCAATGTTTCAGAGTTTCAGCTTCATGGATCTATTTCCCATTTAGGAACTACTAACAATATCCCTCAAAGCTCCTTCAAGATTGGGAAAACTGAACCGGAAACCTTCATCAAGCAAATGTTTGGGTGGGGCAAATTGTCCGCCGGTAACCGCAATGGATCCTTCGCCAAACAGTATTTTCACTGCCATTGTTGGAACAGCGAAAAATGCAGGCCTGTGAAGCACTTTTGCCAGCACTTTTGTGAATATTAGGTTATCAACTACTTCGGGAGCGGTAAGGTTAAACTCTCCTTTCAATTGTTTATTTTCAATAATAAACTGTACCGCTTTAATTAAATCAGCGATGTGAATCCATGAGAAACCTTGTTTGCCTGATGCAATTTTACCTCCAAGTCCAAGCCTGAATAAAGGCAGCATCCGTTTTAAAGCTCCACCGCCTTTTCCTAATACAATTCCCAGCCTGATAATAGCTACCCTGGTAACCGGAACTGCTTTTTTTGCTTCCAGTTCCCAGGCACTGCATATTTGTCCAAGGTAATCGTCAGCTGTACTAAAATTGCTTTCTGTCTGTTCTCCTTCCTTCGAATAAATCCCGATGGCTGAAGCAGAAATAAGTATTTTTGGTTTCTGATCAAGCAGATTTATCGCTTCCACAATTTTTCGGGTTGTAATAATACGGCTATCAAACAGTGACTTTTTATAGGCTTCGTTCCATCGGCCAATAATAGGGGTGCCGGCAAGATTAATAATAACATCCGCTCCGGTAATAAATCCAGCTATTTCCACAGCCGGAGTCCCGGTATTAATACGCGGAATGCGTCGCACTTCATTACTTTTTGTTTCAAAAAATGAAGTCAGCTGCTTACCTATGAAGCCACCTGCCCCGGTTATTGCAATTATCATAGTATCGAGATTTAAAATACAAACAATAAAATCTATTGAATGTTACATATTAATATGTAAATATAGCTTGATTTTTCCAATCGTTACTGTTAACCAATTAACAAATGAATGTGAATATTTACAAATATTTATACCTTTGCACCGCAATCAACAATCCCGGATTTGCCCGGGTAACATGCTGACCAACCTTTAATCGACTATGGATCAGAATAATGATAAACTTTTCGGTACATTTCCACCGGTTACCACTTCCGAATGGGAAGCGCGTATAATGGCAGATTTGAAAGGTGCTGATTACCAGAAGAAACTTGTCTGGAAAACTTCCGAAGGATTCGATGTGAAACCGTATTACAGGGAAGAAGATACAAAGGGAATCGGATCGATAAACACCTTACCAGGTGAATACCCGTTTGTTCGTGGTAATAACACCGGTTCAAACGACTGGGAAATCCGTCAGGATATTGAAACCGACGACGAATCAGAAGCTAATTTACTGGCTATTGATGCCATAAAGCGCGGAGCAA
>Ga0315270_10001807_pt1 | contig 11370 bp, 9 predicted proteins | sample C1_bottom_MG_FD_204932 | JGI IMG/M metagenome (GOLD analysis project Ga0315270, IMG submission 204932) | Sediment microbial communities from Yellowstone Lake, YNP, Wyoming, USA - C1_bottom | ecosystem: Environmental > Aquatic > Freshwater > Lake > Sediment | place: USA: Wyoming | collected... | reverse complement strand
ACTGCGAACACACCTGATTTCGGCCGGGTGTCGACATGCGCGGCCACGTCGCCGGCGGCGAACACCTGCGGGTGAGAGACGCTGCGCAGGGTGCGGTCGACGCGGATGAATCCCGCGTCGTCGGTCGACAGGCCCGCGGCGCGCGGCCAGTGCGGCGCTGCGGCGCCAGTGGCGACCAGGCAGGCGTCGAAGGGCAGCGCGGACGCACGCTCGAACCGAATGCACCCCGGCAGGATCTGCACCGCCCAGCGGTTTTCGCACCACTGCATACCGCGCGCGTGGAGCTGGCGCATCACGCGGCGACTCACGCTTCCCGCCGTGCCGGCGAGCGGTTCGGCGTCGCGCCCCACGAGGCACACGCGCACGCCGGACGCTCCCTCGCGCGCGGCCCGTGACTGGATCGCGAAGGCGAGTTCGACCGCTGCTGCGCCGCTGCCGACGACGACGACCTCGAAGGGTCCAGTGTGTTCTCTCCAGCGGCGTTCTATGTCGGGCCAACCGGCGATGAACCCCTCGATCGGACGCACCGGCAACGCGTGGTCGGCGGCCCCGGGCAGGTCGGAGAGCGCGGGCTCGGGGCCGGTGTCGATCGACACGAGATCGAAGCGCCGGCGTTCGCCATCGGCGCACAGCACCTCGTTGCGCGCGAGGTCGAGCCCGTTCGCGGCAGTCTGCGCGAACGCGATGCCCGCACGCTCGCACAGGCTTGCCAACGAGATGGCGCAGTCGTCGAGCGCATAGTGACCGGCGACCCAGCCCGGCAGCATGCCCGAGTAGATCTGCCGCGGATGTGGCGAAACCAGTGTCACCTGCCAGCCCTTCGGCGCTTCGCTGCGCAGCCGTCGCAGCAGGTTCAGGTGCGCGTGCCCGCCGCCCAGCAAGAGCAATTGCTTGTCAGGCACGTGGCGCACCGGTCATCCGCGCCGCCATGCGTGGAAGCGCTCCGCGAAGGCCAGCAGGCGCTTCGGCTGGTGCGCGAGCTTCCACGCGCCGGCGGCCGACTTGTTGGCCTCGGCCATCGTCGGGTACGTGTGGATCGTTCCGAGCATCTTGTTCAGGCCGATGCCGTGCTTCATCGCGAGCACGTATTCGGCGAGCAGATCGGCCGCGTGCTCGCCGACGATGGTCACGCCCAAAATCTGGTCCTTGCCGGGTGCGGTCAGCACCTTGACGAAGCCGCGCGCTGCGCCGTCGGCGATCGCACGGTCGAGATCCGCCAGCGGGTAGGTCGTGACCTCGACCGGCACCTTCTTCTCGCGCGCCTCCTGCTCATTCAGCCCGACGCGAGCGACCTCGGGCTCGACGAAGGTCGCCGACGGGATCACGCGGTAGTCGACCCGGAACTTCTTGAACGGATCGAACAGCGCGTTGACGGCCGCGTACCAGGCCTGATGCGACGCGGTGTGCGTGAACTGGTAGGGCCCGGCCACGTCGCCGGCCGCATAGATGTTCGGGAACGTCGTCTGCAGGAACGCGTTGGTCGTGACGGTCTTGCCGCATTCGATACCGAGTTCCTCGAGCCCGAATCCTTGCAGCCGTGCGGCCCGCCCGACCGCGACCAGCAGGGCGTCGAAGGCGATGCGGACCTCGCGGCCCTGGTGCTCCGCGACGAGCTGCTTCTCTCCGTCGATGATCTCGAAGCGCAGGGCGCGGTGGTCGACGCGCAGGTCCACGCCGTCTGCGACGAACTGCTGCCCGACGAGCGCGACAACATCGTCGTCTTCGCGCGGCAGGATGCGCGGCCCCCTCTCCAGTTGCGTCACCTTCGAGCCGAGCCGCGCGAACGCCTGCGCCAGCTCCGCGCCGATCGGGCCGCCGCCGAGCACGAGCAGCCGAGGCGGCAGCACACGCCAGGCCCAGATCGTCTCGGAGGTGACGTAGCCGGTGTCCTCGATGCCCGGGATGTCGGGCACCACTGGCGACGCGCCCGTGGCGACCACGATGGCGCGCGTGGTGAGCTGCTGCACGCTGCCGTCGGGCAGCGTGACGTCGACCTGCCACGGCGAGACGATGCGCGCTTCACCTTTCAACACGTCGACGCCCAGGCGCGTGTAGCGTTCGACCGAGTCGTGCGGCTCGATCTCGTGCACCACGCGCTGCACGCGGGCCATCACCTCGGCGAAGTCCGCTTCGGCGCGCGCGTCGCGCAGCCCGAACTCGTGCGCGCGGGCGATGTCCGACAGCAGCCGCGCCGAACGGATCAGCGCCTTCGATGGCACGCAGCCGGTGTAGAGGCAATCGCCGCCGGGGCGATCGCGCTCGACCAGCGTGACCCTGGCCTTCACGGCGGCGGCGATGTAGGCGCTGACCAGACCCGCCGAGCCGGCACCGATCACGACGAGGTTGCGGTCGAAGCACGCCGGCTTCTTCCAGCGCCGCGTGAGGTGTCGGGCCCTGAAGCCATCGACGATCTTCTTCGCGATCAGCGGGGCCACGCCCAGCAATGCGAGCGAGATCAGCAGGCCGGGCGAGGCCACGTCGGCCAGCTTGTCGATGCGCGCGAGCTGCGTGCCGGCGTTGACGTACACCACCGTGCCGAGCAGCATGCCGAGCTGGCTGACCCAGTAGAACGTCAGCGTGCCGATGTGGGTCAGGCCCATCGCCAGGTTGATCAGGAAGAACGGGAAGGCGGGCACGACGCGCAGCGTGAACAGGTAGAAGCCGCCGTCCTTGCGCACGCCTTTGTTGATCGAAGTCAGCCGGTCTCCGAACCTCGATTGAACCCAGTCGCGCAGCACGAGGCGTGAGCTCAGGAAGGCCAGCGTGGCCCCGATCGAAGCCGCGAACGAAGTGATCAGCGTCCCCCACGCCAAGCCGAAGATCGCGCCCGCGGCGAGGGTCAGGATCGTCGCCCCGGGCAGCGACAGGCCGGTCACCGCGACGTAAACCGCGAAGAAGGTCAATGCCGCCATCAGCGGGTTCGCCGCGCGCCATGTTTCGAGCGCGCCTTGCTGGCTCTTGATGAACTCGAGGCTCAGGTAGCGGCCAAGGCCGAGGCCGAAGAAGGCGGCCGCCGCGAGCGCGAGCGCACCGAGGACCCACCATCGCTTGTCGGACTTCATCGTGGGCTCTTTCGGATGGGGGCGAACGCGTGCCAGCCCCAGTACACGCGTGTCGCGATCGTCACCGCGCACATCGCCGCGAATACGCAGGCCAGCAGCGCGAAGTGCGCGGGCCAGATGCACATCGCGATGAAGAACGCGAGCGTCTCGGTCGCTTCGGTGAGGCCGCCGAGGAAGTAGAACGACTTGTTCGGGTACGCGGCATTCGTCAGTCCGCGCTTGGCGGCGATCACCGCGAACGCGAGAAAGCTGGTGCCGGTGCCGACGAACGCGGCCAGCAGGATGGCCGCAGCCAGCGCATTGTTGGCCGGGTCGGCGAACGCGAACGCAAGCGGAATGGTCGGGTAGAACAGGAAGTCCAGGCTGATGTCCAGAAAGCCGCCGCGGTCGGTGGGCTCGGTCAATCGGGCGACCGCACCGTCCAGGCCGTCGAAGAGGCGCGAGACGAGGATCAGCGCCGCACCCGTCAGCGTCATCTGCAGCGCGATTGCGGTCGCCGCGAACCAGCCCACCACCAGCCCGGTGAACGTCAACGCGTTCGCGCCGATTCCCGCGCGAACGAACACGCGCGCGAGTGCGTCGATGGCCGGTCGGATCCATGCGGTGGTCTGTCGGTCGAACATGGCGGTCAGATGGATGGCTGGCCGCATGATGAGGCCTGAGCGGCGGCTCCCGTCATTCGAGCACCAGCGTTCGGCCGCCCGCGGCGTCGGCATCGGCGGCGTCGTGGGTGACCATCAGCGTCGGCAGGCCGAGCCGGCGCGCGTGATCGAACACGAAGTGCCGAAAGTCTTCCCGGAGCGCGGCGTCGAGCTTGCCGAAAGGCTCGTCGAGCAGCAGCATGCGCGGCTGTGCGAGCAGCGTGCGCAGCAGCGCGACGCGCGCTCGCTGTCCGCCCGAGAGCGTCGCAGGGTCGCGCTCGCCGAAGCCGGCCAGGCCCGCTTCGTCGAGCGCGCGGTGCGCGGCCTCGCGGCGGGCGGCGCGCGAACGCACCGTCTGCGCCAGGCCGAACAGCAGGTTGCCGGCGACCGACAGGTGCGGGAACAGCAGGTCGTCCTGGAACAGGATGCCCACCCCGCGTTCGTGCGGAGGCAGGTCGTTGAGCCGCTGCGCGCCTAGGAGCACGTCGCCGCGCGCGATGAAGGGCGCGGCAAGGAACCCGCCGATGAACGCGAGCAGGCTCGACTTGCCGGCGCCGCTCGCCCCCATCACGGTCACGATCTCGCCGGGCGCGATGTCGATCGACAACTGGCCGATCAGCGTGCGGTCGGCCAGTGCGATGTGGATGTCGCGCAGGCCGAGCACGCCGACCATCGGTTCCTGGCCACTCATGCCATGCCCTGTCGTCGCGCGTACAGCAGCTTGGGCAACAGGCGCGCGGCTGCGTAGACCAGCAGCGGAATGAGCGCCTGCAGAATCGTGTAGACACCCATCACGCGCGGGTCGGCGCCCGACGACAACGTGACCGCCTCGGTCGTCAGCGTGGCGACACGGCCCGCACCGGCGAACAGCGTCGGAAGGTACTGACCGACGCTGACCGCGCAGCCGACGGCGAACGCGAGCAGCACCGGCTTCAGCAGCATCGGCAGCCGCACCCGCCACAGCACCGCGCGCGGCGACGCGCCGAGCGCCGCAGCCGAACGCGCATAGCGCGGGTCGAGCGCGCGCCATGGGTCGGCGAGCGACAGGAACGCGTACGGCAGCACGAACACCAGGTGCGCCCAGGCCACCGCGAGCCACGCGCCGTCGAGTTCGAACTTCACGAGCATCACCTGGAAGCCATACAGGAAGGCGATCTGCGGCACGAGCAGCGGCAGGTAGAGCAGCCACAACACGCGGTGAGTGGGCGTGCGTCCCCGTCGCGATTCGCTCTCGAGGCAGGCGATGGTGAGCGCCACCGCGATGCCCGCGCTCGCGAGCGCCAGGCTCGCGGTGGTCCACACCGTGTCCGCGACTCTCGGCCCTTGCCGTGCCCAGGTGGCCAGTGTGAAGCTCTGCGGCACCAGCTCCGGAAATCGCCAGTCCAGTGCGAATGACCAGACGGCCATGCCGGCCATTGCGCCGATGCCGAGCACGAGGCCGAGCGCACCGAGTGCGGCCGAGGCGCTGGCGATGGGCACGATCGCGCCGCCACGTCGACCGCGTTCGCACCATGCGCGCCCGGCGCCTGCCACGCACCATTCCGCGATCCGCCAGACGGCCAACGCGCCCAGCACCAGCAGGCCCAGCAACACTGCGGCCGCAGCGGCGGGGAAGTAGCGCTGCAGGTCGTAGTCGGCGAACCCCCTTGCAGCCAGCAGTGCCAGCGGCGGCGGGTTGCCCGGTGCGAGGATCAACCCGACCTCGACCGTGGAGAGCGAGAAAGCCAGCACCGCGTACACCGGCAGCCGCAACTGCGCGTACACCAGCGGAAACACCAGCTTGAACCAGGCCGCCGCCGTTCGGTAGCCGAGTGCCGCGCCGGCGCGGCGCAACGCGCGGTGCGGCACCTGGTGAAGTGCAGCGGTGATCATCAGGACCAGGTAGGGAACTTCCTTCAGCAGCAGGCCCAGCACCATGGCCAGGCCCTGCGGGTCGCGCACGGTGACCAAGTCGCCGGGCGGACGGTCCCAGCCCGTGAGTGCAGGCGACACGAGCCGCACCAGCCAGCCGCTCGGTGCGATGACGAACGCGAGTCCGATCGCCACCGCGACGTGCGGCGTCGCGAGCATCGGCGAGACCAGGGCGGCCAGCCGCCGGTACAGCGCGCTGCCGTCGACCAGCGCGCAGAAGGCCGACGCGATGGCGAGCGACAGCAGCGTCGCGAGCACGCCGGTCTGCAGGCTCAGGCGAACCGAGGTGAGCACACCGGGCTGTTCGATCAGGATCCGCCACGGCGCGAGCGAGAGGTGCTCGCTGCCGATCGCCGGCAGGTAGCCGAAAGCCGGAAGCAAGGTGCCGATCAGTCCGGCCACGACCGGGAGCAGAAACACGGTGATCGTCAGCGAGGGCGCAATCGCCCAGCGCATGGCGCGCACCGGCGCGTCAGCGTGAATAGCGACGCTCCCACTCGGCCGTGATGCGCGTCATCCAGCTCGCGTGCGGCTCCAGCAAGGTCGCGCCCAGCTCGTCGTTGGTCGGCAGTCCTGGCATGCCGACCCTGGGCGCGAACAGCGCCCGCTGCGCGGCGGGCACCTTGGCCAGGTCGAGCACGGTCAGGTTGCCGCCCCAGGTCGGGTCCTGCGCGCGTGCCTGGGTCGCGGGTTCGAGCAGGAAGTCGGCCACGACCATCGCCGCTTCCTTGTGCGCCGCGTTGTACGGAATCGCGACGAAGCTCGTGTTGCCGATCGTGCCCTTGGCCATCACGAAGACGCGCACCGTCGAGGGCAGCAACTGGCTGGCGATCGACACCGCGGCCTCCGCCGGGTCGAACGACATGTGGATGTCGATCGCGCCGTCGTTCATCAGCTGCCGCTGCGCGGGGCCCGATTCGGGAAGCTCGCGGCCCTCGCGCCAGAGCGTCGGGCGCAGCTGGTCGTACCAGGTCCACAGGGGTGCGGTCACCGCGCTGAACGTGGCATCCGTGGCGGGCTGCTGCAGAACCGCGGGGTCGGGCACGAGGTCGTAGAGCGCCTGCTTCAGGAAGGTCGCCCCGAGAAAATTGCGCACGGTCGGATGCGTGACCCGCCCTGGGTGCTGGCGCGCAAATGCCAGCAGTTCGGGCGCCGACCTCGGCAGCTCCGCCGGCCGCAGGCGCGCGCTGTCGTACATGAAGACGAGCTGCGCCAGCCGCCACGGTGCGGCCAGACCGTCGACCGGCACAGTGAAGTCGATCACGTTCGAGCGCTTGTGGAGCGTGTCCACGTAGACGTGGTTCGGCAGTGTCGCGCTGAAGGGCCCGTATAGCAGCCCTTGCGACTTCATCGCCAGGAAATTGGGGCCGTTGAGCCAGATCAGGTCGACGCTGCCGTTGGTGTCGCGCCCGGCGCTCTTCTCGGCGACGACGCGGGTCACGGCCTCTGCCGTGTCCTTGAGCTTGACGTGCCGCAGCGTGATGCCATAGCGCCGCTGCACTTCGTCGCCGGCCCAGGCGATGAACGCGTTGGTGCGCTCGTCGCCGCCCCAGGCGTTCCAGTAGAGCGTCTGGCCTCTTGCCTGCGTGACGATGGCCGTCCACGGACGGCCTTCCGACGCCGCGGACGCGATGACCGGCAGGAGGAGTGCCGTGCAAAGGGCAAGGATGCGCAGGCGCTTGGCGGGCATGGCGGGTGGCGACCGATCGGTTGACGACGACATGCGGCGCAGTCTACCGGGCGCGTCGCGTTCGGATTTAAGGACGACGTGGTGGTCCGCGTCAGGCCAACTGGCGAGGGCACGCCGGCGTCGCGGGCGCCGGCCATTGGCCAGGTTGCAACTCGCGGTGGCACGGATCTCGACCCCGTCACGAGGGCGACTTCTTCTTTGCGTCGACAGCATGGGTCCGCGGTCGTGGCGAGCGAACATTCGATCAACCTGCGACGCTGGCTGTCAGCTTGCGAGCCTGGACTGACAATCTTCAGTGAGAACCGTTCAGGCCCGCACCATGCGCAAGTGGGTGATCTCCGATGGCGCTCCAAAGCGTTTGGGCGGTCCCCAGTAGCCGGTTCCACGGCTGGTGTAGATCCAAAGGTCCCGCAAGCGATGCAGACCCGCGGTGAACGGCTGCTGCAGCCGTACAAAGAGGTTCCAGGGCCAGAACTGGCCGCCGTGGGTATGGCCAGAAAGTTGAAGGTGGAAGCCCAGTCCGATGGCCGCCATCGCACTGCGCGGCTGGTGTGCGAGCAGCAGCCTCAGGGCCGCGCCGAGCGGCGCGCCATGAACCGAGGCTTGGGGATCGCTGCGATGGGCGATGTCGAAGTGGTGCGCGCTGTGGTCGGTGATGCCGGCAACCACCACGTCACTGCCATCGTGCCGCAGCACGACATGTTCGTTGAGCAAAACCCGCACGTCCAGGCGCCGCAACTCGGCGAGCCGGTGACCGCCACCATGTCAGCCTCCAGCCGGTTGACGCGGTCCACGATGGCTTGAAGGTACCCGCCTCGGATGGTCGGTCCGACGTGAATGTCGCTGATCTGCGCGATGGTGAAGCCGTGCAGGGCATCCGGCAAGTCGGTCACTGGCACGTCCACCCGCACGACGGCGGCCGTGCGTCGAGCGTTCCAGGCGCCCAGGACGGTCACCGTCGCGGCAGCGGCCAACACGGCCCACGCGGTCGCCTGGGCGACCCATTCGGGCGCCAGTACACTAGGCCACAGTGCGCCCAAGGCAGCCGACGCCAGCAGGAGCGCGTCGCGCAGCAACGTCAGCACGAACAGCGACGAGAACAGCCCCATCGCCAGCATGCCCGACCACGCCAATGCCGTGCGTGCGCCCGGCCAACGGAGGTTCCGGCCGATCAGCGAAAGCGGCATCAGCAACGCGGACGTGGCGAGCAGCACGCCGAGCGCCGGTCCGGCCAACGGCGAGCCGGCGAGGGACGGCATCAAGCGCAGGCCGACGTAGCCATGCAGCAGCATGGACAACAGGATCAGAAGGATGCGTGACATAGCCGCTTCATGTCGGTACGGACACTGGCAAAGCAAGGGCACCGCCCTGTCCGTCCTGGCAGTCAGAATCGCCGGATGCGCCCACTCACCTCCCCGGCCCCTCATCGCTCCCGGCTGGCGTTCACGGCGCTGGCTTGCGTGCTGCTGACCGGTTGCGCGACGTCGCCGGTGACGGCGCCCCAGCCGCGGGCTCCCTCACCGCTGAGCGTTCCGGCAAGACCGGCAACGACCGACGAGGCCTCGTTACAGCAGGCTTTCGCTGCCTGGGTCGCGGACTTCAGCGCGACCGCGCGCGCGGCAGGCGTCGGTGAGGAAACGCTGCGCGCCGCACTGGGTGAGGTCCGCTACCTGCCGCAGGTGATCGAACTGGATCGTGCGCAGCCCGAATTCACCCGGACCGTCTGGGACTATCTCGACCGCACCGTGACGCCGCAACGCATCGCGATGGGTCGGGACAAGCTGTCACAGGTTCGCGGCGAGGCCGAAGCCGCAGCGGCGCGCTACGGTGTGCCGGCCACCATGGTTGTCGCCATCTGGGGCATGGAGAGCAACTACGGCGCCAACACGGGTGAGGTCTCGACCATCGATGCGCTGGCGACCTTGGGCTTCGAGGGGCGACGCGCGGACTGGGCGCGTGGGCAACTGCTCGCCGCGCTGAAGATCATGCAGAGCGGTGACGTCGACCGGGCGCACATGATCGGCTCCTGGGCCGGGGCCATGGGTCAGACCCAGTTCTTGCCGTCCAGCTTTCTGGCCTATGCCGTGGACGCCGACGGCGACGGCCGGCGAGACCTCTGGGGCAGCATGGCCGACGTCATGGCGTCAACCGCAAACTTCCTGGCCAGATCGGGATGGCAGGCGGATCAGCCCTGGGGCGTCGAGGTCCGGCTGCCAGCAGGTTTCGACGCCGGCCGCGCCGACGTCTCGATCCGGAAGTCTGCCAGTCAATGGGCCGCCGAGGGAGTGCAAGCCATGGACGGTGCAGCGCTGCCGGACTTGGCCGACGCCGCGGTCTTGCAGCCCGCGGGCGTGCGCGGGCCGGCCTTCTTGGTCGGGGCCAACTTTCGGGCGATCCTGAACTACAACAACTCGACCAGCTATGGGCTCGCGGTCGGCCTGCTCGCGCAAGGCCTGGCCGGTGGCCCCGGCGTGCAGGCGCCCTGGCCACGCGATCTGCAGGCGCTCACGCGCAGCCAGATGCTGGCGCTGCAAGCAGCGCTGAACTCGCGCGGCTTTGACAGTGGCACGCCCGACGGGCTGATAGGGCCGACCACCCGTGGCGCCCTGCGGCGCTTCCAGCGCAGCGTCGGCTTGGTCGCTGACGGTTATCCCACCCTCGACCTGCTTCAGCGCTTGCAGCGGCAATGATGAGCGATGTGGAAGGCGATCGGGTCCATGCCTTCGGCTCCCGCCCGCCGTCCTGAGGCCAGAAGGCGACTTCGCAACGGTAGCCGTCGCTGGTCTGCAGAAACCGTACTCACGCTGCCCGGCATCAAGCGGCCGTTCGGCTCGGCGGCAGACACTGGCTTGATTGACAGCGGCACGAGGGCCGGCGGCCACACGAATCTTCTGAGGCGGGTCGCACCGCGCCAGCGTCAGCTTTTCAAAGGCTTGAAATCAAAGTGCCGACCCGTTGTTGTCCTTCGACGTCTCGTTCGCCGCGCTGCCGGACTCCGTCCGACGCGGCGTGCCGGAGCAACTGCTGCGAGCAGACGCCTCCGTCACGGTCCTCGCCGAGCGTTTTCACATGACCCTGACGGGCATGAGGAAACACATCGGCGTCCTGGAGCAGGCGGAGCTCGTCACCACGGAGAAGGTGGGGCGCGTGCGGAGCTGCAAGCTCGGCCCGCGCCGGCTCGAGGAAAAGGCAGCCTGGATCGAGAACTACCGCCAGCTGTGGACCGCGCGCTTCGACGCGCTGGACACTTTCATCGAGGAACTCAAACGCAAGGAGAAGCGTGATGGTCGCAAGAAGTGAGAGTGAGCCTGTCCCCATGAGAAACCGCACGACGTCGGAACCGAAGTCCGAGCGCGAGCTGGTCATCACGCGAACCTTCGACGCACCGGCGCGTCTCGTGTTCGAGGCGTAGACCAAGCCCGAGCTGTTCAAGCAGTTGGACGAATTCCTCGCCGTTTGCGGCGCGGGCGCGCAACGGACCTGAACTCGTCGGGATCGCGTGCGGCTGATTGGCGTCGTTCCGGGCCACCCGCATGCCAACACGAGGGCGGTTAGATTTCCCATACCCCATGAACGCAGGCTGCGACCATCCCGCGCGGGCCGATGCCTCGACGCAGCGATGCTGTGGAGTGCTTGTCGAATCGGCGTGGCTTCAACCGTCGTTGCTGCATCAACAACTTGGAGAACCGCATGAAGACCTGTCTAACCGCAGTGGCGCTGCTGCTGGCGGCAGTGGCCGCCGGCGCCGCACCCACCGCCTACGCGATCGACCCGACTCACACTTACCCCAGCTTCGAGGCGGACCACATGGGCATCTCTGTGTGGCGTGGCAAGCTCAACAAGAGCAGCGGCAAGGTGCTGTACGACAAGACCACAGGCACCGGTGCCGTCGAGATCGTGACCGAGCTGGCCAGCATCGACTTCGGCATGGACGCGCTGACCACCTGGGCGCGCGGCAGGGACTTCTTCAACGTGAAGAAATACCCTCGCGCGGTGTTCAAGGGCAGCCTGCAGTCGCCGGTCAACGGCGTGCCGACGCAAGTCGTGGGCGAGCTGACGCTGCACG
>Ga0315270_10001806_pt1 | contig 11370 bp, 16 predicted proteins | sample C1_bottom_MG_FD_204932 | JGI IMG/M metagenome (GOLD analysis project Ga0315270, IMG submission 204932) | Sediment microbial communities from Yellowstone Lake, YNP, Wyoming, USA - C1_bottom | ecosystem: Environmental > Aquatic > Freshwater > Lake > Sediment | place: USA: Wyoming | collected... | reverse complement strand
GACATTGGTAAAATCCCATTCCATGTCAGGTTCGGTTTTACCGTCCTCAACAATTAAAGATATTTTGAAAACCATGTTGTCCAAAATACCTTCATAAATAAGTCTATTATTAAATGATCTAAGTTGTACTTCCGTTAATGAAACTTTCATATTAATAAATATAAAAGAACTCTAAACATATTGAATCTTTGAAACACAAATGTTTTCAATTCCAAAAAACTGTAATTCGTCTTGTAGTAATTTTTCATTAGTCCAGTTTCTAACTCTATTATTAATGCCCCTTTTATTGTTTTTAACCCATGATTCAGAAACCCATAATTCTCCTGTAAATTTAATTTTAACATCTAACTCATAACAGTAAATTTTAGTTTCTTTGCTTAAGTAACCCCCTTGTCTGTATTTTCTGATGTTAGTAATTTCTATTTGAATGTTTTTACCCCAAACTTTACCTTCACATTTAATTAATTTTTTCTTAAAAAGTTTTTTAACTCTTTTGATGTGATCGTCCTTGATTATATACCCTACTTTGTTTGTGTTGTTCATAGAACAAATATAAGCAAAAAAGTTTAATCCAAAAAAAAAAGTTGTCCAATTCACAAAGAAAAGAACAACTTTTTAATTTTTATTATTTTATTTACTAACTCAAAGGAACTGGACAACAATTAGGTTGAGTTGGTGTTACCGTTGGGTAAGGAGTGTAAGTTGGTGTAAGAGTAACAGTTGGTGTAACTGAAGCCGTAATACTAACCGTAGGTGTAAACGATGGCGTATTAGTTACGGTTGGAGTATTTGTTGGTGTTTCGGTATTTGTTGGTGTTACAGTTGGTGTTACCGTTTCTGTTGGTGTGTTTGAAATACCAGGAGTTTGTGTTGGTGTAACCGTTGGCGTAGTTGTTGGCGTTTCTGTTACGGTTGGTGTATTTGTTGGTGTTTCTGTTACGGTTGGTGTATTTGTTGGTGTTTCTGTTGGTGTAGGTGTTTGCGTCTCAGTTTGAGTAACTGTTGCAGTAACCGTTGGTGTATTTGTTGGAGTTTCAGTTGGTGTTTCAGTAACAGTTGGCGTTGGTGTAGATGTTTCTGTAACAGTTGGCGTTGGCGTAGATGTTTCGGTAACAGTAGGTGTTGGTGTAGATGTTTCGGTAACAGTTGGTGTATTTGTTGGCGTTTCTGTTACGGTTGGCGTATTTGTTGTTGTAGGTGTTGGAGTTGGAGTTGGGGTTTCAGTTGGTGTTGGTGAAGGACATACAATTGATTCCGCAATAAAACAATCATTACAACCTGAGTAACCTGTTGAAGAAATGTATGTACCCTGATTAATTAAACCTATTGGTTCTACTACCGCTACACTACATCCTGAAAATACAGTACTCGCAACATAATAATAGTCACCAACCGTTATAGTTGTACCACTTGGTATATTACCAATTTTATAAACTGTGTTAGAACAACAATCTTGAAAAAACGAAATTGTTAGTGGTAAAGGAGATGGTGAATTTGTTGGTGTAACAGTATGTGTAACAGTAGGGGTCACCGTAGGTTGAGGTGTTGGTGTTTCGGTATTTGTTGGTGTTACAGTTGGTGTTACCGTTTCTGTTGGTGTTGGTGTAGATGTTTCGGTAACAGTAGGTGTTGGTGTAGATGTTTCTGTAACAGTTGGTGTATTTGTTGTTGTAGGTGTTGGTGTTTCGGTAACAGTAGGTGTTGGTGTAGATGTTTCTGTAACAGTTGGCGTTGGTGTAGATGTTTCGGTAACAGTAGGTGTATTTGTTGGCGTTTCTGTTACGGTTGGTGTTTGGGTTGGAGTTTCAGTTGGTGTTGGTGTATTTGTTGGTGTAGGCGTTGGTGAAGGTATAATTTCAGTTAAACTACAAAGTTGGATTCCTGCACCTCCAGGATCTCCTGCTCCTGAAATTGTTAATGATGTAATTGGTGTGTTTGGTGTTATTAACAAATAACCAGCCGAAGAGGCTAAATTACATGCTGAAGCAGTTATAGTATCTCCTAATATGTCTAAACATCCAACCAAACATGGACTAATTGTTAATAGGCCTGTATTTGGTGTAAATGTTATAGAACTTCCTGTATCCAACGCATAAATTAAAATTCTTATTTCTGAAATTTGATTTGAGAAATTCAAAGTGTAAGAAAATGGGCCTGCGATACCTAATACTGGATCCGCGGCCATAGTAAATGCTCCAATATATTGGTAATAATAATTATTTAAACCTGAAGGTCCTGTTACTACCGAACCTGTACCCGATGCTGTAATTACAGTACTTCCTACAGTTCTTTGAAGTCCAATTTGAGGAAGTTGACTTCTTGTGTTACAACAAGATGAATCAATGTTTGGTGTTTCTGAAGGTGTAACAGATGGTGTATTAGTTTGTGTTTGAGTAACAGTTGGTGTAGTTGTAGGCGTAGCCGTTGGTGTTTCTGTAACTGTTGCAGTAACAGTAGGTGTTACAGTATTTGTTTGAGTAACTGTTGGTGTATTGGTCAAAGTAGTTGTTGGTGTCGGAGTAATAGAATTGTTTACTATATCAAGTTGAATAACATTGTTATTTCCACTATATATGTATGTTCCTACCGTCCATCCTAATGTGGATACAGATGTATTAGTAAATTTAAATGAATTATTTATGGTATAATTGTGCCACAAGCTTCCTGAATTGGCACCAGGTGCAGTTATGGTGGGATTTAAAGCAAGCTGATTAGCAAACCACCCGAATCGATTAGTTTGAGATATAAAGATTCCATAATAATTTTGATTTGGTCCAAAACTTACATTATTATAAAAACCATTAAAGTACCTATACGAACCATTTGTATTAAAAACTATGGCTCCAACAATTGGATTCATATAGGGACCTGCAAGAGCATACATTGTGTTTGTATTTCTAAATCCTTGATAAATTTTTCCAACCGCACTAACTATAACATCACTTCCAGAGTTTTGTATTGTTATATTGACATCTGGATTTGTACTTTGTGGTCCAACTAAAACAGAAATATACTCATAAATACCATTATTATCACCCCAAGTTGCTCCAAATTTACCAGGCTGCAAACCCAACGAATTTAGATTTTGATTTTGATAAATCATTGATCCTGTTAACAAAGTGTTAGAAACATATCCCGTAGGCAAAGTTAACCTTAAAGGGTTGATACTATTACTTGAGTTATATGAATATCCCCAATTTGCAGAATAAGTTATCGATATTGGATCAATATTCGGTGCGTTAGCATATCCCCATCTATAATCTTGTTCTACAGTAATTGCATATTGTGTCCCTGTAAAAGTTTGACCTATTGGACTAAAACTAATTTGCGATTCCCTACCGTCAAATTTTTTAGTAAGACTGTAACTTGAGTTACTATATGTCCCATAAATAAGTGTGGCTAAATTAACTTTACAAGTTGCATTTATGTGAACATCATTTCCTTGTTCGGTAATTGTTATTATAATTGGCATAATTTCTTTTTTTATAATAAATATAAGTTCCTTCAAAAAAGATTATTAAAACCTTTAAAGTTTTTTTTATTTTATTCCTTTTATTTTTTTAATTTATATTTACTTTTTTTTTACCTTGACAATGAGCTCTCTGACTAAAACCTTTTGGGTTGTTACAATCTATTGATTTTTTGTATTTTTTGGTCCATTTTTCATCAATTGGTTTTTTGGATAATTTGTTTTTCCAAAACTTAAATAAGTTTTCTTTATCGTATTCTTTTCTTTTTTGATCCCACCCACAATCATGACAAAGATAAGGATGTGAACCATCATCATCTTTTTTCTTCCAAGAGTTTTCACACTTTTCGCATTCAACTTTATTGTTGAATACTCTATCTGCCTGTTTTTCTGTTAATAATATTTTCATTACTCGCAATCATCACTTATGTCATAATATATTTCAACCAAATATTCGTAATATTTTTCTTGTATGTATTGTTCAACCTCATCTCTAACTTCTACCATTCCTACTGATGGTTCTACATAATCCTCATCGTCTTCATCACAATATCCTTCATCACAGTAATAAAAACGAAGTGCTTGTCCCATACAAAAATCGGCATAATCTCCTTCATCATCAAAATCACAAGGATCTTGTATTTCTGTTTGATATTCTATTATATCACCAATCTTTTCTAACTCTACTCCTCGTCTAAGTAATCTACTGGGTATTTCTTGATTCACAACTGAATTTTTTCTTTAGTTTTATTATCATAAATAGTGAAAGGTGTTGCAATTATTATCCAATCAACATATTTGTAATCTTGGTCATAGGCCTTTTCATTAGCCTTTACTTGAATTGTTTTGGTTTCAAAATCAGGATGTGACATAATTAAATCTGTTCCAAAGACCATATCAATTAAATCTCCGTTACCACCTTCATATTCCACTTTGAACCCTTTGTTTTGTAAATGTTCTTTAACTCTTTGTTCGGCACTTTCTCCAATAGCGGAAGTTCGTTGTATATTCTTGGTATAGTTTAAAAGTTCTTCTACATCTTTGAAGTATTTTTCTAATAATTTTTCCAAATATGGTTTAATTTTTGTTAAAGCGTTATTTGGGTCATTTATAATTTCTTGAATTATGTCTTTTGATCTATCACCACCTTTATAAATAAGATCTGTAAGTAGTTCAGCTAAATCATAATAGTTTGTGTTCAACTTGTTAATTGGTTGCCAATCACCATTTAAATAAACCAATCTACCACCTTTAACTCTTTTATCAATAAAATTGTTTTTTTCTGTTTCTGATATTTTACCTAATGATTGTAATAATTCGGATCCTTCAATAAATTTAGTTTGTAAGTCCTTTGGGATTTCGGTTCCTAATTCATAAATTTTTCTATTTATTATTTTTTTTAATCCAATACCTTCGTCTTTATGAAGATTACTTTTTAATGTCCCAATTTTTTTACAAAGCAACATTTTTTGTTTGTTTCCTGAAAATCTTTCACAAAAGTTATATCCAGATTTATCATCAGACTCAATCATTAAACTTTTAATTCTTTCTATATTTTCTTTTATTAACTTATCCACTATTAAAATTTTAATGTCATGTAATGTTCTTCTTCAGTTGATTCAACATTTTGGTAATGTGTCATCATCACTTTTTGTTCTTGGAAATTAAAATTAATGGACCCGTTGGATCCTTCATTTATTTCCCAACCTCCGTAATATAATTCTAATAAGTCATAACAAATACTCTCAAGTTGTTTATTTAAACCTTTTGGTCCCTTTGAAGATTCTACCATATCTTGAACCCATCCACTATCACCACCCCCATCGTAAATACAAATACAAGACTCACCATAAACAGATTTTAATTCTTCAACAATTGCAGGATCAGATAATTTTTTTACTTCTCTATCATCTCCTCTCCAATTAGCAGCTACATTTGATAAATCCAAAAAGTTTTTTTCTATGTTACTCTCTTCAGTAATCATGTCATAATAATCATAGTTGATTATAATTTCTTTTCTTTCAGCGTTAATTATAAAAGTTAAAGTTCCGTTTTCATTATCATAATATTCATTGTAGAAGTTACCCGTATCAAAATTTTCTTTTATTTCTTTAAATAATTCACCTATTGATCCCGGTAAAAAATTTAACTCAGAACTTACATCTCTACCTCCAAAATTTCCTCCTCTATTATAAAATGGCCCCATAGGTTCATCATCTTCCCACTCACCATAATATCTATAATACCATTCAACACCATCTTCCATGTTTAATGAATTCAAGATTAGTGAAAACCTTTTTAAATCATTTTTTTGTTTGTCCGTTAACTCCATGTAAACTTTTATTTAATAAATACTTTTAATCTTCAAACTCTAACTTTTTTGTTCTAGTTACCCATGTTGGTCTTTCACCAGATATTAATATCTTCATCCAATCTGATGCTGATGGTATAATTCCATCACAATCTTCTTTAACATGACTTTCCAAACAATATCTTGTATAGACCACTTTCCCGTCAGAATTTGTAAAATAAACCCCAAATTTTGATTCTGCCTCAAATATACCTTCGCTGTGATGACGGAATGCCCTGTGTAAAGAATGTCCATACCAAGATTTAGTGAAATCCATCCATTCGTGAAGATGTATATAATCTTCCCATTTTCCTCCAAATTTTTTTTGATTTGATTTTGCGTGAATCACCGGGTGAGCCATAATTTTAAGTTTTTAAAATTTTATTAGATTTTTCTAAATTTTCTTTTACCCATAGTGGTTGTAAATTTGTAAAATGACAAAGATTGATAACATTTTTTTCTGTTTTTGCCGAAGATAAAGGTATAATGTGATCAATATGCCATTCGTTTCTGTTTTTCCAAGTCATTCCATTTTTAAATTGTTTTTCCAAATACATTTTTAACTCTTTTGGTTCACAACCAACAATTTCAAATGTTTTATTATTTTTTGTCATATTTTTTGTTTTCAAAAAAGAATTTATTCTACTCCTACAATTTATTGTCAACCTATACAAAGGATCATTTTTATATCTATTCAATTTATATTCTGTAATATTTTTTTTATTAGTGTTTTTCCAAAGTTTTTGATATTTTTTTCTATGTTCTTTATTTTTTTCAGACCATAATTTTATTCTTTTTTTATGATACTCTAAGTTATTGTAATAATATTTTTTTAATGTTTTTTTGACTTTTTCAGGGTTTTTTTTTCTATATTCAACACTTATTTTTATAAATTTATCAGGATTTTCGTTATAATATTTTTTTCTATAATTTTTTATTTTTTCTTGGTTTTCATCCCTCCATTTTTTTTGTATTTCGTTCCGTATTTCTCTATTATTTTTGGAGTAATTTTTACTGTATTCATTTACACATAATTTACATTTTGATCTAAAACCATTTTTAGTTTTAGAACATTTATGAAACTCACAAACTTCTTTTAATAAACCACATTTACTACACTTTTTTGTTTCCATAATAATGCTGTAATAACTTATTTATTAATGCAGACTTGTTAGTTAGATCTTTTTCTAACTTTTCATATATTTCAATATTAAGGGTTATTGAAATTTTTTTTTTAGTTATTTTACCTTTTGTTTTCATATACTATAAATATCTACCAATCATGTAAAAATCATACTTTACATACTGTTGTTTAATTGATAATTTATTATTGTATTATTACTAAAAATAAACTATTTATTTTAAAAAAGAAATTAATAATGGATCCAAATAAAATTCTTTTACTTTTAAAATTTACTAAGCAACTTCACAAGGCATTAAAAGACTATAACAACTCTGATACATTTGACACTGTTAATCAAATTAAAACGGGAATACATACTGACGATTTTTTAAGACCATATTTTTCTAAATTAAATGATTCTGAAAAGTTGTATTTGTTTTTTTCAATATTTTATTATCACAGAACAAATGATGAGGTTAAATCTTTAGAGTATGTTTTAAAAAATCTAAAAGGCTATGAATTTTATGTATGTGACCAAAGTGGATATCTTACTGAGGAATGTTCTGATTGTAATGGATCTGGAAGGGAAGACTGTGATAGTTGTGATGGAGATGGTAGTATAAGTTGTCGAACATGTGGTGGAAATGGCAGTGAAGATTGTGGCGATTGTGGTGGTTCAGCTGAAGACGAGGAAGGAAACGCTTGTGATAGTTGTGATGGCGACGGTACTCAAGATTGTTCTGAATGTAGTGGTAGTGGTAACGAAATGTGTGGTCAATGTGATGGCGACGGATATTACGATTGTAATTCCTGCAATGGTAATGGAGAAATTGAAACTGATGTTATGGAGTATGATGAAAATAAACATAACATATATACCACAAACAAATTTGATAAACTACTTTCTAATACCCCTTTTGAATTGTCCAAATATGAATCAGTTGTTTTAAAACAACCTTATTATATAGAATCAAATTATGTTGGTACTGATATTATAGAAGATATCTTTTATAACTGGGGAATAGATGTAGAATTGGACAAGCTTAAAAATGGTTTTGTTATCTACAATAATGAATTATCACTGTAAGAATTTCAACTTATACATAGTTGAATAAATCAACTCCTGTATAGTATCAATTTGATTTTGAAGGTAACTATCGTCACAACAATCTCTTTTTTCTTCAATCATATTTAACAAACTTGTAAAGTATTTTAATACTTGGTTTTTGTTTTTATAAGATTGATTCTTGAATGATTTGTAATTAGTAAGAAGGCCATATTTTCCTTGGAAAGATTCAATTAATCCATCTGTTAATCCATCAACGCTTTCGTAAAACTTTTGAAGTGCTTTGTGTTCAGAATATGATTTAGTACCTAAATGAAATATATGTACTTGAGTTTGTGAGTGTAACAATTGACAAACCATCTCACAGAAATCTTCGTTTGAATTTGAAGATTCTTCTTCTTTATTGTCAGATTCGGCATCATCGTCGTCGTCGTTATCATCTTCATCCTCATCTTCATCATCTTCTTCATCATCTTCTTCAAAAAGATTTCTTTTCATTAATTCTTCTTTTAATTTTTCCGTAAGGTCTATCTTAACCATATTATTAATTTTATTATAAATATATCAAAATGAGATTAAGTTACAAAAACTTAACCTCATTAGTTATAGGATCCCAATCAATATTCCAAGGCGGATTAGAATAAAAATATTGCTCGTTTAATACAGACGCATTAAAGTAGTGTGTGTGACCATCATAATAATGTCCGTGTCCTGTATGAATGTGTCCACAGATGTGGATCTTTGGTTTGATTTGTTTGATTCTCTCAGCAAGTAATTCACAACCCAAGTGAACGTTGCGGTTACCTTCAACATTATCTAATATTCCCCAAGCTGGACCATGAGTGATCAAGATGTCAATACCTTCAGGAATCATATCCCATTTTGCTTTCAATTCTTCACCATTTCGTGGTAAGTTAAATGCCCAATTGTAAAACTCAGGTTGCCAAGGACTACCCCAAATTTTAATCTCAGGCCCATCACCATCTTGGATAGTCATTAACTCGTCTTGTATATACTCAATAGTTTTATATCCGGTTAATAAACCTTTTACTTTTTCTACATTGTTTTGGAATCCCCAATCGTGGTTACCTGCAATGAATACTTTATGATCGTAAGTTGCAATTTTGTCATACCAAGCAGCAAACTGAGTAATCTCGTGTTTGTAACCCATAGAACTTATGTCACCTGCGTGAATTAACAAATCACCACTAGGTAAATCTTGGTGGATATGTTTGTGTCTACCGTGAGTATCTGATAGGATAGTTAATTTCATAATACAAATATACTAATTTTTTCCCAAATATATCTCAATATAAAAATTAAAACATAAAAATGTTCCCGAACATATTAAAAATTTATATTCATACGCAAATGTAAGGCCTAAACCAATTCCTTTAAATGTATCTATTAAAAATTCAAATCTATTATTCATAATCGTGATTTAGGTTTTTTATTTAACATTAACTTATTATTTTAATTTCACTATCAGTTTCAATTACAACTCTTGCTCCACAACTGAGTAATGGTTTTTCATCTCCACTTCCACAATACTTTATTCTACTTGGTCCAAGTATATCAACTTCATTACAATATGTGTTATTTCTACCTTGTTTTATTGTAATAACAGGTAGATCTGTTTTTTTAGTCTTATTTGATCTTATGTGATGTTGGTTTACATGTATTTTGGTTTTCATCCTATTTTAAAAATAAATAAAACAAAATATATGTCAAATAAAAAACCCCACTTTAATAATGGGGTTCTTGTATTTTTTAACTTTTTTTTCTTCCTATAAACTTAATAACATATCCATTAATTCCTGTTGTGGAAACATATCTGTTTTGTCTTTTCTGGTATTGGTGTGCGTCCACATACCTTTAACTTTACCGTAATAAGCGTCCGAATTAAAATCAAATCCACCAGCCCCATTTTTTTTAATCTCTTGAATTAATCCTTTATGGATGTCTATATTATCTCTATTAGCAATAAATAAAATTAATTCTTTTAATTTAAAGATCTGTTTGTCAGAATATCTATGCCAAGTTTTATGTCCTCTAAACTCTTTAGCTAAGGTAACAATTTGGTCTTGGTTAGCCTTTTGACCTGTATATGTTAAACCATTTTTGATTGGACCAAAATTACAAGTTTCAATTCCAACTGAGTGTGAATGCATATAATCGGATCCATTATCACCTAAATGCCATGCGTAAGATCCTTCAGGAAAACATTGAACAATTGTTCCATCATAAATGTCGTTTCCGTTGAATACCGATTGTCCACCTAAAATAAATTCAGTCCCTATTCTACCTCTTGTGTCATTATTCCACATTTTACCAACAGCATATGGGTCATGTCCTCCTGCTGTGTGGTGTAAAAACAAATATTCTTTTTTGGTTGGCCCAAGAAGATATTCATCTTTATCCATATATTTTTGATCAATAATTAACTTATCTGTCGTAATTACTGTTTCAGATAGATCTGTTGATACAAATCCCATAGCATTCCAAGTTTTTTGACCTACAATACCATCAGGTGTTAATTTGTTTTCCTTTTGGAATTTTTTAACCGATTCTTCAGTTTTTAAACCAAAGTCACCATCAACTTTGATTTTTAGGTATCTTTGTAGATCCTCTACTTCTTTACCTTTTGACCCTAACTTTAATACTTTCATAATTATCTTTTAATGATAAATATGATTTATTTTAAAATTTATATGTTTTTACTTCTTTATTTTTTGATCTTGCCATTCCCAACCTAATAATAGTTTTGCAAATAGCCTATTAATTGCGTTTGGTTTTTTATCAAAAAAAATGTTAAAACTTTTTCCAACTTTATAAGACCCCACTTGTTCAGGTTTTTTAATACTTCCATTTTTAACATAAACATGATTTAGATCTAAGTCTTTAATATCCACTTCAATTATTTCTCTTTTCTTTCTAGGTTTATAATATTTTTTCTTTGGCTTACTTTCTACCTCAGGGTTTCCTTTTGTAATTGTTTCTTTTAATATAATTTTTTCTGTCATTTTTTTTATTTTTAATTTATTTTTAATTTGATAATGGTGCTTTAATTTTTTCGTGTGATCTATAATTACTTAATTGTATATCTTCTTCTAATAAACATTTACAAAAATTGTCATTAGTAAATGATTTAAATACTGTTATTGCATCTAATAGTCCTATACCACACTCACCTGATTCAGTTGGCCAAAATTCTGTATTGATATTTAATGTTGGTAATGGAAATGGTTCTCTTGTACGTTTAAGACAATGTGGTCTCATACCAAAGTAAATATCACTTGTCGAATGTTCAAACCACATATTATTTTCTTCTGAGTAGTAGAAATACTTATTATCTAATTTTT
>Ga0315270_10001805_pt1 | contig 11372 bp, 10 predicted proteins | sample C1_bottom_MG_FD_204932 | JGI IMG/M metagenome (GOLD analysis project Ga0315270, IMG submission 204932) | Sediment microbial communities from Yellowstone Lake, YNP, Wyoming, USA - C1_bottom | ecosystem: Environmental > Aquatic > Freshwater > Lake > Sediment | place: USA: Wyoming | collected... | reverse complement strand
TACGTGCCGTCGCGGTGCTGTTCGGGCATCAGGAAAAATAAATCCCTCTTCTCTGCCAGAGTTCTGGCGAAGCAACTTCTCATTCCAGCCGCTGGCATTCACGTTACTCCTTAGGTTGCGTGTTTGTTGATAACGAATATCGTGCGCGAGATCAGAAACGATCACGGCACCGTCCTGCCTTCGTGGCTGGCAAAGCACCCCCTTGCCCACGGTCATTCGACGCGGCGACAGCCCGTTACCGCTTTACTTCACTGTTCGTAACATCGAAGACAGGCACATAGTGCAGGGGCATGCGTTGGCGCGTCTGTGAGAATTCACACAGAATTAATGAATAGCTTCGGTTGCCGAATCGAAACGTGTGCGAGGATGAAACTTTCCTTCTGCAGCAGTCTGTACAGAACAAAAACTCGCCGTCACACTGTTATACGGTGCGCAATGACATAGCTGAAACCACGAATCCAGCTTTCTACGGCTTGTTTCCGAGAGCCGGGTAAGTTGGACTGAATCCAGTTTGCGAAGCCCCATGTCACGCAGGACAACAAAGCCATGCAGCACAACTCAGTTCAACTTCAGGAGGAGCCATGAAATTATTCAACCACATCGCCTGTGCAAGCCTGTTGGTCATCGCCGCATCCGTGTTTCCCGTCACGGTCCTGGCCGGCGATTTTGACGGCATCAAACAGGTCAAGGTCGTCTGGGACATCACCGTGGGCGATGAGAAGACATTTACCGATCGCATGGGCCTGATCAAGGAAACGGCGGAAGACCTGAAAAGGCGCGGCCTGCAACCCGAGTTCGTGCTGGCCATTCACGGGCCGGCCGCCAAGTATGTGACCAAAACCCTGGAGGGCACCAAATTCGAGAAGGACAAAATCGAGAAACTCGATGCGATTCAGACATCGATGGACGACCTCAAGAAAGACGGCATGAAGATCGAGGTGTGCGCGATCGCCATGAAGCGCGGCAAGATCGACGACAAGAATATCCAGCCATTCGCCGTCATCGAAAAGAATGTGTGGGAAAATATTACAGTCTTACAGAACAAGGGTTACGCCTACATGCCCGTGTTCTAATGCGCTGTGTGTGAACACGCCGCACTATTCGCCCACCGCAAACTGTTAAAGGAGATCGCGCCATGGCCGGCTATTCCGCAACGCCTCTGGCAAAAAAGCTCGGCATCAAAGCCGGTCACAAAATATTTCTCGCGGGTGCGCCCGATCATTATCCGAAGCTCGTGGCGCCCCTGCCCGACGGGGTGCGGTTTGTGGCGCGGGTTGGCGGTAACACGGATATCGTCCATCTGTTCGCGACCCGCAAGGCGCTGCTTGCGAAATCGTTGCACACCGCCCTGACCAAGCTGAAGCCGGATGGCGCGATCTGGGTTTCCTGGCCAAAGAAATCCTCCAAGCAGCCGACCGACATCAGCGAAGACAGCATCCGCGAAATTGCACTGCCGCTCGGACTGGTGGATATCAAGGTGTGTGCCGTGGATAACATCTGGTCGGGGCTGAAGCTTGTTATCCGAAAAGAAAACCGGATCCGGAAGTCCAGACCGCTGCACCCATAGAAGCATCCGGTGCAATTCGGTGCTCAGTGCGCTCGATAGAAGATACGCAGCCTGCTTGCCACAAAAAGGCTGCGGAGTAAGATGGGAAAAAATATGTAACAACTCAGGGAGGCGGACATGGCCCGCAAGCTCGCCGTGTTGTTCGACGGAACCTGGAATAACGTCAAGGATCGCACCAACGTCGTGCGGCTGGCTGAATTGATTGCAGCCCGCAGCGATGACGGGAGCGAACAACTTCCGCCGTTCTACGACAAGGGCGTTGGCACCCATGCGCTCGACCGTTTAACGGGCGGCATTTTCGGCTATGGGCTGTCGGAAAACATTCGCGATGGTTATCGATGGCTGGCCGCGAACTATCGGCCCGGCGACGAGATTTTCATTTTTGGTTTCAGCCGCGGTGCTTACACGGCACGCAGTCTCGCCGGGTTGATCCGCAAGTGCGGCATTCTGCACAGCGCCCAGGACAGCATGGTGCAGCGTGCTTACGATCTGTACCGCAACAAGACGATTCATCCTGACAGTTCCGAGGCGAACGCCTTTCGCGCCGACTTTGCGCAGGAAGCACGCATCAAGTTCATCGGCGTGTGGGACACGGTTGGCAGCCTGGGCGTGCCGTTCACCGGTGTGCCGTTCGGCCGTGACTATTTCCAGTGGCACGACACCGAGCTCAGCAAGATCGTGGACTACGCTTACCACGCACTGGCGATCGACGAACACCGTGAAGATTTTACGGCGACGCTGTGGTCCGCGCGCAAGCCGGGAAACATCGACGTCGAGCAGCGTTGGTTCTGCGGCGCGCACTCCAACATCGGTGGTGGCTATCGGCGCGACCCGCTGCCAACACTCGCACTTGCCTGGCTCATGCAGAAAGCCGGCGCGTGCGGTCTTGCGTTCAAGAACATCCCTGCCATCAGCGCCGAAGAGCGGCTTGCGTCGATCTCTGATTCTTACTGTCAATTTATGTTTGGCTTCTACAAGCTCGTTAAGGCTGGCAAGCGCCACTACCGCCGTTTCGGCCTGGGGGTGAACGAAACCATCGACGAATCAGTTTGGCAACGCTGGGATGCTCAGCCGGATTACCGCCCACCAACCGTGGCGGCGCAGCGTCGCTGAATGCCCCGATTCCGAAACGCTCCCGACGTGTAGCACTGTTCGCTCAAGTGCGCACGCACTACTATATTAGAACCAACTAAGATACCGACGCGCGCGCAGGCTTGCGTTCGCTTCTATCGCGGTGCTAGCCTTCCCCGACCCATCGAGCGATGCCGGTTGCACCAAGGAGCGGAGCGCGATGCCAAAACAAAAAGAGCCGCCGCCCATTCAAACGCGTATTGTGCCGTTTACCGCTGGCGATGGCCTCGCCTGCAACCTGCACCATGTGCGCGGCACACGCACGCCTGACAAAGGGCCGGTGCTGCTGGTGCACGGTGCCGGTGTGCGCGCCAACATCTTCCGCCCGCCAGTTGAAACCAGCTTTGTCGATTACCTGCTCGCCAACGGCTATGACGTGTGGTTGGAGAACTGGCGCGCGAGCATCGACCTGCCGCCCAACGAATGGACCCTCGATCAGGCGGCGCTCTACGACCACCCGGCCGCGGTGCGCAAGGTGCTGGACGAAAGCGGCGCGCGTACCGTAAAGGCGGTGATTCACTGCCAGGGCTCGACCAGCTTCATGATGTCAGCGGTCGCCGGGCTGGTGCCGGACGTCACCACCATCGTCTCCAACGCCGTGTCGCTGCACCCGATCGTGTCCTGGGTCTCGCACCAGAAGAGCCGCATCGCGGTGCCCCTGGTCTGCCAGATGACCACCTACCTGAATCCGCAGTGGGGTGAACACGCCAGCGGTGTAGTGCCCAGACTGCTGCAAGCCCTGGTCAAGCTTACCCACCACGAATGCGATAACGGCGTGTGCCGCTTCTCCAGCTTCACCTATGGCACCGGTTTTCCAGTGTTGTGGCGGCACGAGAATCTGAATGAGATGACGCACAACTGGATTCGTGGCGAGTTCGGCAATGTGCCGATGACCTTCTTCCGGCAAATGGCGCGCTGCCTCGACGCCGGCCATCTGGTCGCACAGGAAAACCTGCCCGGCCTGCCGTCCGATTTCACCGCGAGCGCGCCGAAAACCACGGCGCGCTTTGCCTTCATCGCCGGGGCGCGCAATGACTGTTTCAAGTGGCAGAGCCAACAGGCCACCTTTGACTGGTTCGAACGCCAACGGCGCAACTATCACTCGCTGCAGGTGCTGGGCGAGTACGGCCACCTGGATGTGTTCATGGGCAAACAGGCGGCGCGCGACACCTTTCCGATTTTACTGGCCGAACTGGATCGGCCCAACTCATAAAAGGGAGCATGCATGGCCATACCGAAACGACAAAAACGCCTGGCCGGTCGCTACGCGCTGGTCGACGGCATCAAGTTTGAAATGCCGGTCAACTCCGAACAGTCACCGGCCTTGATGGCCGCGTTCTCCATCGACCTGGAGGCGGCACGCAAGTTAATGCCGTGCGATGAAGTGCATCCGTTTCAGCTGTGGAATCGCGGACTGCTGGTGGTAACGGTCATCAACTACGTGATCACCGACATTGGCAAATACATCGAATACTCGATCGCGATTGCCTGCACCCACGGCGCCAGGCCGGCACCGCGCCTGCTGCCCGGCATGTTGGTCAAGACCTTTGGTACTGGCCAATATGTTTTGGATTTGCCAGTGTCGACCGACCTCTCCGTCAAAGGCGGCAAGGGCATCTGGGGCATGCCCAAACACAAGGCCAATCTTGATTTTGTAATTGGCAACGACTGGGTCAGCAGCCAATACGATCTCGACGGAAAAATGCTCATGCGCATCGATGTGAAAAAACCGGCCTCGGCTTGGTTGCCCTTGAGCATGGGTGCCGCCAACTATTGCAGCTTCCGCGGCATGCTAATGAAGTCGTATATCTACTTTCGCGGCAAACTCGGGTTCTCGCTGTTCAAGAAGGGCTCGGCACGCTTGCTGATCGGCAATCACCCGCGCATGGCACCGCTCAAGACGCTCGATATCGATCCCAATCCGATCTTCTCTGGATTTTTTCCCTCTACTGCCGGGGTACTCGATGACTATTTCGAGGCCTGGTTTATCACCAAAACAAAACCAATCGCCACACCCACAGAGGGTCTGGAAAGCACCTATCCGCTTGGCCACTCGGAAGAATGGCTGGCCGCGCCGAAACGTGCCGCCAACTGGGAGCAAGGCAAATGAAAAACACATTGATGAACATGCTGCTGATCGTCAACCACGCGCTGCTGTTTCTGTGCGCCTCGATGTACCTTGGCACCGGGGTGTCGCTGGTGTGGTTCTCGTTTCCGGTCGAGCCGCAGATGACGCCGGACAATTACTACATGCAATTCGTCCCGCAGGTGCAGGCGGCCACGGTGTTCTTCACATTGGTGGTCAAAATCATGCTCACTTGCGGCGTGATCATGCTGATCAGCGAGTGGCGGCAACGCACGGTGTGGGTACCGGTGGTGGTGCTGGCCGCCGTGAGCGCAGCGTCGGCGTTGACGGTTTACTGGATCTTCCCGCTCAACAACGAAATGGCCAATCACATCACGGATGCGGCACACCTCAAGGCCGTGCTCAGCGAATGGATGAATTACAGCCGCTGGCGCATGGGCCTGTGGAGCATCGAGTGGGCAGCGCTGATGTGGTACTTCGGCTACTGGGCCTACCGCGCGCGCTACGCGCCACTGGGGCGCTGACATGGATATTCTGCTGATCGAACGCCGCGTGACCACATTCATTGCGGTGATCACGGTGATCACCGGCAGCTCGCAAATGATGATGCCGGAACGACTGTTGCCAATGCTGGCGGTCGAACCGACCGCGGCGACCGGACAACTGTTCGCTACCGTCGGCATGTTCATGGTGCTGTTTGGTGGTGCACTGCTGCATGCCCAGATGAACCGCACTGCCCTGTCCGTGGTGCTGGTGTGGGCCGGCCTGCAGAAGCTCGGCGCTGCCCTGATGGTGACCTGGGGCGTGCTGCACGGGGTGTTTTCACCGCTGGCGCTGCTGGTGGCAGCGTTTGATTTCGCCAGCGGCGTGCTGTTCTTCGACCTGCGCCGGCGCGGAGGCTGAACATGGCGACGGATGCACGCAGCGCGCATCAACCACCAATCGCCGCTGGCCAGGAAAACGTCGCGCGTGCCCTGGTGCTGGCCGGCGGTGGCATGCGCGTCGCCTATCAGGCCGGTGCCGTCAAGGCGCTGCTCGATGCCGGTTTGCGTTTCAGCCACGCGGACGGTGCCTCCGGCGGCACCATGAACCTGGCCGCGCTGCTGTCCGGCGTAACGCCTGATGATCTGTGCCAGCGCTGGCGCGACCTGCCGGTGAAAAAATTCGCCTCGCTGCGTCCGGCCGCCGAATACCTGCACATGGCCAACATGCGCGGGCTGGGCGATGCCGACGGCATGGTGCAGCACGTCTACCCGGCGCTCGGCATCGATCTCGACAAAATCCGCGCCGCCACCGGCATCGATGCCACGTTCAATGTCTGCCGCTTCGACGACAAGACCCTGGTGGCCATGCCACACACGCAGCTCGACCAGGCACGTCTGGTAGCGGCCGCATCGCTGCCGATTTTTATGCCGGCGATCGAGGCCGAGGGCAGCACCTGGACCGATGCGGTGTGGATCAAGGACGCCAACCTGCTGGCCTGCGTGGAGCGCGGCGCGCGCGAACTGTGGCTGGTGTGGTGCATCGGCAACACACCGGTCTATCGCAACGGCGCCTTTAATCAATATGTGCACATGATCGAGATGAGTGCGATCGGCGCACTCAACTGGGAACTCAGTGCGATTGCCGACATCAACGCACGCATCGCGCGCGGCGAGTCCGTGTACGGACACCGCCAACCGATTGTAGTGCACATCGTCAAGCCGGAAGTGCCGCTGCCGCTCGACCCGGATTTTTTTCTCGGCCGCATCGACGCCGCGACCCTGATCGACATGGGCTATCGCGACGCACGCCGTGCGCTGCGTAATATGTTGCCGGCCCCCCTCAACGCAGGAGCTACCTTGATGCACGAACCCGGCACCGGACTTTCCTTTCGCGAGACCATGGCCGGTGGCTTTACACTCGGTGCCACCGATCCACGGCGCGGCGCGGCCGGCAACACGCCGCTCGCCATGCACGCCACCATTCATATTTCCGATATGGCCGCTTTCATCGCCGATCCACGCCATCTGGCCGATCTCACCGGCCACATCGACTTCGCACCGTTCGGCCAGGCCATACCGGCGGAATCCGGTGTGTTCGGATTGTTCACGCCAAGCGACGACCCGGCCTTGACCTATATGGTGTACGAACTCGGCTTTCGGCATGCCGACAAGTCGTACTATCTGGCCGGCAAGAAACACGTGCGTCTTGGCTGGCCATGGAAGCTGTGGGGCGAGACCACCACGCTGTACACCACCCTGCATGAAGGCAGCGATGCCAGCGGGCCGGTGGTCGGCACCGGCGTGTTGCGACTCGGTGTGGTCGAGCTGCTGAAACTGCTGACCACGGTGCACGCCACCAACGCGTCGAGCTTCGGTCAATCTGCCGGTGCGGTGTGGCGCTTTTTCAAATTCTTTGCCGCGGAGTTGACGCGCACCTACCTGCTGCGTCGTCCACGCTAACTGCACGTAGCGCACAACGAGGTCCGTATGCCAAAACCTGAATCGAAACCGAAAAGTCGCATCGAACTGATCACCCAAGAACCGATGGTCAACTGGCTGGATTTTGGCCAGTTGCTGGATGCCGGACTTCGCGCGGTGGTGGCCAGCACCTTCGGCACCTTTGCCGATTCACGCCTGATGCAGGCCGCGCTCACGGCGCGCGCGGACAATCCGCCCTTGCCGCTGGACAGTCAGGACGCGATCTGGGTCGACTATGTCGCCGATACCGGCGACGGCTGGAATTCCACCTACTCGGTAGCGTGGAGCATCAGCCGCGATTCGCTCAGCGTCCCGGGCGTCAGTCAGTCACTGCCGCGCGCCGATCTGCTGGTGTTCGGTGGCGACCAGGTGTACCCGACGCCGGCCAATGACGGTTACCGCACGCGCTTTCTCGATCCCTTTCGCAGTGCGTTTCCGGCCGACATCGAACCACGTGCTCTGACCGCCAGCGATCCACTCATGCTGGCGATTCCCGGCAATCACGACTGGTACGACGGACTGGCCGGCTTTAACCAGGTGTTCTGCAGTCAACAACCCATCGGCGGCTGGCGCACCGAACAAAAAACCAGTTACTTTGCCGCCAGGCTGCCGCACGGCTGGTGGCTGTGGGGCATCGACCTGCAACTGGAAGCGCAGATCGACCAACCGCAGCGTGAATACTTTCAGTGGATTGCCGATCAACATCTGCAGAATGGTGATCGTGTGTTGCTGGTCACGCCGCAACCGAGCTGGATCGACGAAAGCGAGCGGCGCGAACGCGACCAGGACAGCGCCGACGAAACAACCGGCCAACGTACCGCTGCGAAATACCGGCTGCACGAGATCGAAACCCAGCTGCCGCGCTTCAAGAGTCTGCGCGACATTGAGAAAATGATTGCCGATGGCCAGAAGGCAACACTCGCGGCAGTGCTAACCGGCGATCAACACCTGTATGCCCACTATCTGCCCGATACCCACAACGCGCAGGCACCACATCGCATCACCTGCGGTGGCGGCGGTGCCTATCTGCTCGGTACCCATGAACTGCCGGCGGCACTGAATTTCCGTTCCGGCGGCGGCCTGCAGGAGTACAAACTGGGTGCCACCTACCCGGATGCCGCCACCTCGCGCGGGCTGCGCAACCGGATGTGGAAATTGCCGGTCACGAACCCGACGTTCTGCGCACTGCTGGCGGCAGTTTATCTGTTGTACGTGTGGCTGCTGCAAAGCGCCAGCAAGCTGCCGAATGCCACACTGCAGGGAAAGAGCCTGATGGAATACCTGGCACAATTCCCGTTGACGCTGCACAACGCCTTCACCACCCTGCCGGACGTTGTGCTGACAGTGCTGGTGCACAGTCCGGCATCCGTCGTGCTCACGCTATTGATCGTGGGCGGCAGCGCCGCGTTCACCGCCGCCGGAGTCAAGAGTGACAAACTCCTCCCGGCCCTTGGTGGTGCTGTGCATGGACTCCTGCACCTGAGTCTGGCCCTGCTGTTGCTGTGGGGCCTGGGACATATCAACCTAAACGGATTGGGCTGGTCGGTCGACAGTTTCAGGCAGATCGTTTTATTCGTGCTGGAGACCGTGCTGGTCGGCGGTCTGGTCGGCGGCGTGTTGTACGGCGTCTGGGTCATTGTCACCAACATGCTGTTCCACTGGCATGGCGAGGACGCGTTCTCGGCACAGAGCATCCCCGACTACAAATGTTTTCTGCGCATGCGCATCGACCGCAGCGGCCTGACGCTCTATCCACTCAAAATCAACCGCGTCTGCCGGCGCTGGAAAATCGGCCAAGGCATCGAGCCGCTGCTGCGCACCGGTCGCATCTGGCTGTTGCGTAACTACCGCACCTGGAAGCTGCGTGCCTTCCCCGGCTGCGGTGCGCGCTTCGAGCCAGTCGAATCGATCAACATTGAGCTGATCGAGCCACCCCTCCACATTCCCAACAGCCGCCAGGTGCAACCATGAGCCAATTCGACTTCGATGCAATCGTAATCGGCAGTGGCTTCGGCGGCGCGGTCAGTGCCTGTCGTCTGGCCGAACAAGGGATGAAGGTGCTGGTGCTGGAACGCGGCCGACGCTGGACGCCGGAAACCTATCCGCGCGATCCGACCGATGCCTGGCTGTGGAACCAGGATGAACCGCACAAGTTCAATGGCTGGGCGGATCTGCGCACCTTCTCCGACATGTGGGTGGCGGCCGGCGCCGGGGTCGGCGGCGGTTCGCTGATCTACGCCAATGTTTCAGTCGAGGCCAAGCCGGATGTCTTCAAGCGCGGCTGGCCAACAGAAATTACCTACGATGTACTGAAACCGTATTATCAGCGTGTCGCGGCGATGCTGGATTTGCACGAGCTGCCTGACAACCAGTTGAGCGAGCGCTGCAAGCTGATGCGCGAGGGCGCCGAGAAATGCGGCTGGGGCGATCGCTTTCACAAGGTGCCGCTGGCAGTGACGTTTGATCCGGAATGGCATTATGGATTGCCGGATGCGCGCAGCGACCGGCATTCGAAAAAATTCGTCAACGCCTATGGTCGCCAGCAGGGCACCTGCGTGCACTGCGGCAACTGCGATATCGGTTGCCAGGTGTCGGCCAAGAACACGCTCGACCTGAATTACCTGGCGGTCGCCGAAAACAAGGGCGCCGAAATCCGTCCGTTGCATTTGGTGGTCGCGCTCGAACCGATCGCCGGGAATGGCTGGCGCGTGCAAGTGGAAAATCTGGAACACGGCCGGCGTGTGCGCAGCAACCTGACGGCACAACGTGTGTTGCTCGGTGCCGGCTCGATCGGTAGCACCGAATTGCTGCTGCGCTGCCGCGACGTGCACCGCACGCTGCCGGCGCTGTCGTCGCGTCTTGGCTACGGCTGGGCCTTCAATGGCGACTTCGTGACACCGACCTTCTTCAAAGGCCGCAAGATTTCACCCACTCATGGACCGACCATCTCCAGCGCCATCGACCTGCTGGATGGCGTTTTCAACGGGCAGGCCCTGTTCATCGAGGACGGTGGCGTGCCCAACCTGGCCGCCGACTTCATTCGCCGGCGCATGCAGAAAACCCACTGGGGCAAGCTGCGCCGCTTCTGGAAAGAGCTGGGCAAGGTCGCGGACGTGGACGACCCGCTCGAAAACCTGATGCCGTGGTTCGGTCAAGGCGTGGACGCCGCCGACGGCCAGCTGTATGTCGGACGACTTTGGTACGCGCCGTGGCGCCGCACCCTGAAGCTGGACTGGGATTACCAGCGCTCCGAAGCCATGGTGGAAGGCATGGTCGCGGCGCATAAAAAACTGTCGGCCGCGACCGGTGGCGATCCGTGGGTGCCGCCGACCTGGACAGTGCTGCGCAACCTGATCACCCCGCATCCGCTCGGCGGCTGCAACATGGGCATCACCGCTGCCAACGGTGTGGTGGATTCGAGTGGCCGCGTGTTCGGCTATGACAATCTGTTTGTGATGGATGGGGCCGTCATCCCGCGCGCGATCGGTCTGAATCCGTCGCGCACCATTGCCGCACTCGCGGAGCGCAATGTCGAGCTGCTCTGCCGCACTGCCTGAACGCTTTACGCACCTGGCCTACAACTCGCGTAATGTGGCAAGCGGCGGCACGTTGAGCACACGGCGCGTGCCGAGAAAACCAAACAGGCCGATACTCAGCGCGCCCACCAGCGGGCCGATCAGCCAGAGCAGCGGGTTGACCGTGTAGCTCAGGTGGAACACGTTGCGCGCCAGCACCAGACCCGCGGCGCTGGCGGCCAACGCCGCCAGCAAACCCGCCAGCAAGCCGAGCAGCGTGAACTCGGCGAGCAGGCCGGCAATAAGACGCGCGCGACTCGCACCGAGCGCGCGCAGAATGGCGGTCTCGTGCAGGCGCACGTCCTGGGTGGCCTGAATGGCGGCATACAGCACCATGAGCCCGGCGAGCAGCGTAAACACAAACACCACCTCGATCGACAGATTGACGCGTTCCATGATGCCACGCACCCGCGTCATGATCGCCTCCAGATCAATGACCGTGACACTCGGGAAGGCGCGCACCAATTCACCGGCAACGCCTTTACGTTCTGCCGGCAGATAAAAACTTGTGATCCAGGTGGCCGGGAATTCCTCAAGCACGCCCGGCGGAG
>Ga0315270_10001803_pt1 | contig 11375 bp, 13 predicted proteins | sample C1_bottom_MG_FD_204932 | JGI IMG/M metagenome (GOLD analysis project Ga0315270, IMG submission 204932) | Sediment microbial communities from Yellowstone Lake, YNP, Wyoming, USA - C1_bottom | ecosystem: Environmental > Aquatic > Freshwater > Lake > Sediment | place: USA: Wyoming | collected... | reverse complement strand
TATCCAGTTATACGCATTTCTTGGCATTTTCATAGGAAGAGGAATTTAGATTTTGTTTAATTAAGTAGATAGATATCTATATACATCTTTTGACAAAAGTAAGTAATAATACCAAAAATAAATATGGGCTTTACTATTTATAAGTAGTCTTAATAGTAGGAAAATCAGGCATTTTGTTTGATTTTGCGGAACGGTTTATTCTGCTGAATATCAAATATTAATTTATCAGCAACCAGTAAATAATTACTTTGAAATCAAACAAAACCATGAAAATATTATCCGGAAGAAGGGTTCTGCTTTTTCAGGAATGTATGGGCAACTATCATTTATCTTGCTCTTGATTTTGAATAATTCCATGGTATAAAAAAAAGGTGTTCAGTTAAGAACACCTTTTTAAGTGAAAATTTTAAAACACTTACAAGCTTTTGATATAGGCTACGAGTGCCCAGCGGTCTGCTTCGTCAGTGATTTTCTTTTCAAAATTTGGCATTTCGTCACGACCAACAAAACTCTGGTAGTAAACATTTCCGGCAGCCTCTGCTTTGAATTTTGGATCAGCAAATGAAGGTACAATTGTTTTTAAAGTTGCTGCTTTAGCTCCATCACCCAAGCCTTTTGTTCCGTGACATGATTTGCAATTTTTCAAAAACAGGTCTTTGCCAACAGATGCAATTGACGGATCACCTGCTTTAACAGTGCTCTTCATTGATGAGTATTTAGCCGGGATAGTCCAGGGACCACCTGCTTTTTGAGCCATAGCAACATTAGCTGCGATGAATAGGATTGCCGTAATTATTATTGCAGCAAGTCGATTTGAATTTTTCATGATTAATTGATTTTAGTTATGATTAATTGTGTTACAAAATCCATTCCAAAGATACGAAGAAAATCATTGTTCCTTTATTTTCCTGATAAAATATCTAAATATTTAGATGTGATATTTTGAACGTATTAAAAAATATCAAGGATAAACCATAGTAACAATGCAGTAATGAGGGCAATAGCTGAAACTATCATTATAAACTGCCCGAATTTACCGACATTTCCTTCCGAATCGCGAGCAATATACCCTGTCACTAATCCAACAATGGCAAAGAAAATTAATATTGAAGCAATAACGGTAGAACCAGAAATAAGGCTGAGGGCAACAATACCAGGCAGACCTACAAGGGCTATTAATCCAACTGTGAGACAACCTTTTGCCTGAATAAAATCAAAGAGAACCGAGAAAAATTTAAGCAAAAAATAAACAATCAGTACAATGAAAAGAAGAATAGGGATCAGTACCCAGGGGCTTGCATTACCTATCAGAGAGGTAGTTTCCATAAATTCTATATAAAAGTACTAACGGTTATTTATTATTGAAGGGAAATGTGAGTATTCTTGTCGTATCTGGCTGACATTATTTAACTATTTCCCTGATCATCCCTTTAAACATTTGTAAATGTATTGGTAATAAAAGGTACCAGTACAACCTGCCGCTTAGTCCATGAGGCATAAATGTAGCAGTCTGGTAAAGATAAAATCCATCAGGCTTATTCAGGATCTTGAATTCAAGCCATGCTTCACCCGGAACTTTCATTTCAGCGAATAATAGCAGGCGCATATTTTCTCTGTCAGCAATCAGTACGCGCCAGAAGTCAAGTGAATCGCCCGGATTCAGCTCCGATGCATTACGTCTTCCTCGTCTGAGACCAACACCACCCACCATTTTATCCATCATACCTCTCACTTTCCAAATCCAGTTGGCATAATACCATCCTGTATCACCACCGATTGAAAATACTTTGTTCAACACACGTTGAGGATCGCCTTCGATTCGTGAAATTCGCCTGTCGTGCAGCACTCCGTAAGTAGGAACTTCAAGCCGCTGAAACAGGTGTCCCGGATTTTTTATCGAAACGGCATCTGTCCAGCTCGATTGCACCGTATCCAGGTTGATCCGCTCCAAAGCTCTTATACATGCTTCCTTGTATGTAAGTGGAGTAATTCCTAAAATATCCTTGAGACGTGTATCCTTGCATACAACTTCCACTTTCATGCTGTCCACCAGGTTTACAGCCAGGTAATAGGAAGTTGATGTTACAAAATACAGCCAGTACGACGAAATCCTTGGACTTATAAACGGTACAACATAAATACGCCTTTTCAACCCTCTGACTTCAGCATACTGGAGCATCATGTTTTTGTACGAAAGTATCTCAGCTCCGCCTATGTCAAAAGTTTGATCATACGTGGCCGGATTGAGCATACAGCCCATGAGGTATTTCGGAACATTACCAATGGCAATAGGCTGACAAAGCGTTTTAACCCAGGTTGGAGCAATAATCACCGGCATTTTTTCCATCAGGTCCCTTATAATCTCAAAAGATGCGCTCCCGCTTCCAACAATGATTCCAGCCCTGAGCACTGTTACATGTTTTTCCGATTTTCGTAGAATATCCTCAACATTCCGCCTTGATTGCAGATGCCTGGAAAGCTTTTTCGAATTGGAAATACCGCTCAGGTAGATAATCTGCTGGCAACTGGTTTGTTTGATAAATTCAGCAAAATTACCAGCCGACAAGGCTTCTTCTTTCATGAACTCGTTAATGGATGTTGACATGGAATGTACCAGGTAGAATGCCACATCGATATCCAAATTGTAAAGTAAAGAAGGAACCGGTTTCAGGAGATCGGCTTCAATCCCACGGATTCCCTCCATGGATTGTTCAGAAGTCATAAGCCGTTCCAGGTTCCTGACAAGACAAATTACTTCATGCCCTTCTTCGCGCAATTGCTGCAACAGTCTTTTTCCTATGTAACCAGTACTCCCGGTAAGCAATACTTTCATCTATCGAATTCGAAATTTGATGTAAATCAGACTCTGCAATACGTTAATTCATTTTTTTAACTTTTGAAATCCGATACGTTTAATATAATTCGTGGTGACAATCCGAACAAAACTTTGTCTTCCATTTTTCATTGATACTTGTTGGATGCACGAATTGAAGGGTTGAGTTTATATATGCATTTGAGATGTTGCCCGTAGGACCTTGCGCGATAATTGTATGACAGATTTCGCAGTCTCTTGAGATGGTTTCGCCTTTGGCCGTTTTATGCCTGTCGGAATGGCAACGGAAACAGCCTTTCGATTCAAGATGGCCTATGTGATTGGGATATTTACTTGCATCAGCCTTCATATAAGGAAATGCATTCAGTTTATATTCGCCTTGTATTGCTGCAATTGCATTAAGCACTTGTTGCTCATCCGATTTCAATACTTCAGGGTGTTCATCCTTGTAATATTTAAGAATGTCTGCACTAATGTTACGCATAGCAATATCTTTAGTTTGAAACGGCATTTTCAGAGCCTCCATCGCTGCTTGTTTTAAATAGGGAAGGTCCTTTGGTAACATCCCGGAAACGAAAGCATTATCAACGTAATCAGGAGGTGATTTAAAGAGATGCGACGGGCGGTTATGACAATCCATACAGTCCATTGTGCGCAACTCAAGGGTATCAAGAGTTTTTTTATCAAGGCGGTTATCCTCATCCATGAATATCTTAACCTCTCCGGTTTTAAGGTTTGTAAGCTTTACCCATGGAATGCTTTCGCGGTCCCGCGTATTGGAAACATATTCAATTTTGAAATTTTTATTGATATGCCAGTGTATGCCTTCCGAATTACCCATTGCTTTGAACTCAGGGCCTATTTTCATAAGAAGCGACAAATTCCACTCAGTATTGGCCGAATCAGTTAGGTAGGAGCGCTGCACACGGAGTTTCCGTGAATAAAATTTTTCGGGCCAGTGGCAGCGTTCACAAGTTTCACGTTCAGGCCGCATGCTATGAATAGGAGTAGGGACAGGCCTCGGGTATTTTTTGAATATTGTAGAATATACCTGGTAAAGACCCGATAATTTGGATTTTACATACCAGTCGGCTCCTTGTCCCACATGGCATTCGACACAGGTAACCCTTGCATGCGATGAATGCTGGTAAGTAACATATTCAGGTTCCTCTACCTGGTGGCAAAGCTTTCCACAGAATTCATTCGATTCAGTGTACTCAAAAGCACGGTAACTGCCCATGGCCGATGCAATGAGGAAAATAGTGGTAATCAGGAAAATCTTAACAACTGTTGCCCAATCTTTTCGGGTGTTGAGGTCAATTACCGGCCACGAATCCTCATTCAATTGCGCAGTTTTTCTTTTACGGATGCTAAATACAACTCCTAAAGGTATCAGAATCAGTCCAATAACCAGAAATACCGGCAGAATAATATAAATATAAAGTCCCAGGTAAGTGTTAGCTTGTGATGACAGAACTGAGTAAAGATAAAGTATGAGGATTAAGATCAGGCTATTGGCTGTCACAATAAAGCCCGTAAGGCTGAGCCAGTTGTAAAACGCCTTATTTTTTTTATCAGTCACCTGGAATCGGTTAATTTAAGTACTGGTAAAGATATATTTAATATCGTAAATATATGGATAATTCGAAAGTGATTTATATCAATATTTTATTGATTGTTTTATGTGCAGGATTTTTTGCTTCTATTTCTAATAACCAAAGATACCATACATTCAGAGATAATGCTCATCTGCTAAACCAGGGAAATAGAAAAAACCGCCTTTCTGGGGCGGCTTTTTCTATTTCCTGATCCGGATTATCAAATGATAGAACCCGGTTTACATAATCTGCGATTGATTTGGAAAGAGTTAGCTCTCCTTTTCGGGTACTTTTACTTTCGATGATTTATTTATCATTACAAGCTGTACAATTGCATAAACATAATGTCCCCAAACACCGGCAAGCATTATGATCAGGGTGATGATCATCCACAGAGGTGCGATCGGAGTCCAAAGCTCTCTAGTGGGCCGGTCGGGGCTGATAAGATGCTTGGGTAATCCCCATTTATTATCTGCGGAGGCTTTTACATTACCGAAAATATCATTTTCCTCGATATAGGCTACTACCGTCAAACTACCCAATGAATCACCGATTATATCTTTTGGAAATTCAGCACTTCCCATTCCTGTTGAATCAAGAGTTATCTCAGCGATCTTAAGTATGCTTAACATTTTTGGTACACCTACAATTACAGTTCCTTCCGTAATCGGTGTTTCAGTACCATTTGCATTAAGCTGGGTTCCTTCAACTTTCACAAAACGAACTGAATCTTCTTCATAAAAAGATACTTTCAGTTTTGCGGGTTTAATACCGAATTCACCTTCCGAAGCTTCGAACTTCGTATTCCCATCGTATTTTGCTTTCAGCGAAAGCATCTGCTGATCGTTGCGCGCATATTTGTTATGTGCCGGTATTTTAAGCACAGCTACACCATGAACGTCGGTTTTTGCCTGGCCTATCTTCACATCTCCGTCTTTTTCAACTGAATAAAACGAGACTTGTGCATTGGCAAGATTGGTACTTCCTTCTTCATGCTTCACACTGATTGTAGCTTGTAGCTGCAAACTGTCATCTGAAGTACTCGTACAGGCAAACCGCAGCACAGTGGTGGCAGGAGTAGTAGTATCAGCTTTACTCTGTGCTGACAAATGAATGGTTCCTGTCAGGATGAGGAATGCAAGTATAATTCCTGATTTTATCCTTTTCATATAATGACCTTTAAGTCCTGAATACTTATTAAATTATTGTAAATCTGTTACTTCAGATAAATATCACCTGATTCAACGGGTTCTTCTTTTAACTCCGAAACCTGTACAATGGGTATCAGTTTAGATCCAATGGTGAAAAGAAGGCAGAACATTGCACATCCGGCCGCGGTAAGAGCCCATTCGACCCATGTGGCAGAATAAAGCTGCCAGGCCGGGCGTGCATCCTGAATCGGAAGGTAAGGGGTTTCGAGTGTAGGAACTACTATCAGGTAACGGTTGAGCCATAAGGCAACGACCACAATACCTGCAGCTATGGTTATATTCCTGATGGTGCGAAGTTTCTTAAAACCAACCACGATTAACGGAACCAGAACCCCAACATAGTTGGATAATATGAACAGGTAGAAATAATTTTTTAAAAGTACCTGGATCAGTTGCTCATCATTTTTTTCCGAACCATACCATTTTGTAAGGTATTCACTGAATGTGAAATATCCGAAGAAAGCTCCGAGAACCAGCATTATAACTCCAACATTCACGAAGTGCTGAAGTGTGATATGCTCCTCCAGGTGGTATACCTTTCTGAAAAAGTACATGGCAACAATAAGAACTCCGGTACCAGAGTAAACAGCAGCAATAACAAAATATGGACCGAATATCGTACTGTGCCAGCCAGGTTGTAAAGTGACACTGAAAATCCAGGCCAAAACCGAGTATACAATAATTGCAATTGCAATTACCATAGCTGCCATAACATCAGTGGCTCTTTTAAGCATAAGTTGTTGTTCTGGTGTTCCGGTATAACCAAGTGCAAGAATTTTGTACATCTTTTTCTGCCATTGTGGAACTTTGAGTTCAGTAAAATCGCGCATTTTACCCAAGTCGCGTAACAAAGCGAGGTATAGGAATAAAATACATCCGATAATATCCGTAGATATAGCAATAACGTCCCATGTAATAGGCGACTGAATACGACCGAACAGGATCAGGTTGGGAAGACGGTCAAGGCGGCCGACGCACAACATAATGAAACAAGGGCCTATAAGCAGTGAGATGATGGTGATGAATTCGGCCATCCGGATGATAGGTTTACGCCATTCGGCATGAAACAAATGCAATGTGCCCGAAATAAGAGCTCCGGCATAGCTGATACCCATGAAAAAGATAAAATTAACAATGTATACACCCCATACTACGTTGTCGCGCATGCCGGTAACAATGTGTCCGCGGGAAACCTGCCAGTACAATGCAAACCATCCATAGCAAATCACAACAATCAGGAATCCTATCCAAAGCTTGCCATACTTTCCGGTACGTTCAATCTGTGGTGCAAATTCTCGTAGTAGTTTATCGGAAGTTACTGTATCGCTCATTGTTTGCCCTCCTTGTTTTTAAGTTTTTGTACTAAAGGTGTATTATCATACCTTTTAAGTGTTTCTTCATCGAGTCCGTCCAATCCGCGCTCAACAGGGAATTGCCTGTCGACAGGAGGCAGGTAATAGACATTTGGCCGTGTTCCCAGGTTTTCCAGATACCTGTATCCTGAGCGGTCGCGGATCAGTTCGCTGAATTTGAATGTCTCCGTTCCATTGGTAACCACATCTTCGTCGATATCGCCAAAATATATAACTCCCATAGGGCAGGCTGCTGCACAATAGGGAAGCTTGCCTTCGCGGGCCAGGTCAGGACAGAAATCGCATTTCGAAACTGTACCTTCAACACCGGGAACACTTTTCTCGGGAGAATAGGGCCGGTCAATGTCGTACTCTTTATCAGGTTTCCATGCAAAAACACGCGTTGAATACGGGCAGCCTGTCATACAGAATTTGCAGCCAATACAGCGTTCGTTATCAATAAGAACAATCCCGTCGCTGCGTTTATATGTTGCGCCAACCGGGCAAACACTAACGCACTGAGGATTATCACAATGGTAGCATGGTTTTGGGAACCAGTAAGGTGCACTTTTTTCGGAATCCTGCATCAGGTAAACCTTCATAAACTCCTCGCCTTTAGGGAGGTTATGCCCTTTCTGGCATTCTTCAACGCATTTACGTGCATTTTTACATTTTGCAAGGTCAATTACCATTACGAACTTACGTCCGGGAATGCCTTCGTGAGATTCTTCACGATTTTTAGGCGCAAGTGTGAGAAAGTTTTTATCTACTTCCATTACTTCACCCGAAGTGGTAAGCACTTTTATCTTTTCGCCTGATTCGCCGGAAGCATTTTTACCGGTAGCTATCATAGCTCCGGCAGCAACGGTGCCTGCGCCTGCCAGTATGCCAAGCTTCAGGAAGTTTCTCCGGGAATTGTTATCCTCTTTCTTCTTATTTTCCATTTTAATCCAGATTAAGGTTTGGTGATGGGTATGAAGTGATCAATTCCAAACAGTAAATTTTTCAGCTAACTGTCGGATTTCAATGAGATTCATGGAAGCCATTGATCATGCTTTTAAAATTACTCACAAAGGTTGCACCAATGGTGCAGAAATAGATATGTACAAACATAAAAAAGGATACAAAAAAGCCGATTATAACATGAATAAAGTCATTGACTCTCAGCCCGCTGCCACTTAAAAATTTTGTTAATACCACTTCAGGATATAATAATGCCCAACCGGTTATAATTACAATAGGAACCAGCATAAACATTGCTATCACATAAGTAAACTGCTGCAAGGGATTGAATTTGCTTTCCCTTGTAACAGGGAACGGAGCTTTCTCGTGTTTGAAAATTCCAAAGGTGTAATATGTAAATTGTTTAATGAGCCTCTCGGGTAATCCTTTAAACGTCAATTTGTAATATTTGCCGTTTGGAGTAGTAATACTACCAATGAGAAAGACTATATAGTTGAGTGTAAGAATCATGCCACTGATATTATGCATTTTTACAGCAAGATCGAACCGGATAAACGGATTTGCCGGATCGGTATATTGCATGCTTACACCTGTGATGATTAAAAGTATTATCAAGATGGCATTAAGGGCATGCCACAGCCTGATCCACATGGGATATAGATATATTTTTTCTGACATTATTTCTTACGTTTTATGATTCTGAGTGATGCATGAATTAGGATGCCGGCAGCAACACAGCCAAACATTATCAAACTTATCAAACCAAGGTAGTAATTACGGTTTGCACCTATTACGTAACCTTCGTTCATAATAACTCCGTTATAAAATCCGGCTTTGCTGCGTCCTTCCTGAACTTTATATTTATACAATGTTGCCATCAGCATTGAGTTGGTTGAATGACATTCAACGCATCTGCGAACTGCTTTTGATTTAGGCTGAATATTATGTGCGACCAGGATTGAATCGTTTGCACGGGCGTGACACTCGATACAGCGTACATTTTTAAAATGCAGCGCCTGGTTTGGCAGCCATTGATGTTTTTGAACAATATTCGGATTCACTTTGTCCGTCAGCATCTGGTATTTGGTAATATCGGCGTGGCAATTCAAACAAATAGCATTGTCGTAGGCCACAATATCTTTGATTTTTTCGTCGGACCGGGCATTGATTTTATAGGTATGTGGATTATGGCACATCCAGCAGTTAAAGTCATCGCTATGTTTTGTGGAATGCACACTTGCCTGAAATTCAGCTTCTATTTGTTCGAACTTGAATTTTGCATATTTTTCGTCACCTCCATGGCAATCGATACAGGCATATTTTGTTTCCATCCGTAAACGTCCCGGGTGTGGAAACGAGTCGTAATCTTCCGAATGGCAATCCGTGCATTTAAAATTTCTGTGATTCGATTCGGCAAATTGGTTACGGTCTATAATTGTCTCGATATACATCCGTTTGGTAACCTCTGTGCCTGATTCAGGATTAAGGTATTTGTATTTTGATTGCCCGTGGCATTTCAGGCACTTCTCATTGAATTTTGCATTCTCAGCTTTTTTATCAGTTTGTGCTTGTATCGAAAAGGAAGTCATTAAAAAAAGTAAGACTGCCATCATAAAATGCACGGGAACTTTCCGGGTTGAACGGGCAAAAAGTAAAGTCATTTTTTTCTCGAAAATTAGTTGGACAGGAAAATAAAGGCAAAAAAAAAGGAAAAGGGTGTTCAGATTTAAACCGGAACACCCTTTTTTAAAGCAAATTATTTTTTCAAGGTACGGATGTAGCCAACTACTGCCCACCTGTCGGCTTCGTCAGTTATTTTCTTCTCGAAATTGGGCATTTCGTCGCGACCAACAAACGACATGTAATAAATGTCGCCATCAGTATTAGCCTGGAATTTAGCTGATGAGAAATCACCGGTGCTGGTTTTTAAACCTGCAGCTTTAGGTCCATCGCCAAGTCCTTTTGCTCCGTGACATGATTTACAGTTTTTGTTGTAAAGGTCCTTTCCAACACTGTTGATTGAAGGATCGCCGGCTTTAACCGTGCTTTTCTTTTGTTTGTAATTTGCAGGGACTGTCCATGGACCACCTGCTTTTTGCGCCATTGCAACATTGGTAGCAACAAATGCAATCATTGTGCAGATCAATGCAAAAAGTTTAATTGAACTTTTCATGATGTTGTTTTTTAAAATTGTTTATATAATTTATTATAACTTTAAAACCACCTCCTTTGGTGGTGGTTATGTTCAGTTGGCTATGCCTGAAAATTATTAATTTTGTTTCATGAGCGATTTTAAGAAATTAAGTCATGTCATTTACCGGTGTACATATCATATTGTCTGGACTCCCAAATACAGATTTCGCATACTTGAAGGTTTGGTCAAGGAATTACTTACTAAGGATATCCATACTTTGTTGGAATGGAAATCATGTGAATTGATAGAAATGAATATACAAATCGACCACATTCACTTGATCGTAAGTGTTCCTCCAAAGTTATCAATTTCACAACTAATGGGAGTTTTGAAAGGGAAAACAGCGATCAAAGTTTTCAAAAGTTATCCTCAATTGAAAAAGAAGCCTTATTGGGGCAATCATTTTTGGGCAAGAGGATATTGTGTTGACACAATTGGTCTTGATGAAGACAAAATCAAGAAGTATGTTCAGTATCAAGAAAAGCAAGAACGATTAGAAGAGCAACAAAAGTTCGATTTTGGCCCCTTATAGGGGCTTTTCAAGTCCACCTTCTTAGAGGGTGGATACTTTAATTTACGTAAAAGCGTAAAAATTTATTTGTAGCGCTATTTATAATTGATTGATATTACATATTATACATAAAAATTTGCGATATAAGTTGAATTGCTTGTTTTTATTTGCACAACTTACAATCTGGCTTATTTACTTTTGTTTCACTTAACAAAAATCTCACATTATTTCCCAGTTCAGACTGGTAGCCAGACTACCTTAAAAATTTATAGTTTTTCTGAATTTAATAATTCTGAAGGGGAAGTATTACTCAAATAACTTAATGTTTTAATGCAAATTTATCTTGCACAGAATTTAAACATGCCATTGGGAGAAATCCGTTAATGGCTTTAAAGAAGACTTTATTTAAAAATAATGAGTAATTAATTCGGAATAACAAGACAATAAATTCAATGAATTAAAAACTTTGCTCTAATGAATACCCGGCACCATCTTTGTAATAAAGAAATGAAATTCCCGAAAAGTGGAAATCAATCTATACACAAACGAAGTTTGAGTAATAAAACAGGCAACACCGAAAATTGATCAACCATAGTAAAATTATTATGACAGACTTTGAAGAAAAAGATATTCACAAAACCAAACTTAGGGAAGCTTATCTGGCAGCTGGTGCCGACTGGGTAATATGTGACCTTGAAGGAATAAAAAAAGTT
>Ga0315270_10001802_pt1 | contig 11379 bp, 9 predicted proteins | sample C1_bottom_MG_FD_204932 | JGI IMG/M metagenome (GOLD analysis project Ga0315270, IMG submission 204932) | Sediment microbial communities from Yellowstone Lake, YNP, Wyoming, USA - C1_bottom | ecosystem: Environmental > Aquatic > Freshwater > Lake > Sediment | place: USA: Wyoming | collected... | reverse complement strand
CCATCACCCTGACCGCCCCGCCAAGAGCCCAAAGATGGCTGACCGGATTTCAGCTGGCCTAGGAGGGCAGCCAGGAATGAAAAGGTCGCAGGTCAACCCTAGTTTTTCCATGCCAGGCACGATCGTCGGTGAATCCCAATATGGCCCACCACTTGTCGCACAAGCCCCAACGGCCACCAGGAAATGTGGCCGCCCTGGTTGAAAATCCCAGAACTCCTGAGTCAGGTCATGGACCTGTTGAGCCAGTTTCTGACTGATCGTTCCGCTTATCAAAAGCACCAGCGCAGACAACTCCTCACCCGCCCATGACTTCTCCAAAAGCAAAGCCGCCCTCGTCTCCAGGGCACAGCAAGCCAAACTGACATCCAGAACCCCGACTCGACTTCCACCCTGTTCGAGCAAGACGATATTTCGAGTGTCGATGATCACGTGCCTTAGCGTAGTAAAACTGAATTCGTCAGGGGGAATTCCAAGGTAAGAGTGAGAGAATATGCGAGTGAGTAAACCGGTTGTGATGCTTGATCAGGTCGTAATTCGCTTCGCTGGAGACAGCGGCGATGGAATGCAGTTAACTGGAGACCGATTCACTTCAGACACTGCGATGCTAGGAAATGACCTACGGACCCTGCCTAACTACCCTGCCGAAATTCGAGCACCTCAAGGCACGGTCCCAGGTGTCTCCTCATTCCAACTTCACTTCGGTGATCATCACATTCAAACGCCAGGAGATGCACCAGACGTTCTGGTCGTCATGAACCCTGCAGCGCTTAAAGCAAATATTGCAGACACCCCTCGTGGTGCCACGATCATCGTCGACAAAGATGAGTTCACGACTAGGAATCTGACCAAAGTCGGCTATGCCACAAACCCAATCGAGGACGGATCGCTGGATAGTTACAAAGTCCACGCGCTTCCACTTACCTCAATGACGGTAGGCGCTCTCTCCCACTTGAAGTTGACCCGCAAAGAAGCTGAGCGTTCCAAGAATATGTTTGCGCTCGGTCTGCTCTCTTGGATGTATCACCGTCCAACGTCATTGACTGAAGACTTTCTTACCGCGAAATTTGGAAAGAAACCCTTGATCCTTGAAGCTAATCTCACCGCCTACCGCGCTGGTTGGAACTACGGTGAGACGACTGAAGACTTTGCGGTCTCCTACGAAGTCAAGCCAGCTCCAATGGACAAAGGGCTTTATCGCAACATCAGTGGCAACGTCGCTCTTTCTTACGGGCTGGTTGCCGCAGCCGAGATCGCCGGTGTTCAACTCTTCTTAGGCTCCTATCCCATTACGCCAGCCTCAGACATTTTGCATGAGTTAGCAAAGTTAAAAAAATTCGGCGTCATTACTTTTCAAGCTGAAGATGAGATCGCCGGCGTCGGGGCAGCCCTTGGTGCCTCGTATGGCGGATCGCTTGGCATAACTACAACTTCAGGCCCAGGCATTGCGCTAAAGAGCGAGGCAATTGGACTTGGCGTAATGCTTGAACTGCCACTTGTGATCATCGACGTACAACGCGGTGGCCCATCCACCGGGCTTCCGACAAAAACTGAACAGTCTGATCTATTGCAAGCCATGTATGGACGAAATGGCGAATCACCATGTGTAGTGCTCGCACCTGCAACTCCTAGCGACTGCTTCGATACCGCTATTCAAGCTTGCCGGATCGCACTTGAGTACCGCACTCCAGTCTTCGTTCTCTCTGACGGTTACATCGCCAATGGAAGCGAGCCGTGGCTAATTCCAAGTGTTGATTCACTTCCTGAAATCAACATTAACCTAGCCACCGAGCCAAACTCAGAAAACGGCGACTTCCTGCCTTACCTACGAGATAAAGACACATTGGCGCGAGCTTTCGCAGTGCCAGGAACAAAGGGTCTTGAACATCGAATTGGTGGTGTTGAGAAAGCCGATAAGACTGGAGCCATCTCGTATGATCCAGCGAACCACGATTTCATGGTGCGCACTCGCGCTGCAAAAGTTGCTGGCGTAAAAGTTCCTGACTTAGTTATTGATGACCCAAGTGATCAGGCTGAAGTGCTTATTCTTGGCTGGGGCTCAACCTTCGGACCGATTTCAGCAGCAGTCCAAGTTCTCCGCGAGACCGGGCATGACGTGGCTCAAGCACATCTGCGAAACTTGAATCCATTCCCAAAGAATCTGGGAACTGTTCTACATTCATATAAGCGAGTAATTGTTCCCGAAATGAATCTTGGTCAACTGGCCAGGATGATTCGAGGCGAGTACCTGGTTGATGTAGTGGGCTTTGATCAAGTGCGCGGAATGCCATTCACTACCGAGCAAATCGTCAACGCCACCTTGGAGGCATTCAATGTCTGAGCTGACTTTGACTAAGAAGGATTTCACTTCTGACCAAGAAGTGCGCTGGTGCCCAGGTTGCGGCGACTATTCGATTCTGTCCACTATGCAATCTTTTTTACCTGAACTTGGAATCCCGCGCGAAAAGATCGTCTTCATCTCCGGTATCGGGTGTTCCTCTCGTTTTCCTTACTACCTGGAAACTTACGGCATGCACTCGATACACGGTCGGGCTCCGGCCATTGCAACCGGGCTTGCGGTCAGTCGTCCAGATTTATCGGTCTGGGTTATAACCGGAGATGGCGACGCGCTTTCAATTGGAGGTAACCATCTAATCCACGCCCTAAGACGAAATGCCGACCTAAAGATTTTGCTTTTCAATAACCGAATCTACGGATTGACCAAAGGACAGTACTCACCAACCAGCGAGAAAGGGAAGATTACCAAGTCATCTCCCTACGGCTCGCTAGATACGCCATTCAGCCCAATTTCACTGGCCCTGGGCGCCGAAGCCTCTTTCGTAGCTCGCACGGTTGATAGCGACCGCAAACACTTGACTGAAACTCTCCGCGCAGCCTCATTGCATAAAGGTTCGGCGCTAATTGAGATCTATCAAAACTGCCCCATCTTCAATGATGGTGCTTTTGATCCAATAAAGGATTCAGATACCAAGGACGACGTGTTACTTAAATTGGAGCATGGACAGCCAATAACCTCAGCCTCCCATGGCGTGGTGAGCGATGGGCGCGGCTTACTTAGCGTGAAACCGTTGTCTGAAATTGATCCATCGCAACTGGTGATACACGATGCCAATATCCAAGACCCAACTTACGCGTTTGCGTTATCTCGCCTATCTGGATCTACTCTTGAGCACGTTCCAGTAGGCGTATTCCGCGATGTGGAACGCGCACCTTTCTCGCAACTGATTCATAATCAAATCAGTGATGTCATCGCCAAAGAAGGAAAGGGCGAACTCGCAAGCCTTCTTACTGGTAGCGATACCTGGCAAGTTGGATGACCAAGAGTTCACATCGCTCTGGACTGATCCTCGGCATAAGCGCATATTTTTGTTGGGGCCTCTTCCCTCTCTATTGGCCGTTGTTAAAGCCGTCACTTCCTCTTGAGATTTTGGCTCATCGAGTTACTTGGTCATTAGTCGTTTGCCTTGGCGCCCTAGCCTTACGCCGGAAACTCCGATCCGTTTGGCTGATGCTAAAAAATAGACGAACTATTGGCTGGCTCCTGCTCGCCTCAATCTCTTTGAGCCTTAACTGGGGAATTTTTATCTGGGCCATCAACTCAGGACACATTGTTGAGTCCGCTCTTGGTTATTACATAAATCCGCTCGTAATGATCGCTGCGGGAGTCTTGCTCCTTGGCGAACGAATGCGAATGGCACAATGGATCGCCGTCGTATTCGGCGTCGTAAGTGTGATTGTTCTATCCGTTGATTATGGACACCCGCCTTATATTGCTTTATCTTTGGCATTTTCCTGGGGTTGCTACGGCTTGATCAAAAAACATCTCAGTCTTGGTGCGCTCGAAACCCTCAGTATCGAAACACTATTGATGATCGTCCCTGCTATTGGTTATCTCGTTCTACTTTCAAATCGAAGCACCGGGCAATTTGGGTCGAGCACTCACATGACCGTTCTACTAATGACTGCTGGACTTGTAACAGCTATTCCCCTGCTCCTCTTCAACGGAGCCGCTTCCCGCATTCCACTTTCGACGATTGGCTTGCTGCAATACCTGAATCCGACGATGCAGTTTGCCATTGGCCTTTTCATCAGACATGAAAAAATGTCCCAAGGCAGGTGGATCGGATTCATTCTTATCTGGCTGGCGCTATTCCTGCTAAGCGTCGACGGAATCCGATCAAGCAGAGCGATTAATGACAGCATCGCAGAGAGCCATTAGTGCTTCTTTAGCTTCGCAATCTACAAGTCCACTAAGAACATTTCTAGCTTGATCTGCGTAGTCCTGTAATTGCGCACGGGCCACCTGAATTGCTCGGTGAGAGCGAAGTTGCAACAAAACGTCAGCCACAACACTCTCATCTGTTATTGGTGATGACAGAAGTTCTCGCAGTTGGGCATCCGCAGGATCGTTCGAGGTGATCACATGAAGAGTTACCAGAGTTGGAACACCTTCACGCAAATCAGTGCCTGGCGTCTTGCCCGAAACCCCTGAGTCGCTTGCGATATCAATTACATCATCGGCAATCTGGAATGCAATACCGATGGATTCGCCGAATTCCCCGAGAATGGAACGCACCGAATCGCTCGCTCCTGCTGCAAGAGCCCCGTATTGGGCACTGGCCGAGAGCAACGATCCGGTCTTATCAGCCACCACCTTTAGATAATGAGCATGCAACTCATCACCTTCTCGTGGGCCGATTGTCTCCATGATTTGGCCAACCACCAGGCGTTCGAATGTGAGCGCTTGCAATCTGACCGCCTCTGGACCTAAATCCGCAAGCAACGCAGAAGATTTTGCAAAAAGAAAGTCGCCAGCAAGAATCGCAACGGTATTTCCCCAACGCGAGTTTGCACTTGCAACACCACGGCGCAACGAAGCCTCGTCCATCACGTCATCGTGATACAACGTCGCCAGGTGAGTCAGCTCTGAGACAACGGCCGAAGCAATTACGCCAGGCGCATCTGGATTGCCAAACTCCGCAGCCAACAGGGTCAGCAAAGGCCGGAGCCGTTTTCCCCCTGCATCGACTAAATGATGAGAAGTCTCAGTAAGTAGCGGGTAATCACTTTTGATGCTCGAGGCAAGCAATTCCTCAACGGCATTGATCCCATTTTCCAAACGGCTCTCAAGTTCAGTTGAGAGTCCAGGGATGCCGAAGTTGCTCATCAGAAGGTAAATAGTGCCGCTGATTTAGCCAAATCGAGTACCAGGCTGGGCCAGACGCCAAGCACTAAGGTCACGGCAGCTGAGATCGTTATGGCCGTTGCGGTCATAAGCGGAGGCACTACCACCGTTGGTCCATCTTCTTTAGGTTCGCTGAAGAACATCAGAACAATGACCCGGATATAGAAGAAGGCAGCAACGGCGCTACTCAAAACACCGACCACGACAAGAGCGGCGGAACCACTTGAATACGCAGCGGAAAATACTGCGAACTTGCCGACAAACCCACTAGTCAGCGGAATTCCGGCAAGAGCCAAGAGAAAGAACCCGTAGGTAGTTGCAACGATCGGCGATCTACGAGCCAGTCCACTCCACTTTGAAAGATGGGTAGCTTCTCCCCCAGAATCGCGAACCAAAGTGATAATGGCAAAGGCCCCGATCGTGGTGAAACCGTAGGCGACCAAGTAGAAGAGCGAACCTTCAAGTCCGGCTTTATTTGAGGCGATCACACCAGTCAGAATGAAGCCAGCGTGAGCAATGGAAGAATAAGCAAGCATTCGTTTCATGTCGGTCTGAGTCAGTGCCAACAAGGCGCCAAGAATCATGGTGACAATGGCAATGCCTGTGAGCATTGGACGCCAATCCCAGCGAAGTCCAGCAAGGCCCACGTAGAACAGGCGCAAGATCGCCCCGAAAGCTGCGACCTTGGTGCAAGCTGCCATAAAAGCTGTTACTGGCGTTGGTGCACCTTGGTAAACATCTGGGGTCCAGGCATGGAAAGGAACGGCGCTAACTTTAAATAGCAGGCCCACCGATATTAGGGCTACGCCAAGCAAAATAATGATGTCGTTGCCTGCATTCGATGAAACTGCTTCTCGAATCCCACCCAACGAAACGGTGCCTGCGTAACCGTAAATCAGTGCTGCACCGTAAAGGAAGAATGCTGATGAAAATGCCCCCAGCAGAAAATATTTCAGTGCCGCCTCTTGCGAAAGGAGACGACGACGGCGCGCCAATCCTGACATTAGGTAGAGCGGTAGCGAGAGAACTTCAAGAGCGACAAACATTGTTAGTAAATCGCCAGCAGCCGGGAAGAGCAATGCGCCGCTGAGCGCGAACAAGGTGAGTGGAAATACTTCTGTTTGAATGACGCCAGCCGCCAAAGCGGTTCGCTCAGCATCTGAGCCCGGGGCAGCTGAAGCTTGAGCCGCGAAGGCGCTACCTGAGGAGTCCAGATTGCGTTCAGCAATCAACAGGACTCCACAGAAAGCAAGCAGCAGCAGAGTTCCTTGCAAGAACAGGGTTGGCCCATCGACAATTACCGAACCTTCAGCGGCTATATGTGAGGTGCCGTGCAACCTGAGGACTGCAACGAAAGCGGCAACGATGGAAACCAGCGAGATAGGGACCTGAAACCCGTATCTGCGGGCGCGAGGAAGAAAGGCTTCAACCAGAACCGCTAGTAAGGCGCCACCCAACACAATAAGGATCGGTAGCACTTCGCGATATTCAATAGCGGGTGCGTGAAAGTTCATCTCACTTCCCTCCTGTCGGCGCCGGATCAGTTACGCCGACCACTTGCATGGTGTGAGCAACCGTTGGATTAACTACGTCGAGAATTGGCTTCGGGAAGAAACCTAAGATGATGATGATCGCCAGAACTGGAGCGATTGCGATCATCTCGCGCCTGTTCAGGTCAGGAAGGTTTTCGTTTCCTGGTGCAACAGGACCGTGCAGCGAACGCTGCACCAAGAGCAGTACATAAAGTGCCGCGAGAATAATTCCGACAGTCGCCACAATCGCAGCCCATGGGTAGCGCGTGTACGTTCCGACCAGTACCAGAAACTCACTAACGAAACTGGAAAGCCCAGGCAGTGCCAGAGCCGACATGCCAGCGATGAAGAAGGTCCACGCCATGACTGGAGTTACTCGTTGCAATCCGCCAAAGTCAGAGATCAAGGAGGACTTGCGGCGAGAGATCATCCAACCCGCGATTAGGAAGAGCGCAGCAGTAGAGAACCCGTGATTGACCATGTAGAGGGTGGCACCTGATTGTCCTTGGCTGGTCATCGCGAATATGCCCAAGGTAATAAATCCGAAGTGCGAAATTGACGTGAATGCGATTAGTCGCTTTATATCGGTCTGCCCGATAGCAAGTAAGGCGCCGTATATAACGCTTATAACTGAGAGCACGATGATTACCGGCGTGAAGAATTTTGCGGCTTCAGGAAAGAGTGGCAAACAGTAGTGCAGCATTCCAAAAGTGCCGACCTTGTCCAGCACGCCAACCAGAAGAACGGCGGTACCAGGTGTGGCGGCAGAGGCTGCATCCGGCAACCAGGTGTGGAATGGCCACAATGGCGCTTTGATAGCAAAAGCAATAAAGAAGCCCAGGAAGAGCCAGCGCTGCAAATGGGCATCAATTTGGAGATGGGTTAGCGCAGTAATGTCGAAGGTAGGCGCACCCAATTGATCCTTTGAGATCACGTAAAGGGCAATAACCGAGGCCAGCATGAGCAGTCCACCGAAAAGGCTATATAGCAAGAACTTGACGGCTGCATATGAGCGCTGTGCCCCACCGAAGGATCCGATTAAGAAGTAGACGGGAATCAGCATTGCCTCAAAGAAGACATAGAAAAGGAAAACATCGGTGGCGGCAAAAACTCCCACCATGAAGGTTTCCAAAATCAATAGCAGTGCAAAGAAAGTCTTAACGCTGAAACGTCCGTTCTCGGCCTCGTTCCAAGAAGCCAAAATAACTATTGGCGCAAGGATGGTGGCAAGAAGAACGAGCATAAGAGCAATGCCATCTACTCCCAGCGCATATTTGATACCAAAGGTGGCAATCCAGTCATGCGATTCTGCCAACTGCAGATCTGGGGAATTCTTCTGGAAGTCCAGCAACATAAGCAGCGAAACGATCAGCGTCAGAAGACTTGAACCCAAAGCCACTTGCTTGGCCAGAAGGTCGCGGCCCTTTGGTAGTAACGCAATAGCGCTTGAACCTAGAGCTGGGATCAGAATGAGTGTTGTTAGCCAAGGAAACATATTCAGAGCCTCGCAGCCAACATCGCGGCGACCACGATGGCCGCACCAAGAAGGATTAAGAGTGCGTACGAACGTACGTACCCAGTTTGAATACGCCTGGCTCGCACCGAAGAACCACCTAAGAGCGCACCAAGACCATTGACTGCTCCATCCACAAACACTCGGTCAAGGAAAACCAAAGCGCGAGTTAGGTACTGGCCAGGACGCATGAAAACCGCTTCGTTGAATGCGTCTTGGTAGAGATCCCTTCGGGCAGCTCGGGTGAAGACGGAGACTTCGGTAGGAGCCAATTCTGGAATTGGCTGGCGCACATACTTTAAGTAAGCGATACCAACACCAAGAAGAACCGCACCCACAGCAAGTGCCGAAATCACGATTGGCGCTATCCGGGCCGGTGATTCGACAAAGCCGTGGCTAACTACTGGCTCAAGCCAATTTTTCAAAGCCGATCCGATGGAGAGCAATGCACCTGCACCAACTGAACCAATGGCCAAAACAATCATTGGCACGACCATCAATTTCCCTGACTCGTGTGGATGAGTTCCAGCACTCCAACGAGCTTTGCCGAAGAAGGTCATGATCATCACGCGAGTCATATAGAACGCGGTAATTGCGGCACCGAGCAGGGCGGCAGAGCCAATGATTATGCCTCGGGCTCCTCCGGCATTGAAGGCTGCCTCAATAATCTTGTCCTTGGAGAAGAACCCAGCAAACGGTGGTACTCCAATAATTGCTAAGTAGCCAAGTCCAAAAGTCACAAAAGTAATCGGCATAAATTTACGAAGAGCTCCATACTTTCGCATGTCGACTTCGTCATTCATGCCATGCATGACCGAGCCCGCGCCAAGGAACATTCCCGCTTTGAAGAAGCCGTGTGCGAGCAAGTGCATGATGGCGAACGCGTAGCCTGCAGGTCCTAATCCAGCGGCCAAAATCATGTAACCGATCTGAGACATTGTCGAGGCCGCGAGAGCCTTCTTGATGTCATCTTTGGCCGCACCGATAATCGCTCCGAACAGCAAGGTGATCACACCGACGATGACAACTAGCAGTTGTGCTGTTGGGGCGTGATCGAAAACGAAGTTAGAACGAACAATCAAGTAAACACCTGCGGTAACCATTGTCGCGGCGTGAATCAAGGCAGAAACCGGAGTCGGGCCCGCCATTGCATCCCCAAGCCATGACTGCAATGGGAACTGCGCTGATTTACCTGCGGCCGCTAGCAAGAGCATCGCTCCCATCGCGGTCAACGCCCCGTTGTTTACTTCTCCAGCGCCTGCGGCAACTCCGTCAAAGGAAACCGAACCGAAAGTTGCAAAAGCGATCATGATTGCAATTGATAAACCAAAGTCGCCAACTCGGTTAGCTACGAACGCCTTCTTGGCAGCTGTTGCGTAGACCGGTTTCTGATTCCAGAATCCAATGAGCAGGTAAGAAGCTAGACCTACCCCTTCCCATCCGACATAAAGGTTGAGGTATGAATTTCCAAGGACCAAGAGCAACATGGCGGCAATGAAGAGGTTCAAGTATGCAAAGAAACGTCGGCGGTCTAGATCATGTTCCATGTAAGTGATCGAGTAAATATGGATCAATGTTCCAACCCCGGTAATCAGGAGCACGAAACAGATCGACAGTTGATCCAAAAGCAATCCGGCTTCAACATTGAAACTTCCGACGCTGATCCAGGTGAACAGTGTTTGCGAAACACCACGACTCTCACCATTGCGGCTTAACATTTTTACTAACTCAATTAGCCCAATGAGAAAAGAGCCACCGGATAAACCAGTGGCCAAGAGGTGGCCCCACTTGTCGGTTCGACGCCCGCCTAAAAGCAAGGTCAGGGCGCCGAGTGCGGGCAGCGCAATCAGCCACACCAGGAGGGAACTACTCCCGGAGGCAAGAGCGTGTGCAGAATCCACGGCGTGTCCTTAGAACTTGAGTAGGTTGACGTCATCGACCGAGGCCGAACGACGCGAGCGGTAAATGGAAACGATGATTGCTAAACCAACGACGACCTCACATGCGGCTACCACCATTGTGAAAAAGGCGATCACCTGACCATCCAAGTTGCCTTGGATTCGAGCAAAAGTCACGAAGGCCAGATTCGCAGCATTGAGCATCAACTCAATGCACATGAAAATCACGATTGAGTTACGACGGGTTAGCACCCCAATCGAACCGATGGTAAATAGCAGCGCTGAGACGAATAGATAGTTGGAAGGATTCACTTCTGATCCCCCTGGTCCTCTTGCTTTAGTTCGAATGGTTCACTGGAAAGCACGTCGCCTCTGGCTTTGATGACCCTTGAAACTGATGAAGGGGCCGGGGTTCCATCAGGAAGTAGTGCTGGAATATCTACCGCGTTATGGCGAGAGAACACTCCAGGATTTGGAAGAGGCGCCCCAGGCAGTTGGCTGCCTTCTTGGAAACGATCCTGCGAAAGTTGTCGCTGCGTACGACGCGGAACTGTGCGTTCACGATGTCCAAAGACCATTGCTCCCATTGCTGCGGTAACTAACAGCGCTGAAATAACTTCGAAAGCCCACACATAGCGGCTAAACAACAGGGAGGCCAACCCTTGAACATTTCCATCAGCATTAACTAGGTCGAGTCCGACGGCACCATTGCCTACGAATGCATGTCCGAGCGCACCTAAAAGCAAAACGCCTAAAGACAGTCCCACCAAAAGGGCGGCTAAGCGCTGTCCGCGGATTGTCTCAATCAAGGAATCAGAACTATCAACACCCACCAGCATCAAGATGAACAAGAAGAGCATCATTACCGCACCGGTATAAACCACAATCTGGACGATGCCAAGGAATGGCGCTTCCTGGGCAATGTAGAAGATCGCCAAACTGATCATCACGTAAACCAAAAGAAGAGCACTGTGTACGGCTTTCTTTACCAGCACCATTCCCAGCGCCGCCAAAACAGCAAGTGGCGCCATCACCCAAAAAAGCACCGCTTCCGGAGTTCCAGTAAGCCCAGCGTTCATAGCCACGATATTCATGGAGTTACCTCCGTGCTTATAGTTCCCACGATCTCACCTTGCGAAGGATCTGCTTGCGTGACCTCGCCGCGGTAATAATCGCCATCATCGGTACCGGGGTACATCGCATGTGGAGGCGCCGCCATCCCAACTCGAAGTG
>Ga0315270_10001801_pt1 | contig 11380 bp, 5 predicted proteins | sample C1_bottom_MG_FD_204932 | JGI IMG/M metagenome (GOLD analysis project Ga0315270, IMG submission 204932) | Sediment microbial communities from Yellowstone Lake, YNP, Wyoming, USA - C1_bottom | ecosystem: Environmental > Aquatic > Freshwater > Lake > Sediment | place: USA: Wyoming | collected... | reverse complement strand
CCATACCTACCTCAGACCCCCAGCTTGATGCGATAAAGCTTCCCCCGCACTCGGTCGAGGCCGAGCAGTCTGTGCTGGGTGGAATTCTGCTGGACACCAACGCTTGGGACAAGATAACCGATCTGGTTCGAGAGCATGATTTTTACCGATATGAGCATCGCCTTATATTTCGCCACATTGCGCGCCTTACAGAACAGGCCAGGCCAGTTGATGTGATCACGGTGGCGGAGTCGCTGGAGGGGAATGCAGAGCTCGACAAGGCGGGCGGGCTGGCTTATCTCGGCTCGTTGGCGCAGAACGTGCCGTCGGCGGCGAACATTCGGCGCTATGCCGAAATCGTGCGTGAACGAGCTGTTATGCGCAAGCTGGCGGAGGTCGGCACCGAAATTGCGGCCAGTGCATACAATCCGGGTGGGCGCGATGCCGGGCAGTTGCTTGACGAAGCGGAAAGCCGCGTGCTTGAAATTAACCAGGAAAGCGAGCGAGGCGGCCAGGGATTTGTTGCCATACCGCCGCTGCTGAACCAAGTGGTCGAGCGTATCGAGACGCTGTATGGGCGCGACAATGCCAGCGATGTGACCGGCATTGCGACGGGTTTTACCGATCTGGACAGCATGACTTCGGGGTTGCAGCCTGGCGACTTGGTTATCGTTGCTGGCCGTCCGAGTATGGGCAAGACTGCATTTTCCATCAACATCGCCGAAAATGTGGCGTTGGAAAGTAACAAGGCGGTTGCAATTTTTAGTATGGAAATGGGCGGCACGCAGTTGGCGATGCGTATGATCGGATCGGTCGGAAAGCTCAATCAACATACATTGCGCACGGGAAAATTGGAGGATGACGACTGGTCGCGCATGACACATGCGCTGGGCCGTCTGAATGATGCGCCAATCTTTATCGACGAATCCGCCGCGCTCAACTCTCTTGAAGTTCGTTCGCGCGCCCGCCGCTTGCACCGGCAGAACAATGGGCTGGGGCTGATCGTTATCGACTACTTGCAGTTGATGTCTTCGCCGTCAGGCAAGACTGGCGAGAACAGGGCGACTGAAATTTCAGAGATTTCGCGTTCGCTCAAGGCACTGGCAAAGGAGTTGCAAGTGCCGGTGATAGCGCTTTCCCAGTTGAACCGCAGCCTGGAGCAGCGCCCAGATAAGCGCCCTGTGATGTCTGACCTGCGCGAGTCGGGTGCGATCGAGCAGGATGCCGACCTAATTTTGTTCATCTATCGCGACGAAGTCTACAACCCAGATTCGGCTGACAAGGGCAAGGCTGAAATCATTATCGGCAAACAGCGTAATGGCCCGATCGGAAGAGTGTTCCTGACCTTTCGCGGCGAATATACACGATTTGAGAATCATGCTTCAGCTCAGTATTAAGCTGAAACTTGGTTTTTTAGTGTACTCAGCACAGCGATATGGTTGCTGCAGTTCAGAACCCGTATTTCATTTCCGCAAATAACAATGAGCTCTTCCGGAGCTGTCCAAAGAACGTATTGCTTTCTCCTCGGTAAATGTCCAGCCCAAGCGTTCCTTTTATATTGTCATTAAATGCATAGACGAGTTTCGGCCGGATGAAGTAATTGCTGCGTCCAATAGAGGTGATAGCTGCAATTTCGCCTTCTAGTGTTTCATTAAGCCACTTGTTGCTGACGCGGACGCTGACCCCATGCTGAAAACGGTTGAGCTGATTCGATAGCACAGCCCCTTGAATGGCGACAGAACGTAGCACAGGATCGGTTATCGACAGGGGGTCGGTATAGTTGGTGACGTGGCGGAGGTAATACTGGAGATTGATATTGAGATAATCGAAAAAAGTTCTGTCTCCACCCATCACCATGTTGAGAAATGGCTTCTTGATCAGAGCATCGTTGGAGCCACCGTTTCTTGTCCAAGTGTAAGCGGCTTCTGCGCGCAATCCATAGCGGCCTATGACCGTTGCCGCATCCATTCCAAGCACACGGATGCGGTTGTGCTCGAAAATTAGATTTGTTCCCGCTAGAGTGGTCGTTCCAATCGCAATATCAGGGTTCATGTCCAGCCCGCTAAAGTAGGAGGCTGACCAATCCACATCTTTACCACTTTGATCAAACTTTACTGCAATCTGGTTGGCATGCGGGATGTGCTCAGTGAAAAAAATTCCCGGTGTGACGGCGACAGGGAAGATATTGGGATCCATTCCGGGTAGATATATACCGGTCAGGGCGTTTTCTTGCGAGTGGTAAGTGAGTTTTGCTGCTAACGATCCCATGCGCTGATCGTCATCTTCCGGCGTCAGTAGAGTGAAGTTACGAGGTGTCAGATTGTCGGTTGGATTCAAGCGATCTGCTCGTCCCCATACAATGATTTGTTTTCCTATGCGGTAGTCAGCATTGCCGGCACTGAACTTCAGGTAGCCCTCTTGTAGCTTTTGCGAACCTGCGCTGGTCCTGAATGTTTCGTCGTTGCGCAGCCAGCCTTGAGCCACCAAGGCTGCTTCATTTCTGAAGTTCTGCGTGGCTTTTAGCCACAACGACCCGCTACCCAAATTACTCTTTCCATCCAGCTTGCGCGAAGAACTGAAATATCCTGCGCGAACAGAGCCATTCAGATCCAATTGCTGCATGAAATTACCATCATCCGTTTTCTGAACGGTAGTAGTCACTTCATTTTTCTCTGGCGTAGAGACGCTCTCTATCATATGCAGGGTAGGGGGGGCGGCGGTTTCCAGTTCAAGATTAAATTCGCGGATGACCAGTCCGTTCGACACACAGTTCGCTTTCAATCGGAGTGTCAAGGCGCGTGACGTGACTCGTTCCGTTGTGGTAATCCTGATCTGCCGGTCGGTGTTTGCGTCCCCTTCCAGCGTTAGCTTGGTGCCAAACAAATTTGCCTTTTGCTGGTCGTGCACTCTTCCTGATCCAATTATAGAAAGGCAGGTAGTTGTTATTTTTTCATTGGGGCTTTCCGGTGCTATCGGAACATGCGCGAGCAGTGGTTCTCCTACTTTGCTATTGACAACAATTTCACCAAAGATCAAAGCCTGCGCTGGCTGTGCGAAGAGCGATGCAAAAATAATGGCAGATGAGATAGTAAGCCTCATGCAGTATAAAGTTCCGGTGCGCATTTGCAGCATTATTCTTTTTCCATATACCTTGTCGTAAAGAACTCATCCTTCACCTGCTGGTTCGCTTTGAAGTTATCGAATTTAATCACCGTGCGGTGGCCAGTCTGGGTGTTGTTTGCCTCAAGACGCATGGCTTGCCACTTGCCGCGCTTCTGATCCACTAACTCGATATCGCTGAAAGTTGAGGTTTTCAGGAACAGCCCGGTCTCGTCCCAATAATCCATTTTCACTGCCATCATGTTGTCCTTGCGTAGCCAGACGACGCGTTTAGCGTAGCCGTTGCTAATTTTTACAGCCTCGGATTTTGGTAATGCTTCAATAACATAGCAGGCTTGACCATTTATCATTTCCTCTTTTAGCAGTTTGTAATTCCATTCGGCTACTTTGTAGCCAATCACATCAGCATATGAAAAATCTGTGCCTACGAAGCTGTCTTTCTTGTTGTTGGAAACAAGGCGACGTACTTTTTTGAGTGCGGGCAGATAGATCCAGATGTCGTCATCTTTGTCGGCATGCTCGATCAGAAGCGAGACCGTGCCTTTGACATCAGGCGGCGACAAGAAGCGTGTCATGCGCATATTGTCGATGCCGTTTTCCTCAAGCTTGGTTGTGCCGAAAGTTTTGCGCACACGCTCTTGCCCTGTCTTGTTTATCAGCGTGAAAGTTGCATCAGCCACTGAGTCTGTAACCTTGGAGACGACAAAATTCTTTTCCATGATCTGGGTCAGGTCTGGTTCAATTGCCCATGCATTTTGCGGATGCAGCGACAGGGCAAAAATAGCCGCCGATACAGTGATAGCTGCAAATAATGAATTAGCTTTCACGGCAACTCTCCTGAAAATAAAATTTGGTCTGAATGTAAGGATAAGCGCGGGGATAAGCAATAGCGCTGATAGCGAGCTCATGATCATGGCTGCTGCAATAAGAATGGCCAACCACTTGTGTAAATTGTACCCGAACGACAATAGCAATACGCCATAACCAGCTGAAACCGCAATTGCGACAAATAGGATAGCTTTGCCGGCCGTAGTAATGACATTGCGCACCGCCGTGTTTTCGTCGATGCCCTTCGCAAGTTCTTCGCGTAAGCGGTAGATCAGATAGATTGCATAATCTGCACCTATCCCGACGGCCATTGCTGAGGTAAGCGAAGTAGATATATTCAGCGGGATGCCGCTCCACCCCATAAGGCCGAAGTTGGTCAGCACGGCAATCAGCAAGGGAAGTAGAACCAGCAATCCCGCCACCAGGGAGCGGAAAATGAGGCTGGAAATGATAAACACAACAGCGGCAATTTGCAGAATGTTGAGTATCTTCCCATAAACCATGACTTCATTCAGTGCCGCACCTTGCGGTACGCTTCCGCCAATTCCGATATGTACATTCGGATCGAAGTGCTGCGCTGTGAATGTGTGAATTTTTTGGACCAATGTTTCTATGTAGGCGCTGCTGTCTGTTTTCAGGAACACGGTAAGATTGGCGGAGCGGTATCCATAATCGACATAGGAATCGAAATCACCTGGTTCTCCGGACATCGAGTAGAGCAGTAAATATTGCGATATCAATTCCTGGTTATCCGGGATTTTATAATAGGCCGGATCATCCCCGTGCATAGCCTGATTCATACGCTTGATAAAGTCAGCCAAGGAAACTGTTTTTCCGACAAAGGGCTGTTGTTCTAGGAAGCGCTGGAGCTCCTCCATTGCCTGTAGTGTTTTGGGATTTTTGATGGCATCTTCATTGGCCCCTTCAACCAGTAAATAAAGTGTATTTGTACCACCTAGACGCCCATTCAGTGATCTGTCATCTTGTTCGAAACTCAGGTCGGGGGAGAAATAACTCTTGGTGGAATTGTCAACGACGACTCTTCCCATGCCGATCATTGTGATAACGACGAACACTAAAATCCCGGCGTAAACTTTGCGCCTGGCGGGGCTGGTCAACCAGTTCGAAATCGTGCCAGTGACCTTGTCCCAGATCCGGATTTTTTGTTCGCGCTTTCTATCGGCATCACTTGGCGGAGCAAGTATTGAACGCAGGGCAGGGATGAAAGTCATCTCAAGAATCAAAGCGGCAAGTATGCCTATTCCGGTAAAGATTCCGAACGTGCGCACTGTGCTTATTTTGAATACAACCAGCGAAAAAAAGCCAAGAGACGCAACTGCTCCAGCAATTATCATGACTGGGCCGACGTGTATCAGCGAGGCAACGACAGCCTGATGATTGGCTTCTTTGGGGGAAAGATTTGTTGTGTCACGCAAGCGGTAATATTCCTCGTAATATCGCTTGAGCAGTTGTACAGCGTGCCCAGTTGCCACAGCCAGAATCAGGATAGGGGTGGCGGAATTGAACACGTCCATCGGGATGCCAGAAGCGCCCATTACCCCGACACCCCAAGCTACAGCCAGCCCAGCTGTCACCAGCGGCAAAATAAGTCCTTGTTTGGTACGGAAAGCCTCGAACAGAACCAGGCTCAGAATCAGAATGGCAATAGGAAAAAGGTAAGCCATACGCTCCGAGTAAACCTCAATGCGGGCAAGAAAGCTCGGTAACCCGCCCACATTGATTTCAATCTGAGGATCTCGTTCATTTCCTATTACGGATTCGACTTTATCCATGATTGCCCGGAAACCTCCTGGGCCATCTTTGAATTCAACCAGAATGGCTGTCGTTTTCGCATCTGTTGAAACGATGGAATTCAAATAGACCGAGTTCTTCTCGACCGCAGCTCTCAGTTCGGCAAATTGTGCGGCGGTTGTGGGTACGTTGGTCATGAGCGGCTTGACTTCCAGACCTTCTGGCGTCCCGGCAATATTTTTTGCGCGCCTTGAAGAAAGGCTGAGCAGGTTTTCTTTTACTACGCCCGGTGTCTGCAGAAAGGCTGCCGTCATACGCTGAATCTTTTCCAGCACCGCAGGCTGATAGATATCCCCCTCTTTGGGGGTGAGCCCCACCACCACCACATACTTCGACCCAAAAATTTTTTCAACCTGATTGCTCGTCGCCACATAGGGATGTGACTGGGGAAGCATGGTATTGGGATCAATGATGATTTTCAGATTTTTCGCCTGAATGACCGCCGCAACTGTGATCAGCAAAGTTAATGCAATGACGACGAACCGGTAACGAAGAATCCATTCTATGTATCGCTGCATGTTTACCTCTTGGCTAATAAGACGTGCGGAAATTATTCAAGAATAGTAATGGCGCTGGTTCGCAGGTCCTAGATAAATACTTGGCAGTTCCAACAGAGCGATGTTTAATCGCTTCTGCCGTGACACAGTAGGCTGATGCAATTAGCTCCGATCGAACGGTTACATATAATTTTTGGGCTGAAATAGTCTGCAAGCAATGCTGGAATATTGTATGAAGTAGAACTCATTCGGTGTTTTGTCGTCAAGCGCTGTGTTCATTTTTTGCGCGGGATGCGCAAATAATCTATCGTTAACCAGCGCGCAAAGAAAAACCCCAAGGTACAAGTACCTTGGGGTTAATCGCGAGGCCTGGAAATTGGCTTGCTAGATCAGCCTTGCTTGCGACGACGCAAACTCAGGCTCAAACCCACCAAACCAATGCCCAGCAGAGCTACACTTGCTGGCTCCGGAACTCTGTTGCCGAATTCCACGTTAAGCGAGCCCATTATGGTCTGGGTGGCGCTGGGAGTGAAATTTTCGAGCTGACCTGATTCGAATGACATGTTGTAGAACGGTGCGGGAGACGTGAAATAAGCTGAACCAAGTGCGGTCAGATTGAAAGTCGTCGTCGTGCCGAAGCTGCCGCAATAGTTACCGGTGCCGCCTGGATTGACTGCGGATAGGCAAGTGCTCAGGAACGGGTTAAGTGTTCCTGTGCCAGTTGCGGGCACGCCTGATGCAACCAGATTGTCGTCTCCAGCTGAAGCAGCTGTCCAAGCAAGGTTGCCTGTTAGAGGCGCTGCAAATGTAGTGTTCGAGCTAGGGTCAATCCAAACATTCATGCTGCCACTAGGGGCAAAGTTGAATGTTGTTACGCCTGACCCGCTGGTGGAATAAGTACCACTGCCTTGGAACATGCCATACAACCCATATTGGTTGGGAGTAAAAGAACCAATTTGATTGGGTACGGGAGAGCTTGACGTATTATAAATTGAAGTGGCTTGCCATAGGATGGAGGTGTAAAAATTGCCTGCACCATCAAAAGTTGCTACTTCAGTATACGAGCCAGTGAAACCACCCGCGTTATTGATGATGTTGGCACCGGCACCAGACACCGAAGTTTCGTTAATTGTGAAAGGGTTAAGTGTGGCCATTGCGCTGGTGCTTGCGATGCCCATTGTTGCTGCTAACGCGGCGGCAAGCAGACTTTTACTAAAAACTGTTTTCATGACTTTTCTCCTGACTATTTGAAATATTGGCAAATGATAGCGAGCTCACCGCTCTCGAATCTATATAAGCACATCCCGTGCCACTTTTTGTAATATGTTTAAATTCAGTAAGTTGAAAAATAACTGAAGTGCTCTCGGCGGTGTAATGTAAAGAATGCCGACAGATTTGCTTGGCTCTGTAACATTTGGAGAGGTTACTGATGGAGCAAACGCATTAATTTTTTTTGAGGCGATAGTTGACATAGGCAATTGCCAGCTTTTGAAGCGGATGGGCATTTCCCCCTGGGCGCCAGCATTTTTTAAGTTTTCCGGTATAGCCGTCAAACTGGAGAGAATGGGGGGCTCCGCTTACTTTTCCGCGCCCCAAGAGCAGTTTTGCTGCAGTGGCCCCAGCCATGCCGGCGCAAAACTGGCAGGCAATTCCGGTTGAAGGAACGCGATGGGTGGGAAAGTCGACGAATTCGGGGGCAACCAGATAGTGGCGATGCAAAAGTCCGGGCGCAACCCCAACCAGGAAGCGAATCGGCCATTCAGATTCCGGGTGGCCTTCGAGGCGAAAATACTCCTCGAAGCTGGGACCGTCAGGCAAAAAATTGATGAGTGATGCGCCCATCCCTAATGGAACGGCGAAGGTTATGGGTATGCCGCGTTCGCGGCAAGCTGCGTACACCATGCGTCTGGCACCGAAGACGAAGTAGTCAAGACCATCAACGTAGACATCGACGCCGTCAAGAAATGCATCCAGATTGTCTGGTTGGACTCCATCGGGGAAGATTTTCAAGTCGAGCTCTGGGTTGATATCTCTGGCCATGTTGGCCATGACTTCAGCTTTGCTGCGTCCAATGGAAGACATAGATGCGCCAGCTTGGCGGTTAAAGTTAGCCAAGGCAAAGGTATCGAAATCGGCAAGGTGGAAGGCCCCAATTCCGAGACGAGCCAAAGTAGATAAGTGAACCCCTCCGGCACCCCCTAATCCCGCTATAGCAACCCGTTTGGTGCGGAGTAGCTGTTGTTCATCCGGGGTCAGCCAGCCGATATTGCGGGAGAATGCGGTGAGGTAATCAAAGTCTTCCATAGCACTGCTCAGTCGCCACGCAACAGACGTTGCATGATGCCCTCTTCATCAATTTTTGAGAAAAAATAGGCATACAATGTGCGTGTATTTGCTTTTGCACCTTGTCCGCCATACAGCGCGATCATTTCATCAACATATGTCCCATCTAATCTGAGGAGATTGACGGGAAAGTTAACCCTTGGGTTCAGCTTCTCTTCTCCAAAGAGTTCGCAGCCCAGCATTTTCATGTAGTAATTACGGTGATGCGGCACAACTTCAAGCACTACATCCGTATATTCGTAAATGCGTCGGGCGTAGATATAGGCAATATGCAGCAAGCCCCCAAAAATATATTTACTGCCGCTATGCCGGTCAATTGCCAGCTTGGTGAGCTCACCAACACGTTTTCCCTGGGCCCGTAATTGATCCACATTTTCTTTGTAAAGTTGATCGGCGGCCAGTCCCTTTTCAGAGTCCAGCGCCAAGGTAATCGTGCCGACTACTTGCTCCCCTTGGTAAGCCATCAGCGTAAAGCTCATTGCGCTACGCTTGATGGGGTTCGCCGGATAACCTCGGGTAGCATACATTTTCTGCACCAGCATACTGGCGGAACCTATGCAATTCTCAGTATGTGCGAGCCGAATTTTGAAGCGATGCTCCTCAATGTCACCACCTGTTTCAGCGAGTGTCGTATTCGCCCGAACGTGAACATCCTTAGGCTTGTCATTGGGTGCGCAATTATCAGTGCGTGGTACGCCAGCGGGGTCTCTTAATGCATCGGTACGGCGACGATTAAAAGGTGGCGATATTTTTTTGCAGTCTTGTGAAGAGGACATTATTTCCATAGTCTTATTACAAAATCGATTTGCGGAAATGCCATGTTCGGGCGTCGAAATCATGCAGTAATAATACACTGCGCACGTTAATAACGGTAACTAAGAGGCGCTTCTCATAGAAATTCATTTAACTCAAGTTGAGCCTGTAATTAAGTTATAACTGCTTTAGCAATGCCCGCGCCTCGTCAATTTTGGAAAATGGCTTGCCGCTAGCTAGTAATTGCTCCAGCTCTGTGCGTGCCTTGAGCTTGTCGCCTGATTTCACCAGCCCAAGTACAAAATGGTAGCGAATGTCTGCTGTTTCCGGTGCCAGGGTGTGGGCCTTTTGTATTAGGGGTAAGCCACGAGTTGTATTCCCTTGTTCCGTCAATATCCAACCCAAAGTATCGAGTATGGCAGGATTGTCGGGTACGAGTTGATTGGCTTTTTCGGCATACTCTAGTGCGCGAGGATCTTTTTCTTGTTGGTACGCCCAAGCCAGATCATTCAGTGCGGCAGCATTTTTTGGGTCTTGCTGCAGAGCAATTTGATATTGCTCGATCGCTGCCTTTGTTTGTTTTTCAGCAAGATAGGATCCTGCCAGGTACATGCGTATGTTGATGTCTGTGGGGTGCTCTTTCAGCCATTGTGTCAGGCGGGCTGTTGCTTCCTTGCCTTTACCGGATTGACTAAGCGATGCATGCACCTTAATCAACTGTGTTCCACTCTTGCCTATTGCATATGCCTGCTCATAGGGTTTAAGTGCTAGAGTAGGTTTTTTTTGCGCCATTAGTATGTCGCCTTCGGTTGCATAGCCTATTGGAGATTTTGGTTGTTGTGTTTGAATTTTCCGGGCAATGGTTAGAGCGCCATCAAAATTATTTTTACCTATCTCCAGCGATGCTTGGGCAAGTTGCGCTTCCAGATAATCCGGTTGCAATGTCAGTGCTTTTTTAAGTGCGTCGGCTGCTGCTGGCTGATTTTGCATTGCCATATACATGGAGGCTAAGCGAAACTGGGCGAGAGCTGAGTCAGGCTGCACGGCTGCCAATTTGTTGTATGTTTCCAGCGCTGCGGGCTTGTCACCGTTGGCGAATTGGGCTTGAGCCAGAAGATCCAGAACATCCGGATTGGTAGGGTTGAGGACTTGGATTTTTCGCGCAACTGTGAGCGCTTTTTGTTTTTCATTTGTGCGTAAATAATGAGCGGCCAATACCATGGAAGGCTGCAGTGCATCAGGGTTCTCATTGCTGGCGCGTTCCAGCCAGACTGTAGCTTCCTTGCTCTGTCCTTGCGCGAGAGCGAGATTGGCGAGCGCATTCATGGCCTGAATATTCTTCTTGTCTTTTTCAAGCAGGGCTTCGAAACGCTTCTTTGCAGCATCAGGTTTGTTTTCACGCAAGTCTAACTGCGCCAGGTTGTCTACGGCCGGGAAATAGCTGGGTTGAAGAGTCAGGGATTTTTGGAAGCTCTCACGCGCAGCGGGGAAATCTTTCTTGGCGAGGTAAACGCCACCTTTCAGGTTTTGAACAACAGGATTGTCAGGTTGTTGCTTCTCCATGGCCTGTACCGCTGCAAAAGCTTTGTCGTACTCCTTAAGGCGAAGGTGGGTCATGATCAGCAGGGTGCCTGCCTGGGGGGATTTTGTATCCAGGCTGGTTGACATTTCCAGCTCGGTGACTGCTCGTGCGCCTTCGCCCTGGCCCAACTGGCTCATGGCCAGAGCGGTGTGGAGCTGCGCTGCTTGAGGGGCGAGTGCACTCGCCTTGGCCAAATATTCTGTTGCCTTGGTGTAGTCTTTGGTCTGCATGTAGGACTCGCCCATGAGGCTGAGCAGTTGAACATCCTGCTGCCCACTTTTGAGCGCTGGAGCCATGACATCCAGCGCGCGCTGCGCTTGGCCTTTTTTCAATAGGGTGGATGCCAGCAATTTGCGGGCGTAAAGATTTTCGGGATTTTTCGCCAAATAACTATTTAAATATTGTTCGGCCTGGGGCATCGATCCCAGTGAGTATTGGGTAGCGCCTGCCAGTAGCACACTGGGCA
>Ga0315270_10001800_pt1 | contig 11383 bp, 5 predicted proteins | sample C1_bottom_MG_FD_204932 | JGI IMG/M metagenome (GOLD analysis project Ga0315270, IMG submission 204932) | Sediment microbial communities from Yellowstone Lake, YNP, Wyoming, USA - C1_bottom | ecosystem: Environmental > Aquatic > Freshwater > Lake > Sediment | place: USA: Wyoming | collected... | reverse complement strand
GCCGTACCTACGACGCGAACAAAGGCTCGATCGTCTCGGCGACACCCACACGCAGCGAAGGGCAATCCCCCGTCAACATACCGGATGTCGACAACGCTTTTGATTATGTCGGCGATTTTTGGGATTATTTTTTCATGGTGCACGGTCGCGACAGTTATGACGGCAAGGGCGCTACCTTGAGTTCGGTCGTGCGCTATTGCAATACCAGCACTGGTTGTCCGCTTAAAGGCGCGTATTGGGACGGGAGCCTGAGCGTGCAGCGCATCTTTTTGGGCGAGGGCTACGCCACCGACGATGTGATCGCGCATGAGCTTACGCACGCGGTTATCGACAACACTTCCAATCTGGTTTACTCGGGCGAGTCCGGTGCATTGAACGAGTCCTATGCCGACATATTCGGCGAAACCATCGACCTGTGGAATGGCAAGGGCGACGATTCGCTGAACGTGCGCTGGATGATCGGCGAGGAGTTGCCCGGTTATATCGGCATCGGCATTCGTAATTTGCGCGATCCGGCATTACGCGGACAGCCGGGGCGGGTGACCGATGCCGCCTACCTGTGCGATGCAGTCGATAATTTCCGGGTGCACAACAACAGCGGCGTCGCGAATCATGCCTATGCGTTGATGGCCGATGGTGGTGTCTACAATGGCTACACCGTCAGTGGGATCGGTCTTGACAAGGCGGCCAGGATTCAATATCGCACGCTGTTGTCTTTGCCGTCCGCAAGCCGTCTGGTCGATAATTTCGACGGTCTGAATCAAGCCTGCAATGAATTGATCGGCACGGATGGCATTACTCACGATGATTGCGCGCAAGTAAAAACAGCGGCACTCGCGGTAGAAATGACGACGCCCCCGTGTCCGAAAGGTGCAACGCCGCCGGTTCCGCCTGGCGCGACACCTCTGCCTACGCCTGCCGTGGTTGGGCAATGCCCGGTGGGGCAGGTGGTGCAGTACGTGTTTGCCGATGATTTTGAAAATACCATCTCCGGAAATTGGGTCACGTCCGCCAGCAGTGGTGCAAACCATTGGCTGGGCGGCGGAGGGAATCCCGGCATTTATTTCTCTGCCAATCCCGCCGGCGGGAGTTTCGCGCTCCATGGCACCGGTTCGGCAAGTGTTGCCGATTCCAGTGTGATGATGAAAAGCGACGTGACGTTGCCGGCCAAAGCCTTGCTGCAATTCGCCGGCAGTTACGACTATGAAACCGGTTTTGATGGTGGTGTTGTTGAATACAGCATGGATGCCGGCAGCAGCTGGCAGGATGCCGGGGCGTTCATCAAGTTCGGGCGTAACTACGATGGTGTGTTGCTCAATGGTGTCAGTAATGCGTTGGGTGGGCGCGCTGCGTTCACCGGCCACACCGGCGGGACGTATGTTGACAGCCAACTGGATTTGAGCGCTTTGGCCGGGCGCGCCGTGCGGTTTCGTTTTCGCATGGGCACGGACAAGCTGGTCGCATCGCCGGGCTGGTGGATCGATAACCTGTCCATATTCGGCTGTGCCGCCACCACGGGTGGAGTGACCTACACGCCGACACAGGGGTTGAAAACCACGGAAGCGGGCGGAGCTGCGAGTTTTACTGTGGTATTGCGTACCGCACCGACGGCAAATGTCACGTTTACCTTGGTGTCACGCAATCCCGGCGAAGGTACTGTTTCACCGTCGGTCGTGATATTTACTCCATCGAACTGGAATGTGCCGAAAACAGTAACGGTGACCGGTGTCGATGATGCTGTCGACGACGGTGACGTGGCTTATTCGGTAGTGACCACCAGCGTCGTGAGTGCCGACCCGGGTTATAACAATCTGGTGGCGCCGAAGGTCGACCTGATCAATGCCGATAACGATGATTCGGCGTTGCTGGTGACTCCGGCCGGCGGGCTGATGACGACCGAAGCCGGTGGAACCGCGACGTTTACCGTAGCGTTAAAGAGTCAGCCGGCCGGCGACGTGACGCTGAGTTTCGCCAGTAGTAATAGCCGCGAAGGCAGCGTCACTCCGTCCAGCGAAACATTCACGGCGGCGAACTGGAATCAGGCGCGCACCATCACTGTCAAGGGCATCGACGATAATGTAACGGACGGCACCGTCGCCTATTTTATTGCGATCAATGTCAGCACCAGCCTGGATCCGAAATATGCTGCATTGGGCGCAATTAAAATCAGCGTGACAAATCTTGACAATGATCCGGCCAAGTTTGTGGTGACTCCGGCGGATGGGCTTGCCACTTCCGAGTCCGGCGGTACAGCGACGTTCTTGGTGCGCCTCTCCAGCAAGCCCACAGCCGACGTGACCCTGAAGCTTGCTTCGAGCAATCCTGCCGAAGGGACGGTCGCGCCATCGACGTTGATTTTTCAGGGCGCGAACTGGGATATTCCGCAGGCAGTGGTGGTCACGGGAGTAGATGACGTCCTGGCCGATGGCAACGTGCAATACACGGTCGTATTAAGCCCGGCAGTGAGTGCTGATACCAACTACAACGGTCTCGATGCGCCGGATGTGATAATTGTCAACATCGACAACGATGTGGCGAATATCCTGGTGACGCCGGGGACCGGTATGTTCACCAGTGAGTCCGGTGGCAGTGCAACGTTCTCCTTGATGCTGACCAAAGCGCCGGCCGGTAATGTGTCGATTGCAATTGCCAGCAGCAATCCGGCCGAAGGTGTGGCAAATCGCACCACGATTGTATTTACCAGCAGCAACTGGAATAAGCCCACGACCGTGACGGTGACGGGTATTGACGATAATACGCTGGACGGCGATGTTTTATATTCGATCATCACCGCGCCGGCCATCAGCGGCGATATTTCTTACAACGGCATGAATGCGCCCGATGTATTTCTGGTGAATCGCGACAATGATGCCGCCGCGATCATCGTTAACCCGGTCGCCAACCTGTCGACAACGGAGATCGGTGGTGTTGCCGTGTTTAGCGTGGTGTTAGCCCGGCAGCCCGTTGCCAATGTCAGTCTGGCGCTGGCGTCGTCGGATCCTGCTGAGGGCGTTGTTAGCGAAAAACCGCTCGAGTTCACCGTCGCGAACTGGAATATCGAGCAAACGGTGACGGTTACCGGCGTGGATGATAATTCCGCAGACGGCGACGTTGCATACAGTGTAACGATCGATCCCTCAGCCAGTGACGATCCGAAATACCGGGTGCTGATGGGGGTGTCGGTTGGGTTGGTCAATCGCGACAATGAAAAGCAGTCGGTCGTGCCGAACGGCAGCCTGGACAACTTCGTCATTGCGGCACCCAAGGTTTTGACGACGTCGGAAGACCGCAACGTCGGCGCAGCCACATTCACGATAGCGCTGAAAAAGGCTCCAGCCGGCGATGTTTATATCCCCATCGCCAGTTCCAACTCGAACGAAGGGCGTGTTGATCCCGCTGAAATCGTCTTTAATCCCGGCAACTGGAACCAACCGCAAACCGTGCATGTGTCCGGTGTAGACGATCAGGTGATAGACGGCGCAGTGGCCTACAAAATCACCCTCGGGCCGGTGGATTCCACCGATTCGGAATTCGCCAATGTGGAAACGCAGTTGCCGGCGACCAATCTGGATAACGACAAAATCTCGACCGGTGCACTCAGTGAATTCGCTTTAATTGGGCTGCTTGGTATCGTGTTGCTGCGACGTCGTCGTTTGCTGCAGTAATCATTCTGCTGTCATAACAAAACGTTCTTAAAGTCAGTCGCGCGGCTACCGATGGTGTACGCGAGCCGGTGCGTTTGTGGTTCGCCATCGTCGTTACAAACTCCATGGGAGTTACATCACATCATGTATACCAATCCATTGAATTCGTATTACGGAAATCCCTGCATGCAGGGACAAGCGACCACTGCGAATCCGTCAAACCAGACGAATCAGGCAAGCCAGACAGATACCCGCTCGCCCACTCAAACCGCCACCGATTCGTTGAGCCTTGACGCCTTGAACGCGGTGCCGCAGTTCCTCTACGGCAAGATGGTCGATGCGCTTAACAAGGAATTCGGAATTACCGGGGTCGGCGCAGCGACACCGGATGCGGCGCCCGGGACGCTTAGAGAGCTGGTGGATCGCATCAAGAATGCCATCACGCAATTGAGTCCCACAGCGGGCGTTGCGCCGGACGATGTGAAAGCGCGCGTGCGCAATGCCTTGCAGCAAGCGGTGCAAGACAGCAAAGACGTGCTGAGTCATTACGGCAAACTCGACGCAGTTACCGAACAGCAAATCAACGACGCGGTTGCCGCCATCCTGGCCCCACCGGTAGACAGCACCGCAGCGGCTCCGACGCCGGAATCCGCGGCAGCGAACAGCAGCGTCGCCGCCGCCGCTTATGCCAGCATCGATCGCAGCCAATCCACGTCAATCCAGATTAAAACGCGCGAAGGCGATATTGTGACCATCGACCTGAGCAAGCAGTCCGGCGCGAGTGTCACCACGGCGTATGGTGCGAGCAACGGAACGGAAATCGCTGCGCAGCAACGGACCAGCTACCAGTCGTCGCAATTGAATTTTTCAGTGCAGGGCGACCTGAATAAAGACGAGCGCCATGCGATTGAGAAGGTGCTGCGGAAAATCGACCGGATTGCGGATAAGTTTTACAGCGGTGATGTGGCAGGGGCATTCAAGAAAGCCAGTCATTTGGGTTTCGATGCCGAGACCCTGGTCGGCGTGTCCTTGAGCATGAATACCACCGAGACCACCAAAGCCATCAGTGCCTATCAATCGGTAGGCGCCAATACCACATCTGCCGCGGTGCCCGCCACGACCGGGACATTGCCCGCCGCGGCGCAATTCGCACAAGGTGTGCACGATGTCGTCACCGACCCGGCCGCGCAACAGGTGCTTGCCGACCCAGTCCGGAGTCTGGGCAAGCTGGTGGAATCGGCGACGCAATTAAAAAATGACACCGGGCACCCGGCAGCGCATAGCCTTGAGGATTTGACCAAAGCATTGAAGGCGATCATCGATGCGGTGGTCAGTCTGGCCAGCGTGCCAGCTCCGGCGCCGGCCGGTGTAGCGCAGGATCAGCAACAGGCGATTGCAGCGTAGCCGGTTACATTGCCGCGATGCGTGTGTGTTGCTCGCGCAGTTTGGCGAGCGCCGACTGCGCCTCATGCAGCTTCGCCCGTTCCTTGTCGACCACGGCCGCAGGCGCTTTGTCGGCGAAGCTGGGATTCGCCAGCTTCGCGCCGATGCGTTCGATTTCGCCGCTGAGCCGCTCCATTTCTTTCGCCAAACGCGCCAGCTCGGCGTTCTTGTCGATCAACCCCGCCATCGGAATCAACACTTTCATTTCGCCGACCAGCGCCGTCGCGGACTCCGGCGGCTGCGCGCCGGCATCGAGCCAGGTGATCGCATCAATGCGCGCGAGCGCGACCACGAAGTTGCGGTTCTCGTTCAACAAACGCTGATCTTCGGCTGAACCGTTTTGCAGCAACACCGGCAGCGGTTTACTCGGGGCGATGTTCATGCCGCTGCGGATCTTGCGCACGCCCAGCACGAAACTCATGATCCAGTCCATGTCGGCGGCGGCGCGGGTATCAATTAACTTAGTATTCACGGTGGGGTAGTCACGCAGCATGATGGTGGCGCCGCTGACACCGGCCAAGGGTGCCACACGTTGCCAGATTTCCTCGGTGATGAACGGCATGATGGGATGCGCCAGACACAAGGCGCGCTCCAGCACCTGCACCAGCGTATGGCGCGTGCCGCGCTGTTGCGCGGGCGTGCTGTCGGCGGAAGTCAGTACCGATTTTGTCAACTCCAGATACCAATCGCAGTAGCCGTTCCACAAGAATTCGTAGATCGCTTGTGCGGCATGGTCGAGTCGATAGTGTTCGATCGCTTCGTGCACTTGCCGGGTCGTCTCTTGGAGGCGGGTAAGTATCCAGCGATCCGGCAAACTCAATTGCATGTCGCCGCCGTGGGCGCCGGTGTCCTGTTCTTCGGTGTTCATCAGCACGAAACGCGCGGCGTTCCAGAGTTTGTTGCAAAAGTTGCGGTAGCCTTCGATGCGCGCCAGATCGAAATTAATGTCACGCCCGGTCGAGGCGAGCGCCGCGAACGTGAAGCGCAACGCATCGGTGCCGAACGCGGGGATGCCGTTGGGGAATTCATCGCGCGTGGCTTTCTCGATACGCTTGGCCATGTCGGGTTGCATCAGGCCGGTAGTGCGTTTCTTCACCAGCGCTTCCAGCGTGATGCCGTCGATCAAGTCGATCGGGTCAAGAATATTGCCCTTGGACTTCGACATCTTGTGGCCATGTGCGTCGCGCACCAGCCCATGAATATAGACTTCGTGAAACGGCACTTCGCCGGTGAATTTCAGGCCCATCATGATCATGCGGGCCACCCAGAAGAAAATAATGTCGAAACCAGTGACCAACACCGCAGTCGGATAAAACGCTTTCAGCTCGCGGGTCTGTTCCGGCCAGCCGAGTGTGGAGAACGGCCACAGCGCCGACGAGAACCAGGTGTCCAACACGTCATTGTCTTGAGTGAGCGTCACGCTGGCCGCGAGCTTATGTTTGGCGCGCACGTCGGTTTCGCTGCGTCCGACGTAAATGTTCCCGGCGGCGTCGTACCACGCCGGGATGCGATGGCCCCACCAGATCTGCCGCGAGATGCACCAGTCCTGAATATTGCGCATCCAGTCGTAATAGGTGTTCTTCCAGTTGTCGGGCACGAAGCGGATTTGGCCGCTTTCTACGGCTTTAATCGCCGGTTCGGCCAGCGGCGCGACTTTCACGAACCACTGGTCGGTGAGCAGCGGTTCAATGACGGCGTGGGTACGGTCACCACGCGGCACCATCAGTTTATGCGGCTGTACTTTTTCCAGCAGACCTTGCGCTTCCAGATCGGCGACGATGCGCTTACGGGCAACAAAGCGGTCCAAGGTGCGATACGCGGCCGGGCCGTTATCGTTGATTTTCGCATCAATGGTAAACACGTTGATCAGCGGCAGTTGGTGGCGCTGGCCCACGGCATAGTCGTTGAAGTCATGCGCCGGTGTAATCTTCACGCAGCCAGTACCGAACTCCCGGTCCACGTAGTCGTCGGCGATGATCGGAATCTGCCGGCCGGTGAGCGGCAGAATGACGTTCTTGCCGACCAAATGCTGGTAACGCTCGTCTTCCGGATGTACCGCGACGGCGCTATCGCCCAGCATGGTTTCCGGGCGCGTGGTCGCGACAATCAAATGGCCACTGCCATCGGCGAGCGGATAACGCAGATGCCACAGGCTGCCGCTTTCTTCTTCGGCAATCACTTCAAGATCCGACACCGCCGTGTGCAGCACCGGGTCCCAATTCACCAGGCGCTTGCCGCGATAGATCAAACCTTCTTCGTGCAGGCGCACGAACACTTCGGTGACCGCCGTGGATAACCCTTCGTCCATGGTGAAACGTTCGCGCGACCAGTCCAGCGACGCGCCCATGCGGCGCAACTGGCGCGTGATGGTACCGCCGGATTCTTCCTTCCACTCCCACACCTTCTTGATGAATTCGTCGCGACCCAGATCGTGCCGGGTCTTGTTTTGCGCATTGAGCTGGCGCTCGACCACCATCTGCGTGGCGATGCCCGCGTGGTCGGTGCCCGCTTGCCACAGCGTGTTGTCGCCTTTCATGCGGTGGTAACGTGTGAGCGCGTCCATGATGGTGTCCTGGAACGCGTGCCCCATGTGTAGGCTGCCGGTCACGTTGGGCGGCGGAATCATGATGCAGTAGGGTGTGCCGCTGCCGCTGGGGCTAAAGTAGCCTTTGCTTTCCCACGTGGCATACCAACGTTGTTCTAGTTCGTGGGGCGCGTAAGTTTTTTCCATGGAGTGCTAAACCTGGGTGAGTGTTTCAAATTGGAATCGCTGCGTGCGCGGCGATTATAACGGACTGATTAGGGCTTGTGCGGGGGATTGCGGATCGCGTCTTCAATGAGCTTGGGCATCATCTCTTTTATCTTCGCGTGTACTTTTTCGCGCAGGATGTGCGTCGCCTGGTCCATCGCGTACGCGAATGCGTGGTTCATCGCGTAGCTGACAATCTTGTCGATTTCCGGCAGCAACACATTGCGCAGTTTTTCGGTGATGTGTTTGATGTCGTCCGCGCTGAGTTGGGATTCCGGCGACGCATCGCCGCTGTTCAAGCCGCCGCGTTCCGGGCCCATCAATACCGGATCGAGCAGCGGTGCCACGGTCGGCACGGGCTCTTCTTCGGCTGAGGCCGGCGTGTTCAGGGTTGGTATATTGCGTTCGGCGGAGGCATTCGCCGCTTTGCGTTCTGCGGAATTTGCCTTGAGCCAGACGGCCAGCGGGGGAATCGTGTCGGTCATTCGGAACTCACTGCGTCGATAGTGTGGGTCAGCATAGTACATCCTTGCTCGCGGTAGATGCGAAAGCGGTCGCGTCCTTTGAGTTTCACGGCGTCTTCGCCATCGACGATTTCCGCCACGCGTGCAAAGCGTGCATAGAATATCGGCAGTTCGTCGCTAATATTGATCAGCACGTCGGCATCCGCCGCCGGCTGCGGATGCTGGCCGATGATCACCGGGCTGTGCGCGGCAGCGTGGTCTTGATAGCGCTCGTGCGGTACAAAACTGCCGCTTTGAAACGTCCACAGTAAATCGTCGAGCGTCCGGCTGTGCTGTTCGTCCGCGGTATGGATGTAAACACGCTTGCCCAAGCGATAAATCTTTTCCGCCAGGCGGCACGCAAACAGCGCGCGTTGCTGTGTTTGGGCGAGAATATAAAAGTCCACTTGGGTCACGACATTTACTCAGCCGATGTCCGGTCCGCGCAGCGATCCAGAAGATATTGCGTGAGCAGAGGCACCGGTCGACCCGTGGCGCCTTTCTCGCCGCCGGTTTTCCATGCAGTGCCGGCGATATCCAGATGCGCCCAATTAAATTTCTTGGTGTAGCGCGCGAGGAAACACGCGGCGGTAATCGCGCCGCCGTCGCGCCCGCCGACGTTGGCCATGTCGGCGAAGTTGGACTTGAGCTGGTCCTGGTAGTCGTCCCACAACGGTAGTTCCCAGGCACGGTCGTAGGCGTATTTTCCGGCGTTGAGCAGATCGTGCACCAACGGATGGTGGTTGCCGAACAGGCCGCTGGCATGGCGCCCGAGCGCGACAACACAGGCGCCGGTGAGGGTGGCGATGTCGATGACGGCGCGGGGTTCATAACGTTCGATATAGGTCAGCGTGTCGCACAGAATCAAGCGGCCTTCCGCGTCGGTGTTTAAAATTTCAATGGTCTGGCCGGACATGCTGGTGACGATGTCGCCGGGTTTGTTGGCGGCGCCGTCGGGCAGATTTTCGGACGCCGGTACCGCGCCGATGATGTTCAACGGCAATTTCAATTCCGCCGCCGCGCGCAAGGCGCCGAACACCGAGGCGCCGCCGCACATGTCGTATTTCATCAGGTCCATGTCGCCGGCGGGCTTGATGGAAATACCGCCGGCATCAAAGGTCAGGCCCTTGCCCACCAGCGCGATGGGCTTAAGCGTTTTGGGCGCGTTTTTGTACTCCATCAAAATCAGCTTGGCGTCCTCGCGGCTGCCGCGCGACACCGACAGCAGCGAACCCATGCCGAGTTTTTGCATGTCGCGTTCTTCCAGCACCGTGACTTTGATCGATTTGAATTCCTTGCCCAGTGCAACGGCTTGTTCGGCCAGATAGGTGGGTGTGCAAATATTGCCCGGCAAATTGCCCAGGTTCTTCGCCAGTTCCACGCCGTTGGCAATCGCGACACCGGCAAGCACGGCGTCTTGTGCCGCAGCCATGGCTTTGCGGTCAGCAATGCCAAGGATGAGTTTACGCAGTGCGCTCCGCGGTGTTTCTTTTTTGCTTTTTAATTGATCAAAGAGATACAAGGTGTCGCGTGTGGCTTCGACCGACTGACGCACACACCACGGCAGATCGCGTCCAACCACATGCAGTTCGGCGAGATACGACAGCGCATCGGTAACATTAATCCCGGTGAGGGCCTTGGTCGCGGTCGTGATAATTTTAAGATAGTGCGCGTCGTGTAATTCGCGCTCGCGTCCGCAGCCCACCAACAGTATCCGTTCGGCCAGCACGTGCGGAACATTGTGCAATAACAGTGTCTGGCCGATCTTGCCGTCAAGGTCGCCGCGCTTCAGCACATCGCTGATGTAACCCTTGCTGGCGCTATCGAGTTGTTGCGCCGCGTCGCTCAGGCGCCGCGCTTCGTGTATGCCCACGACGATGCAGGCCGTGCGTTGCCGATGGGCGTCGCCGCTTTTAATGGTGAATTCCATGATGCATCCTCGAAGTGGTCGCGTGGTGGGTCGGCGTTGATTCCGCGTCTGTGGCAGCGGCGCTTTATTTTACGTATTTTGTTGGGTTTGAGAATGTATTAGTGTATCAACCCATTTGACTCCCTTGCCGAATTAAAAGTAGCTCACCTTGGTCGTTCAACGTTATTTGATCAAAGAAGTTCTGCAAACGCTGCTGGCGGTACTGGCGGTGTTGTTGTTGATATTTTTGGGGCGGCATTTCGCACGTTATCTCGCTGAAGCCGCCTCAGGCGAATTGCCGGCCGAATTGATTTTTCGTTTGCTCACGACCTTGACCTTGAGTTCATCGGTGCTGCTGGTGCCGTTCGCATTTTTTATCGCGGTGCTGTTGGCGTTCGGGCGTTTGTACCGCGACAACGAAATGACCGCGCTGGCGGCAGCAGGCATGGGCACCGGTCGCGTCTTGCGTCCGATTGCATTATTGTCTTTGGTGGTCGCGACCTTGGTGGGCTGGTTGTCCCTGGTGGTGTCCCCGTGGGCGGTGGACCAGGGAATGCAATTGCGCGAACAGGCCGAAGCGCAGTCGGAATTATCCAGCATCAATGCCGGGCAATTTCGTGAGATCGGCGGGGACCACAGTGTGTTTTACATTGAGAGCCTGTCGCCCGACAAAAAAATCATGAACCATGTGTTCGTGCAAAACAGCACACCGGCCGGGGATGATTTATTCATTGCGAACAATGGCTATCAATATACCGACGCCCAAACAGGCGACAGTTTTTTGGTATTGTTGGATGGGCGTCGCTACGAAGGTAATCCGGCGGCGGAACACTTTCGCATTCATGAATACGCCAAGGCGTCGGTGCGTATGGAGCCCAAAGAAGTTCGTCCACACGCGCGCAAGCGCGATGCCCAAACCACCCGCGCACTAATTCAGTCGGACGACCCGCACGACAAGGCGGAATTACAGTGGCGGATTTCGATGCCGATTTCGGCGCTGTTATTAGGTTTGCTCGCGGTGCTGGTGAGTCGCACGTCGCCCCGCGAAGGACGCTACGCACGCCTGTTCGGTGCCATCCTGATTTACATCATCTACAACAATCTGATGGGCGTCGCGCAAAACTGGCTGCAGCGC
>Ga0315270_10001799_pt1 | contig 11384 bp, 7 predicted proteins | sample C1_bottom_MG_FD_204932 | JGI IMG/M metagenome (GOLD analysis project Ga0315270, IMG submission 204932) | Sediment microbial communities from Yellowstone Lake, YNP, Wyoming, USA - C1_bottom | ecosystem: Environmental > Aquatic > Freshwater > Lake > Sediment | place: USA: Wyoming | collected... | reverse complement strand
TGAACTCAGCACGGTGTAAATATATTGAATGACATCGTCCACCCAGCCGCGAAAATAGCCCGCTGCGATACCCAGAAACAATGCGAACGGCAGCATCACCAGCGTGGTGACAGTGCCGATCACCAGACCGGTGCGTATGCTTTTCAGCGACAGGTACAGCACGTCCTGTCCCACCTTGTCGGTGCCCAGCACATGATAAGCACCCGCCAGATTAACGATCAGACCAAGCAGCATCGCAAGCAGCACCAGCGTAAAGAGCAGCGCACCCAGCGGTGTTTTCTGCTGCGCCGCTGCCCATGCACGTAGCGTTATGCGGCTGCGTGCATGGGCAACAAAAATAATCAGCAAGACCAGCAATATCCCGCCCAGCCAGCCTGCAAACACACCATACAGGCTGCGCTGGATCACATCACGCACATGCTCATTTTGCGGGTCGGACAGATGCGCGCCACCATATTTCAGGCGCGGATAATCGCGCAACATTTTTCCATCGGGCGTTTCAATACTTTCCTTGGCATAGAGATAAACGGCAAGCGGTGCAGAATAGGTTTTTTCAGTATGGCTGCGCAGATCGCCCGCCAGCCTATCGAATACACTCAGAACTTCCGCTGCGTAGACCGTCTGCCCGTTGCCATTGGCAGGCAAAGCCGCACGGTAGTGCATGGAGTCGAGCAAACCAACCACAACAAACAGCGACAACACCAGCAGGCTTACCACGCCTACACGGCTCTTGAACAGGCGCTGCCACGGCAACAGCAGATGCGGGCGGCGTTTAATCCACCAGGCACCGGCAAGCGCCACTGCCAGCAGCAGAAAAATCATCACATCCGTCCACAGCATCACCAGTTTGAAAGTCATTGCAACCTCACTCTGGGATCAACCACGGTATAGGAAATATCGGTGAGGATCAGCCCCACAATATAGAGCGCCGAACCGAGAAACACCATCGCGCGCACCACGCCAAAATCCTGTGCCTGAATCGCGTCTATGGTATAACTACCCAGCCCCGGTATACCGAAGAAAGACTCGGTCAGCAAGCTGCCCATAAACAGCAACGGTATCACCGCCACCACGCCGGTGAGGATGGGGATCATCGCATTTTTCAATACATGCCTGAATAACACACGCAGCTCGGACAAACCCTTGGCGCGTGCGGTGCGCACATAATCGCGCCCCACTTCTTCCAGAAAAATCGTGCGATACCAGCGGCTGCTGGAGCCTATCCCCGCCACGATACCGATCAGCACCGGCAGCACAATAAAACGCAGGCTGTCCATACCGCCCGCATAGCCGGAGATCGGCACCCAGTGCCACAGCTTGCTCGCCACGAACTGTCCGCCGATGATGTAGAACAGCGAGGAGATGGACATCAATATTACGCATAACGTGACCCCTGCCACGTCCAGCACGGTGCCGCGAAACAGGGTCATCAACAAGGCGAACGAGATGTAAAACAGCAGCCCCACGACAAAGGTCGGCAGCGCGATCACCAGACTCGGCGTCATGCGCGTGAGGATTTCGCGGCTGATGCTGCGACCGTCATCGGAGTAGCCGAAATCAAACACAAACATACTGGCGGACTTATGGAAAAAAATCGTGTCCGTTAATTTATCTGTGCCCGCCGCCCGGGAATTAAACATCAGCGGCTTGTCGTAACCGCGCTGTTGTTTCCACTTTTCGATGGCCTCGGCTGTCACGCGCTTCATGCCCAGCTGCATGCGTGCCATATCGTCCGGCGTGTTCACCACAAAGAACAGGGCGAAGGTGAGCAGATTCACGCCGATTAAAATCGGAATCGCATACAGAATGCGGCGGATCAGATAGGCGATCATCTGGCCTCCTCGCGCTGTCGCAACACGCGCCACAACCACCAGCCGGATAGCAACAAGGCAAACCCGCCCAACCACAGCGGCCACAGCAGCGGCTGGTTCCACTGCCTGCGCAGTTCCTCGCGCTGCGCGGCATCGATGCGCAGATATTTCAAATTATTGTTCGCCATCTTGTTGGGCTTGCTGTTGTGCAGCCAGCTGTGGTGCAGCACATAATCCTTGGGGTGATAGCCCCACAGCCACGGCGAATCGCGGCGCAGGATTTCCAGCATGCGGTCGATGATTTCCTGGCGTGCCGGGCTGTTCGGCATATTTTTCATCTGCTCAAACAGGCGGTCATATTCCGGGTTGCTGTAATTGGAAGCGTTCTCGCCGCCCTTGGCCACCTTGCCCTGCGCACCGTGCAGCAGGAACAGGAAATTTTCCGGGTCGGGATAATCGGCGTTCCAACCGAAATAGAACATCTGCGTATCGCCGCGGCGAATCTTGTCCTGAAAGCGGTTATAGTCGGTGGCGCGCGGCACCAGCTGCACATTGATCTGTTCCAGCTGTTTGCGCAGCCAGTCCAGACGCGACTTGCTGCCCACACCCGTGGCCGTGGTATCCAGATAGATCACCAGCGGTTGGCCGGTTTTCTCATCCATTCCAGCCGGATAACCGGCCTCGGCGAGCAACTTCTTTGCCTCGGCTATGGATTTGCGTTTGGGCGCGCCGTTCACCCAGTCGTAAACATAATGATTCAATCCCGCCTCACCTTCGCGGTAGCCAAAGATGCCGGGCGGGATCGGCGACTGTGCACTGACCCCGCGGCCATTGGCGAAGATGGAAATAAACTCCTCATAGTCGATGGCTATTGCAAGGGCGCGGCGCAGTTTGCGCGCCCGTTCAGAATCACCACCGACAGTTGCATCGAGAAAATTAAAGCCCATGTACAGCGTGGAGGTCGCCACCGAGGTCGACAGGCTGATGCCCTGCTTGCGCATTTCTTCGGTGACATTGGCTTCACCGCCAACGCCCACAGATACTGCCTGATCGAAGCTGTCTGAACTGATGCCGGCAGCATCGTAATAGCCCTGCAGGAACTTGTTCCAGTACGGGATGGTTTCCTTCTCCAGACTGAACACCACCTTGTCGATCAGCGGCAGCGGCTTGCCGGCATCGGCCAGCAGTCCGGCAACACGATCACCCTCTTCTCCCTCACGCGGATAAACCTCACCACCAAAATTGGGATTGCGTGTCAGCACCATGCGCTGATTGGGATTATTCTCCGACAAATAATACGGCCCACTACCCACCGGCCACCAGTCCAGGGTCAGGTTGTTCTGCTGCATACCATCCTGCGCATAGAAACGCTCGGCCTCTTCCGGCATCGGTGAGAAAAACGGCATTGCCAGCCAATAGGCGAATTGCGGATATTTGCCATATACCTTGATACGGTATGTGTGTGCATCGACCACCTGCACGCCCTCAAGGGGAAAATCATTCAGATCGAGGAAACGCTCTGGATTGGCCTGCTGTGCCTTTTGCAGGGTTACGGCATAATCCTTCAGCCCTACAATATATTCGCTCATCAAACCGCTGATGGGAGTATGGATGGCAGGATGCACCAGACGCTTGATCTGATATGCATAATCCGCCGCTGTTACTTCACGGCTGCCCGTGTGAGGGAAGTCATTCAGGCTATAGTGCCGGCTCAATTCATTTTTGCTCAGCCCGAGATATTCCAGCTCGCCCTGGGCATCGCGGGCAAAAGCCGGATGCGGTTGATACTTAAGATCAGGGCGAAGATGAATTTCATACTGACTGTATGCAACCCGCCCGGCAGGGGCATTGTCCGGAAGCGTCCTATTATTCTTGTCCAGATAGACAACCCTGGGCATCGCGCTGGCGGCCTGCGGTATCAGGGTATAGGGACGCTTCAGGTAATGGTATTGCAACGGCGGCTGATAAATTTGCGCCAGAAAAATATATTCGTTCTCGCTATAGGCCTGTGCCGGATCAAGATGCTTGGGACGTTCGGTAAACACCGTATAGAAAACAGATTGCCCTTTGTCAGCCATTGCATTGTCACTGGCCGGATAGGGGTTATTCCACAAGCTGCCATCGCAGGCGCTGAGTAAAAACAGGGAAATAAACATCAACAATTTCATAAGGGTGATTTTATCCGAATTCTGCAAATAGTTAAGGGCAAAAAAATTTCAAATAGGGAAGCGACTTCACGGTAAGATTGTGAAATACAAACGGGCATGGCGAATAGACAACCCTGATGATAAAATCACAATGCCCGTTCCCTCTCCTCAATCCTCTCCCGCAAGCGGGAGAGGAAGCGAACGAACCGCTCCGCGAGTTACTCGTCAACCAAGGCAATGAAATCATGAATCAGGACTGGCAGAATTTTCTAACGCAACAAGGCGGACAATTGCATGAGGGTGTGGTGCAGCATTTTGGCAACCTACAGGCCGAGCTGGTAGCCGCCCGCGACAGCACCGTGCTGTGTGACTTGAGCCAGTTTGGCAGCATTAAAGTAAGCGGCGAAGAAGCACAAAAGTTTCTGCAAAACTTATTGAGCAATGACATTAGCGCCGTTAATGCAAAATCTGCCCAGCTCAGCAGCTTCAATAGTCCCAAGGGGCGCATGCTGGCGTCTTTCCTCATCTGGCAGCAGGGCGCTGATTACTGCCTGCAACTGCCGCGCAGCCTGAGCGTTGCCATGCATAAAAAATTGTCGATGTATGTATTGCGCGCCAAAGTCAAAGTAAGCGACGCCAGCGACGAAGTTGTTTGTCTGGGATTGTCAGGCAAGGAAGCTGCAAAGCTGATCGAGAATAATTTTAATGCGCTACCTGACCGGGACTGGGCAGTGCTGCAACACGACACTGCGTGCGTGATACGCATGGCCGCCGATCGATTTCTGATCAGCACCACTGTGCCGCATGCAACGGAGCTGTGGGCCAGCCTGAACAAAACTGCACAGATGGCAGGTTCGGCCAGCTGGGACTGGCTGAATATCCGCGCAGGCCTGCCGGTCATTACCCCCGCCACCCAGGAACAGTTTGTATTGCAGATGACCAACCTGGATGTATTGGGCGGCGTCAGCTTTACCAAAGGCTGCTACCCGGGGCAGGAAATTGTTGCCCGCACCCACTATCTGGGCAAACAGAAACGCCGCATGTTTCTGGCTCATGTCGAGTCAGAAACTATCCCTGCAGCAGGCAGTGAATTATTTAGCACCGAGATGCCTGGACAAGCCTGCGGCATGGTGATGAACACCTGCGCGGCACCCGGCGGCGGTTATGATTTGCTGGCGGTGATGCAAATCAGCAGCTACGAAGCGCAACATGTGCATTTGCAATCTTTGCAAGGTGCGGCACTGCAATTTTTAGCGTTGCCCTACGCGCTGCCTGCAAGCGAATAAAATACTGCCGTAATCAGTGCAGCGTTTTTTTGATCTGCACCGTGGCGACCACGCTATTGCCATTTCCAAGATATTCCAGCTGATCAAAGCTCAACACCCTGGACATCGCGATACCACGCCCATGCAGGTCAAAAGCCCGCTCCGGTTCGAATTGCAGATAGCGGTGCCAATCAAAGCCCTCACCCTGATCACGAATCGTGACTGTCAATGTATCCGCGCTCCTGACTATAACCACTTCAACTTTTTGCCCGGCATGAAGCGGAGACTGCAGACGATTTTCCACTTCCTCAGCCCAACGGCCCTCGGCCAGTAACCGGCCTTTTTCCGCATAAGTGATGCCGAGATTGCCATGCTCCACTGCATTAATCAGCAATTCAGAATACCCTGAAACCGTTCTTTCGGGATTCATGCTCACGTCCGCCAGTAACAGTGCCAGCTCTTTGGCTTCCTGCAGGGTGTGGAAAGAGAAAACAGCCTGTTGCAACAAGCTCATGGTTTTTCTTTGCTGGCCGACTCGCTCAAGCAAAGAACGCTTTCTCAGACTCTCTTCCAAAGCGTTCTTTACCACACTGGACAACACTTCCTGCGTGGCGGGTTTAATCAGGTAATAGTAGGCGCCTGCCGCCAATCCCTCTACAACATCCTCCGGATACCCGGCACCTGTCAGCATGACCACCGGCAAATCTGTCAGATTTGCGTCTGCCCTGATTCGCTTTAGCAAGGTGATGCCATCCATTTGCGGCATCACCTTGTCCAGTAAAACCAGATCATAGGCCTTGGGATGAAGGCTGATTTTTTTCCATGCCTCAAGTCCGTCTTTGGCAATATCAACCGAGTATCCCAACCTGACAAGACTTTCTCCTATAACCAGCTGGATAAAATCATCGTCGTCAACTAACAGGATATTGGATTTCTCAGACATCGGCATTCTCTAAAATAGGTTGCGTGAAAAGACTCGTCTCTGCTTACACAAGCACGCAGGATGGGACAAATTTCATTTGTTCACCAGGCTGTTTCTGATCTGTAAAGACACATCGAGGAAAGCTGCTTCCAGTCCCGCGGCTTGTGAAATAACAGTTTCAGTATCACCTGACCGCCCCGCAGTTTCAAGTGTCTGACACAATTCACCGAGTTGCATCGCTCCCACCGTTCTGGCTGCCGATTTCATTTTATGCGCCACATTTATAACTGTTTCAAGTTCCCCACCCGCAACAGCGGCAATAATTATAGCCACAAACTCTTCCGCTCCCTGCAAAAATTTATCCAGTAAACGACGATGCATCTCCGGGTAATCACCCACCATGCGTGTAAGTGTACTGGCATCCCACACCGTATCAGCAGCAGGGACAGCCGAACTACCAGCGTTTTTAACACTCTCCTGAGCCGGGGCAACCATTTCTGCCGCCTGTTGCCGTGGCATCCATCGGGAAAGCTTCTTGCCCAGCTCGCTGAGGCGCAGCGGCTTTGCCAGATAATCGTCCATACCACTCGACAAACAGCGTTGCGCTTCGCCGTGCATCGCATTACCCGTGACCGCGATGATGGGAAAATGTGAGGCCTCAGGCTCTTCCTCACGTATCGCCGCAGTGAGTGCAAATCCATCCAGATGCGGCATATGACAATCTGTTAACAACAGACTGTAACGTCCGGTGCGCCACTTATCCAAAGCACCGTGACCATCTTCAGCGGCTTCGGAAGCATACCCCAGTATGCGTAACTGTTCCTGAATGACTTCCCGACTGGTTTCATTATCTTCCGCAACCAGTATCAGCTCACCGCTTGCCACCGCTTCTTCTATGCCGGGTGCTACTTTTCTGGATTGACTGCGACGTTCAGTCTTCTGAATGACATCCTTGATGGCATGGCGTTTTGAGGCAATGGCCAGTGTATGCACAAGCTCGTCAAACAATAACGGGTTAGTCGCCACAACCAGATTGTTACCCGATGCATTGCTATTGCGTCGCGTCACCAGGCTGACCACGGGCAGCAGGGGCGCGATGTTCCTCATTTCCCGGATGCTCGCGGAATCAATCGAAATATCCCGGCTCATATCCAAAAATACATCCCAGCCATCTTGTCCAGTTTGCTGAATGACATACAATGCCGCTTCCTGGCTGGCCACCATTTGTATCTGCACGCCCACAGCATGCAAATATGCCGAAAGTATTTCCGCATACAGATGATGCTCATTGGCAATCAATACACGCATACCCGTTAATGCAGTCATCACTGCAGGAGGGTGTGCCGCAGATGCAAGTTTCAGTGGCAAAATTACGTTGAATTTACTGCCAACCCCGTATGTGCTGAGCACCTCTATTTTTCCGTGCAGCAGCTCTGCCAAATGCTTGCTGATACTCAAACCAAGACCCGTGCCGCCAAAGCGGCGTGTGGTGGTTGCGTCTGCTTGGGAAAATGGCCTGAACAATTGCAACATTGTTTCTGTACTCATCCCGATGCCGTTGTCGATCACACTGAAATTGAGCATATTCTGGCCATCCGCTTGCACACTCTTCTCCACGCGCAAAATCACTTCACCGCGCCGGCTTGCATCGTTCTGCGTGAATTTCACCGCATTACCCAACAGATTAAATAATATCTGGCGAAGCCGCCCGGGATCGGTATATATCCAGGCGGGAAGATCGGGGGATATAAAAATGATCAAGTCCATGTCCTTATCGGCGACTTTGGGTGACATTAATTGCGCCACCCCTTCCACCAATTCGCGCAAATTCACCCGCAGAATTTCGATCTCGAGTTTACCGGCTTCTATTTTTGAAAAATCCAGAATGTCGCCAAGTATCGTCAGCAATGCTAGTGACGAAGTGCGTATGGTATTGACCAGGCGTTTTTGCGCAGAATCAAGACTGGTTTCCTGCAAGATATCAATTATCCCCACTACACCATTCATCGGTGTGCGAATCTCATGGCTCATATTGGCCAGAAATTCACTCTTTGCATGAGTTGCAGCCTCGGCAGCTTCCTTGGCGCGTTTAAGATCGAGAGTCTGCTCGGCCACCAGCTCCTCCAGATTGTCCTTATAACGGATAAGTTCATCCTCGGCACGCTTGCGCGTGCTGATATCAGCACGCATTGAAATATATTGCCTGGGTTTTCCCTGTTCATCCATCACCGGTACTATCGTCGTCCTCACCCAGTACAAATGGCCATCTTTGGCCCGGTTGCAAATCTCGGCGTGCCATACTTCACCCGCCGCTATGGTGCGATACATCTCACGAAAAAATTCTGTCGAATGAACTCCCGAATTGAGTATGCGGTGATTCTGGCCTATCAACTCCTCCCGCGAGTAACCGCTGATTTTACAAAAACTGCTGTTGACATAAGTGATGGCGCCCTGCACATCGGTAATGCCGACAATCGAATGTTGATCGAGTGCAAATTGCTGGAAAATCAACTCGTCCTTCGTCAGGCGCAGCCTGTCCCGTTCAAGTAACAGGGATGCTTCAGCCTGTCTTCTTGCACGACTGTCATCCACAGCCAGGCGCATTTGAATGACATGTAAAAACATATAGGCAAGAAGTTTTCCCGCATGCGCCATCATGGTAAATTTTTCATGCGGCGAGGCGGAGAACAGCATAAAGAAATCGGACAGAAACAGGAATACCCCCATCCAGGCCAGCCCCTCAAACAGCGGGGATCTGCAGCGATAATGCCAGCAGGAAACAACAAACAGGAGCAGAAGCAGCAGCAGGGGAATTTGCGTAGGGCGCTGTATACCCAGCCAGCCGGTATCAACGTAAGAAGGAAAGTTGAAGGCCAGGATATACAGCAACAAAGTGACCAGCGCGATCCCTGCGGCAAAAATGCCGGGACGTAATTTCGACTCACGCCGCATCAACCAGATCGTCCATAGCAGCGACAAAGGTAAAACGTAGGTCGAAGGTGGCCAGGTTGAGGGGCGCAGCGTACTGGAATAGTTTCCTATCCACGCAAAACCGCCTATCCATTCAATCCCGACAAAAGCGTGCAATAGTTCCGTTGCAGCGGCAAACGCAAAACCTATAGCAAGGTAATTGCGAACGTTAGACTGGATGTTAGTTTGCTCAGCCAGAAGAAACACGGCGAGCAACAGGGAAAGAATGCCATTGCTGGTGTCCAGCAACAAATGCAGATGCTCAAATTTCTGATTATCCGCACCTGATAGCGCCAAAACGATTAACAGGTACAGTGAAAGAAAAAAGAAAAAACTTTTCAGATAGTTAAGCTTGCAGCCCTTGATCTGTGCGGTGAAATTTTTCAACATAATTGTTTCTTGATTATCCAAATCCCGGTATCAATTACCACGATTCAAATCTTTGCAATGTTTCACTCTTTTAGTTGCAGCCTCATCTTGCGGTGGGGAATATTGGCCTCCATGAATTCCTCGCCTTCCACTTCAAAGCCGAAATTCTTGTACAGTGATATTACCTGTGCCTGTGCATTAAGCTCGACTGAAGAATAATGCTGCGAGCGGGCGTGATCGAGCAGCAATTCCAGTATTGCAGTGCCTATATGTTTTCCCCGCCATTCCGGCAACACGGCCACGCGTCCGATATGGCCGTCCAGCGTGATACGTCCGCAGCCTATTGCCTCGCCGGTGGCGCTAACGGCCAGTGCATGATGACTATTGTCATCCAGCCCGTCCCACTCCAGTTCGACCGGGACATGTTGCTCCTGTATGAAAACTTTTTCGCGTATCGCGCGCAACAATGGCTCGCCATCGTGCCAGGAGATCAGGTGCACCGTAAAAGGATTACTCATATTTCCTCCTTTAAAAATTATCGGTGTGCTTGCAACAACATGCACACTCTGGTGAATTATCGGCGTTGTCTGACCGCTTCAAACAGGCAAATTGCCGCTGCGGCTGCGGCGTTTAATGATTCTACCTTACCCGGCATCGGAATGGTGACGGCGACAGCCTTGCTCATCAGCTCATTTGACAAACCTGACCCTTCATTGCCAATTGCAAACGCTATATTGCCGCTGAGGCGGCTGTCATACAGACTGGCCGCGGCCTGCAGTGACGCGGCATATATACTGCCATCAAATATTGCGGCAACGTCAAGCAAATCCGCATGTTCACAAATATTTAACACAAAATGCCCGCCCATTGCCGCACGCAATACTTTGGGCGACCACGCATCGGCACAAGCTGTAGACAGATATACGCAATCACAACCCGCTGCCGCCGCAGAGCGCAGCATGGAGCCCAGATTACCCGGATCCTGAATATTCTCCAGCAACAGTGCAAAATTGCTATTCTGCGCAAGCATGCCGGATGGGGGAATAGCAATCAGCGCGAGTACGCCACTCACTGTTTTCAATTCGGAAAGTTCGGCAAATAATCCATCATCAAATTGCGTTAACGGCACATCCGGCAGCTGCCGTATCAATGCACTGATTTCAGGGTTGCCCAACGCTGCTTCTGTAACAATGAGATGCAATGGCTGCTTGCCGCTGGCCAGATAGGCTGCAAGCAAATGTGCACCATCGAGCAGAGTCTGCGCGAGTTTTCCGCGCTGGCGCGCCGAGCCGGAGAGCTTGCACAGTTCTTTGTAAAATGGATTGTCCTGCGAGGTAATATGTTTCACCGCTTGTCACCATCCAAATGGATGGGCAGAATGAACACTGTATTGATCTTCATGCTGTGTCTGCTGAGCCTTGCTCTGACTGAACCGGTTCTGATAAATTTGGTTCTGGCAAGCTCTGCTCTGGTTCATTCTGCGCCGGTTCATTTTGCGCCGATTCACTCTGTTCTGGCGCTTCCTGTTCCAGCAGACTGCCCATTTCCTCCAGCTCCGGCAGTTCATGCAGCGAGCGCAAATTAAGATCGTCGAGCAACTGCTGGGTAGTGGCAAACAGCTCGGGTTTGCCCGGCACGTCGCGGGTGCCTATCACCTCTATCCAGTTGCGCGCTTCAAGTGTTTTAAGTATTTGGGAAGCAACCTGTACGCCGCGTATATCCTCGATATCCCCGCGTGTCACCGGCTGGCGATAGGCAATAATCGCCAGCGTTTCCATGACCGCGCGCGAATAGCGCGGTTGCTTCTGCGGGTTCAGGCGATGCAGATATACCTGCATCTCCGGGCGCGCGCGGAAACGCCAGCCGCTGGCTACCTGGGTAAGCTCTATGCCGCGCGTGC
>Ga0315270_10001798_pt1 | contig 11386 bp, 8 predicted proteins | sample C1_bottom_MG_FD_204932 | JGI IMG/M metagenome (GOLD analysis project Ga0315270, IMG submission 204932) | Sediment microbial communities from Yellowstone Lake, YNP, Wyoming, USA - C1_bottom | ecosystem: Environmental > Aquatic > Freshwater > Lake > Sediment | place: USA: Wyoming | collected... | reverse complement strand
GGTCATGCGGTTAAAAAAAGTGCTTTTCCCGACATTCGGGCGGCCAACAATAGCCAGAATATTTGCCATGAGTGATTTTTGCTTTGTTCAGTTTGGACCGGATGTTGTAGCAATTCAGGCATTTAATGCCCGAAGTGAACAGTAGGGTAAACTGAAATTTTAATTTTTGCAAAGGTAACCTAATTCCCGAATTTATTCATAATTGTTTCTGATATAAAGGGATAGGTATGAATTGCAAGCGCAAAGGATTCGATTACGATGAAGATGGTTTTCCTGCCAATCCGCTCAGTAATATTTTGATGATGAAAAGTCTTCGAAGATGATGAGCTTTACTCCATTGAATACCAGACTGAAAAAGACTTAAATATATTTTTTAAATTTCGGTCAAATAGCCCGAAATCTTTGTAAGTTCGCTAACTATGTTGAATGGCGGGCCTGTGAAGCGTCTTTTCAATATCAACCGCGGAATTATTTAATGGATAAATATCCGCATTTGCTTATATTTTCACTTATAAAAACTATTGAAATGGATCGTAAACGCCTCACTGAATTGACTATTAATGATTTGCTTGAAAACGAGGTATGGGAATATTGGATGGCGGATAACATTGAATATGTGAGGGCATCGGATAAAACTGCAATTACCGAAGATAGCAATACTACCTACATTGTTGCCACGGATTTTGTTTTTAAAAACAGGTCAAAACACTTAGGCTTTTGTTCGCCGCAGGAAGCCGGAAGCCTTGATCAAATTCAGCCGGTAATCATTTCCCGCAAAGGGCAGATTGAATTTTATAAGGAAAACGATTGGACAGAAGACGAAGTAAATAATGCATTGTCAAGTTTTGGACTCGACCGGCAAAATGTATTTCCGATTGTTTATACAACGAGAATAAAGTGCAACAGGGAAGTATTCACGGGCACATTGACCGATTTTAACGAAAATAAATAAAGTGATTTAAAATAGTGCAATCCTTTTGTTCATATAGCCTTCCCTGCTTTTGACAGACAGGTTATAGATTCCCTTACTAATGTCCTTATTAGAGTTTAGATCTATCTCAATTTCCTTGCCATTTAATTTTTCAAATTTTTCTGAATAAACCGCTTTGCCTGATATATCTATTATTTGAACGGTGATATCATTCGAACAAAAACTTTTGAAAACAACCTTAAATTTTTTACCAATAACCGGATTTGGAAATACAGTTGCATCCAGTTGGTTCAGGCTTATTTCATTTATGCCTGCAGCTCCTTCTGAAATGCTAAGCCAGTTCAGGTTAAATCCTTTTACTACTACTGAAAGTTTCAAAACATGCTCACCGGCTGTGAGATTTACTGTGTTCAACACCGATGCCCAGGTTTGCCATCCTGAAGTATTCGTGGTATTTACGGTTGTTGTATACACATCATCAATATATAGATTAAAGCTGCCGGCGGCAGTACCTGCATACCGGCTTGTAATTGTGTAAGTTCCGCTTTTAGCAACAAATATTTTATACCTTAGCCAATCACCTGTGTCGGTATACCCGATATTCATAAACCCGTCAACATCTTGAGTTAATTCGCCGAATAATCCGGATTGCTTGTAATATTCTTCAGCTTCTATCCTTCCAGGAATCTGAAACATGCTGGTTGAATCATAAACAGGAACATTTAAATAAATCTGGCCTAAATCCGTCATTTTTCCGTCCAAACCATATAAATCCAGGTAAGGATATGCTGTAGCTCCTCCTGATGTTCGTCCCATAAACCATGAATAACGGAATACATCCGGATCGCGCTCCAGAAAGTTGGTAGTACCTGCTAAATAACTTTTCTGATTTTCGACTGTGACGCCATTATCCCAGTTGGCAAATTCAGTAATCCAGATTGGTTTACCGTATTTCCGGGCATCATTTATATACCCTGTTATTGAGTTGCCGCCTCCATACCAGTGCAAGGCAATATAATCAACCCTGCAGGCAGGGCAGGCAGCAAAAAAATCATCAAGCCATTTGAACGGATTAGTATAAACAGTGCCATTTTCCGAAACGCAATTCCCGCAATAATTAACGGCCGGGCTGACCAATTTTAATCCGTACTGATCAGCTATGGCCTGCAACTGTGGCCATGCTGCTGCTGCCTGCGATGGAGTCATATTAGCCTGATCTGTAAAATTAGGTTCGTTAAAACCCAGGATGTACTTTACTTTATTATCCTGCGATACCAATGTTTTAATCCCGTTTATGCCTACTGCATTCCAGGCCTGGGGAACGAAATCAACCTTATAATCCGCATAAGTGGTTTGAATATCGTAATCGGGCTGGGAAGACCAGTTGTACCACCAGGATATACCTGCAGAGGCAGTTTTCATATCATTTGCTGAATGGTGTCCATAGGCCACTCCGCGCTTAAAGCTTTTTTGCTGGCCATAGATTAGCGACGAGAAAATGGAGAAAAGTAAGAGTAGAAAATAGGGTTTCATACAGGAAGAGCCATGTAGATTGGAAATATTCCTTTACAAAGATAGAATTTGCTGAATATACATGAGAATAAATTGTACTATAGGAGTTCAAGTCTGTTACTCTTTTGGCATTTTCACGAACTCCACCTTTTAATTAGATGGCTTTATTCAGATTCTTAAAAATAAATGCTGATTGCACCAGTCAAGATGGAAACCAGCAGCATGACTAATGTTGTAGCAACAGCCCATTTCATTGTGAAACGCTGATGATCATCAAAACTAACACCAGCCAATCCGACCAATAAGTAGGTGGAAGCAACAAGCGGACTCAGCATGTGAACTGATTGACCTAAAAGAGAAGCCCGACCGATTTCTATTGCAGGAACTCCGAAATGGGCTGCAGTTACGGCTGTTAAAGGAGCAATACCATAAAAATAGGCATCATTGCTGATAAAATATGTAAACGGCATTGAAGTGATGCCAGTAATAACTGCCATGTTAGGGCCCAATGAATCAGGTATTATGTGAATGAAACTTTTCGCCATGGCATCCAGCATCTTTGTGCCTGACAGAATACCTGTAAATATACCGGCTGCAAACACCATTGACCCTACTGATAAAGCACTTCCCGCATGAGCGGCCAATTTTTTCCGCTGTTCATCGAGACTTGGGAAATTGATGATAAGAGCAATGGCAAGGCCGACCATGAATGTGATCGCAATTGGGAATAATCCTGAAACCAAAGCAACAACCAGAGCAATAGTCAGCAACAGGTTGGTAAAATAAATTTTTTTATTCTTGATTTCTTTACTTTCAGGTACTTCAATATGTGTTATCCCTAATCGTTTTCGTTCTTTTATTCCAAAAATATAAGCTACAAATAAAACCCATACCATTGAAGCCAACATGCTCGGAATAATCGGGTTAAAGAGATCGGAAGCTTCAAGGTGTAAAGCGCTCAGGCAACGTGCGTTTGCCCCTGTCCAGGGTAGTTTTATCATTATCCCAACACACAGGGTCAGAATAGCTGTCAGGATCAGAGGATTTATTTCAAGGCGTTTATAAACCGGGAGCATGGCTCCGACGATGATCAGGTAAGTTGCTGCGCCATCGCCATCTAGCGCAACAATTAAAGAAAGGACACATGTTCCCATGATAACTTTTAAAGGATCACCTTTTGCAAATTGGAGTATTTTAGTTATCAAAGGCTCAAAAAGCCCTACTTCGAACATTATTCCAAAATATAAAATCCCGAACATGAGCAATACTCCTGTAGGGGCTGTAGCTACCAGCCCATCTTCCATCATTTTACTCAAACCTGATCCGGCTCCGGCTATCAGTCCGAACAAAATCGGAATCAGTGTTAGTGCAACCAGGGGAGAAAGCCGCTTGGTCATGATTAATGTGATAAAAGTTGTAATCATACCTAAGCCAAGTATGGAAAGCATGGTTTCGCTCATGGATTTATATCAGATATTAGGTTGAACACATAAATTTAGTGTTGTTTACAGCTAAGAACAGTGCAGAGTATAGAAAACAACTTAAAAGAAAGAGGTAACCGTTTTTGAAATTAACGGTTAACCTCCTCTTAATCAACTATCAATCATTCATCAAACAAACCTATTTTTCGTTTGATCATTTGAAGATCAAACGAAAAACAGGTCTAATAAAATAAGTTTACTGATAAGTATAATCCCAAACTTCAGTGGAATTGTCAGTGAGTGTTTTTGTTGCTTTTAATACTCTTTCTTTAGCATCGAATGCATAGGTGAATCTTGATTTTGACTTGACAATTGGCGTTACCCTTGGATCCCAGTATTCGAAATAATCACACAGTTTAGCACTTGGTTTGCCATAAAAATTACCTATAGGTTTCCAATCGGAATCCGTTGCATTAGCCTGGTGGATGCCATCGGAATTATCACCGTTTGTGTAGGTGAACTCTTTTATTTTTTTAGCAGTAACACCATCATCATCATAGGTTGTTATCTTAGTAATATTACCATTCGTGATGGTCATCTGGTATTTTAAGTGGCTTGCAGCATCCCAATATTCATAATACTTTACAAGGAAACCATTTGCATCGTATTCCATTGTATTCCCGTCACCGTCTTTGGTAATGTATCCTGATGCATTTAAATCGTAAGTACCATAAACTGAGTTGTCTGCTCTTTTAAGTGTCAACTTTCCGGCAACCGAATAATCGTAAGAAATCGTTTTATCCAGTGCACCATCCCAATAGTTATCAAACTTTGTGACTTTTTTAGTTGTTGGATCATATGAAAAGTCCCATTTTTCAGTGCCACCGGCCCAATCAGCAAAGAAAGAAATTGTTTTGATAAGTGAAGAGGTTGTAAACGAAACATCCTCGCCGTATGCTGTGCCCTCACCGTTGGTAGCATAAGCCCTTACGTGGTATAGGGTAGCTGAAGTTAACCCGGTAATAGTGCTTGTGAATGCACCGATTCCAGTACCGTCAGTAGTTTTTGAGTCGGCGATGGTTGGATTTGCAGTTGTGCCCCAGCAAACACCGCGGGCAGTTACTGCAGAAGTGCCTTCGGAGGTAATATTTCCACCCGAAATTGCTGAAGATACAGTGATAGATGTTACAGCTGTTGTAGTAACAGCTGGAGGATCAGATTTGTCTTTCTTGCATGAAGAGAAAGACACAGCCACGAATGCAGCCATTGTCAAAAAGAAAAATTGTTTTTTCATTGGTTTAGAGATTAAGGGTTAAGGATTATGTTAAAGTTAAGAAATTTAATTGTTACCGGCCATTATTATCATGGCCAATCCTGCTGTAAAAAGTAAAAACATAAATGCAAGCAACGTATTCACAGATTTGTTTGCACCTTTAAATTCTTTCCAGATAAATACGCCCCAGAAAGCACCGATCATTGTGGCTCCTTGTCCAAGCCCGAATGAAATGGCATATCCTGCTTTATTTGCTGCCAGTAAGCTTAAGGATGTACCAAGTGCCCATATCATGCCGCCAATAATTCCGGACAAATGACTGCGGGAATTACCTTCGAAATATTGCTTGAAATTAACAGGTGTGCCTTCAATTGGCTTTTTCATCAAGTATGTGTTGAACAGGAAATTGCTGATTACGATTCCAATCACGAAAAAGAAAAATGCAGCGTAAGGAGTAAGTTTTCCGGCTTCGGATAACCCGGCAGCAGTATTTTCAGGATCTGTAGCTATTGCACTAGCTACAAACCGGAAAAACCATGCCATCAAAAACCCTGCTGATACTGAAAGCAGAATTCCTTTTGTTGATGTTTTCTTTTCACTGATGGCATGTTTTTTATAGGCCAGTGCATCCAGAATAATAGCGACAACTACGATTCCCACACCAACAAAAAGTAAAATCGGATCACCTTTTGGAGTAGCAATATAATTGATAAGTACTCCTAATACCATGCAGATTCCTACTCCGACCGGGAATGCAATAGCCATACCGGCAACCGAGATAGCAGCTACCAGCAGGATGTTCGATAAGTTGAAGATTATACCACCCAAAATAGGATTAAGAATACTTGAAGTACTTGCTTGTTTTATGCTTTCAACAAATCCCATCCCAACGCTTCCTGTGCTTCCAAAAGTTAATCCAAAGAGCAGGGAAAACAAGAGTATCCCGATTACATAATCCCAATAGAAAAGCTCAAAACGCCAGCTTTTGGCTGCAATTTTCTGAGAATTGGCCCACGACCCCCAACAGAGCATGGTAATGAAGCAGAGAACGACTGCCAGAGAGTAACTACTTACAATGAACATGGTTTTTAGTTTTAGTTAGTACTTAGTTAATGTTATTTGTGAAATCTTTTAGCTGTAAAAGTGATTATCTCCGGCAATCCAGCAATGGACCATTCAAATCCGCTATTTCCTTCTCTCACCCGGTATTCATGCGGCAGGTCCTTGTCGCGTAAAAGCATATGAGCATTACCGTTGCCTTCAAAGTAGTTTCCTTTATCAGGAGCATCAATATAGAATGAAGTGCGATCGAGAGCTTTCGGTTTCATTTCCGACAGCAAACTAGAGAAAAGTTCATTTGATATGTATCCGTCACTCAGAATACAAGCTACGAATTGCTCCTGGGTTATTGCCAATTTGCATACTTCAGTTGCCTCAGCCTGAAATCCTGCAATGGCACGGAAACGGTAGCCTTTTCGTATTCTTAATTTTGCTTCAAGTTCAGGCAAAGCAGTTTCTATATGAGTTAATACATTACCTGGCAGAAAGACCAATAGCATTGGGCAAACCTTATTTTTCTTTATCTTATTATCAAGAACGGCGGCGATTGCTTTTTGCTGTGAGGATGAAAAATTGCCAGCAAAATAAATTACAGGGTATAACCTATCTGTTTGATCGTATTCGGCAGGAACATAGACAATTGTCGTTTCATTCTGAATATTCAACTTCCGCATTTGCTTATCAGGCAATTGGTTGTCGGAAGTCTTAGCCGGAATATCTCCTCGATATAGTTTGCCCTCAAATGCATCGCTTATAAAACGGAGTGCATTTGGCAGTGCTGAACACCAGTACTGGAAACTATGGCCGCCTTCGCGGACCCGGAATTCATGAGGAATATTCAGGTTACGCATCAGAATATGCAACTCCTCGTTGCTCCGGCATAGCGTCTGTTCCTTGTCGCCATTATCGATGTAAATATTCAGCTTTTTAATATCATTAGCTGACATTTGAAGTAACATGTGAAAAGGACTATTTTTTTTGTAGTACTCTGTGATCCGATCAGAACCTTTAAATCCTGGTTCTCCAAATAATAGTCCCCATTGATCATCCCAGCCTGAAGAATCTTCAGTCATGTATTGTTCATCTGTACGAACAGATATACTTAAAGGAACCGCAGCCCCGAATATTTCCGAATGTTGCAAGTGCAGAATCAGGGCACCAAAACCACCCATGGAATATCCCATTAATGCCCGATGCTGTCTGTCGGAGATTGTTCTGAAGAGGCTGTCGATATAAGGCACGAACTCTTTTACAAACATATCCTGATAAAGGAATTTACCCTTATAATCGTTTACATAATATGTACGATATCCATGCGGCATCACAAAAATCATTGGATCAATTTCATTCTTATCCGTTGCATTGTCAGCATACTGACTGATCTGGCCATATTCAAGCCAGGAAGTTTCATCATCACCAAGTCCGTGCAATAAATAAACTACGGGGTACGATTTTTTAGAAGCATAGTATTCTTTTGGCAGGCAAACTGAAAAACGCACATCCTGGTTGAGAATCCGGCTGTGCATAACCATGCTTTCCATGATTCTTAGTCCGGTTGCCGAAAATGCTGAATAACCTGTAAGCAGGATGCTAAGAAACAAAACCAGCGATCTTCTCATATGCCCGTGCTTTTAAGATGTTCTTTCATAAATAAAAATGAATCATAAAGTCCGTTCAGAAAGGCCTGGTGTGATTGAGTTCCCTGTCTTACCCTGTATTCGTAAGGAATTTCATGCTCACGTATCGAAAGATACAATGAATTATAACTCTTGTAGTTCAATCCCTTATCACTGATATCGAGGTAATAGGTAATTCCGGAATCAATCGCAGTAGCGTTTGCTGGCAAAGTAGCGTCAAAAAGCAGGCATGCATTAACTGAACCGGTAAATCCCGGCGCCAGTTCCCACGCCAAAGCACCGGCCTTGTTATTCCCGGCAATAATGGTCTGGCTCTTCAAATCAGTTGTCCTGTATTTGCTTTTAACCTGTTCCAGAATTTGCTGCAAAATTTCCTTTGTAACTGCAGTTTCCTGCATGGGTATTTCAAGTACAAGTGATTGAGGCAGTTTATATGAAGCCATATTGCTGTTCAGCAGTGAAAACAAATCCTGTGATTCCCTAACTTCTTCTCCCGGTGTCAGGTCGTGTAGTATGGTGATTAACGGGAAATGCAATGAGATATCTGTATAAGTTGAAGGAAGCATCACATTAAATAATAAGTTGCTACCTGCGAGTTGTTCAGCGATAATTCTTTCAGCCGGAACCTGTGGACCTGGATAAATCCTATCCGGTTCAGAAGGATAATGCATTTGCCTGACAGCAATACCTATATATCTTAAGGCTTCGGGCATGGCAGAATGCCAGTAATCCCATGTATGCGCTCCGTTGCGCATGCGGAATTCATGAGGAATGTTCAGGTTGCGGAGAGTATCATGCAATGCGTCATTGGTCACGGATAGAGTTTCTTCATCATCCCCGCAATCGATAAAGAGGTTAACTCCATTTATTGAGGGGTTTCCAGGATTTGCCAGGAAATGGAACGGACTATAATTTTTAAAATAATCAGTAATCCTTTGATCCCCTGTTTTCCCGCTGCCACCAAAAACAGATCCCCATTGATTATTAAAAACACTCTGGGGTTCAGTCATATACTGCTCATCTGTTCGGAACGACATGCTCAGAACAACTCCGGTTTTAAATACTGTTGGATTTTTTAGCGGTAAAATCAAAGCCCCGTATCCACCCATCGAATAGCCCATAACTGCCCTGTGCTGTGCATCCTTAAAAGTGCGAAAAAGGGAATCAATATGCGGAATCAATTCATTTACAAACATATCCATATATGGGAAGCTGCCATTGAACCTGTTCACATAATATGAATTAAATCCCTCGGGCATCACGTAAATCATGGGTATAGTTTCAGCTGCAAACTGGTCAATATAATATTCAGCATTTCCTCCTACATACCAACCGGTTTCCGATTCGCCATAACCATGTAAAAGGAAAACCACAGGAAAAGGAGTAGTGGATTTTTCATATTCGGCCGGGAGTAGCACGGCATAATTGATAGCACGGTTCAGAACCTTGCTTTGAAATGTCTGATGTTCCAGTAAACGCACAAAAGGTATGGTATCCACTCCATCATCAACAGACGGTTTTTCCTTGCAGCCAGCCAATCCCAGTGAAAGGGAAAGGAAACTGAAGAAGGTGAACAAACTGATGATGAAGCCTTTATACATTTTGTTTGATTATTTTTTGTTGGGATTAAGTATTTCAGCAGGTTTATCACCGTAAACTACAAAGGATTTCAAAGTTATCCTGAAATCAGGATCCTGGTTCACCCATTTAATTTCAAGTTTATGATCGCCGTTTTTCAACAAGTATTTGTGATAGATATCGTATTTGCGAACGATGTAATCGTAGGGCATCTTAACTTGTTCCACTTTTGTGCTGTCAATATAAACGTCAAGTAAGGCAACAAAATCACTTTTTGCCACACCACACTGGCTTTTAACATTTCCTAAAACTACAATACCGTTACCGGTAAAATCAATCTTGATGCTTTCGTCAAGAAAATCTTTCCGCACAAGCAATTGTTTAGTCGGATACATTCCAACGAATGATTCTTCAAATCGCAGAACTTCAGGTTTCTGAACTTCGATGGTGATATTATCCTCCTTTATTTCACCACCATTTTTAGTAATAAGTTTGGTTGCATGTTTATAACTGAGGTCGTAGATCTGGTTTAAGGTAAGATCCGAATACGGGAATTTTAAATCCTGCACTTTTTCGATAGCAGGCTTCCAGAAAGCCGGAATTTTATCATAACCGAGTACAACACCCAGGATACCAGCCGCTGTTGCAGGGTTACAATCGGAATCCTGACCACATCGGGTTGAAATATCCATGGTTTTGTAGAAATCTTTTTCACCATAAAGCAGGCCCATCACCACGTAAGCTGCATTTACACTTGCATCAATATTGAACGCATTAAATACTCCTTCGGGGCAACCCTTCTCTGAAGTATGCTTCTTTTGAAATTCGAACCAGCATTGTTTCCAATCCTTTGGATATTGGTTGTGCCATTTGATCACATCACTGATAGCCTGGTAAAACTTACTTTTTTCTGGTATGGGTTTCAATCCTTCAGTGACAATGAAATTAATATCTTCGGAGATAAATGCCGTTGTATACATGCCAGCCATGAAAACGCCTCCATACCACCCATCGCCATAATTCATAATGTGGCCGGTGCGGTCACAGATTTCGGAAGCTGTATTGATCATTCCCGGCGACATCATCCCGGCAAAATCGGCTTCGATCTGGAAATCAATATCGTCAGCATGCGGATTATTCATCCAGTTGCCTGATGCAGGCGGCATGATTCCGTTCAGAATATTGTACCTGGCAGCCTGGTTAGCATGCCAGAGCTTGTAATCGTCGTGGGCAAAGGAAAGGGCGAAGGAATCAGCCGGAGCATCAAGACCGCATCTTTCAAGAACTTCGATAAAAGTGAGATCCATATACACATCGTCATACAAACCCGGGTCGGAATTAAAAATGTCCTTGATATAATCATCATACCAAACCATCTGCTGGTAATCCTCGATCATGGTTCCTTTAAACTGGAATTCCGTTGGCCCACCAAATGTACAGCCGATGGTTTGTCCAGCCCAACCACCTTTTATCTTATCTTTCAGCGCACCTGTTGAAATAATAACTTTTTCGGGCAAAATGATTGCCTGTAGATTATTTCTTTTACAAGATGGTTGAAGCAATATGACTGATAGAAAAAGCAGCACAGCTGATATCAAAACGAGAAAGTGTATTCCTTTTTTCATTGTGGGGGTCTATTTAGGTAGATTACTTCCCGATTGTTTTTCTGAATAAATCATAATATCATTGATCCGGATTTCGTAATCAGGTTTTGGATTAATCCATTTGAGCCTGACATTGTGGTTGCCTTCGGTGAGTTGGTATTTCCATGCAGGTTCAAGCCGGCGCGAAGTATTTTTCATCGGCATCTTTACATGCTCATCCAGTTTCCCATCGATGTAAATGTCTAATTCAGCCACATAAGGATCGTCGGGTTCGGCCAGACCAAAAACTTCCGATCCTACTCTTTTCGAAACACGGTCGATATAATCTTTATCGATTTTTGAATTCTTCACCATGTTTCCGTAGAAGATAT
>Ga0315270_10001795_pt1 | contig 11390 bp, 8 predicted proteins | sample C1_bottom_MG_FD_204932 | JGI IMG/M metagenome (GOLD analysis project Ga0315270, IMG submission 204932) | Sediment microbial communities from Yellowstone Lake, YNP, Wyoming, USA - C1_bottom | ecosystem: Environmental > Aquatic > Freshwater > Lake > Sediment | place: USA: Wyoming | collected... | reverse complement strand
GACGCTGTGCGGCGCGATTCTTTCCTTGTCTGATGCTCCGGTCTGCATTAATGTCAGAGGCACTCATCTAACATTAATAGCGGTAACGACATGTGCGGCATAGTACTTCTTTACAATCAAAACGGTGCAGCGCCCAGTGGCGAGATGATCACGCGCATGACGCGGGCGCTCAATCATCGTGGGCCTGACGCGCAGGCAACGTGTATTCGCGGTCAGGTCGCGCTGGGTCACACGCGTTTGTCCATTGTCGACGTGCAAGGCGGCGCGCAGCCAATGATTAGCGCCGATGGCCGCTACGCCATCATTTTCAACGGCGAAATTTATAACTATCGCGAGTTGCGTGCCGACTTGGAAAAGCAAGGGGTGCATTTTACCAGCGCATCCGACACCGAAGTCATTTTGCATCTCTACGCGCGCGACGGCGCCCAATGCGTCTCGCAACTGCGGGGCATGTTCGCTTTTGCGATTCACGACAAAAACGATAACAGTGTCTTCATGGCGCGTGATCGCGTTGGCATCAAACCATTTTTCTATCACTGGAACGGCACGACATTATTTGCTGCGTCGGAAATGAAAGCGATTTTTGCATCAGGCGTCGTGGATGCGCGCTTTGATCCCGCAGCGTTGCGCGATTACTTTGCCTATCAATTTGCGATTACGCCGCATACGCCTTTTGCCGATGTGTACGAACTAAAGCCTGGTCATACCATGACGGTGACGCCGAACAGCCCGCCGGTGGCGCAGCAATATTGGGATTTGCATTTCCCGCGTGACAACGAATACGAGTCGCGCGATGAAGCGTATTGGACGCGCCGTTTCGAAACGGCGCTCAATGAATCCACTGCGTGTCATACGATCGGCGAAGTACCGATTGGCAGTTATCTCTCGGCGGGAATCGATTCGTCAACGACCACCATGTTGCTGACCAAATATTATGATCGGCCCGTGCAGTCGTTTTCCATTCAGTTTCCTAACAATGACCTAGACGAGTCGAGCATTTACCGCAAGATCGCGCAAAGTCTCAATGTCGGCAATACTGAAGTAGCCATGTTGTCGGATGGCAGTCGCGGCTATGTCGATGAAATGGCACAAGCGATTTATCACATCGAGCAACCGCAGCGCATGGCGCTGGATATTCCGTATTTGTTGCTGTCGAAGTTGGTGAGTGAGAACAAATACAAAGTCGTCTACACTGGCGATGGCTCCGATGAAATCTTGGGTGGCTATGATTGCTATCGACAAGACTATATGCGGATCTGGGGAAATTACATTTCCAGTGAAGCGGATCGAGTGTTGTTGTACTCGGCCATGTACACGCGCGATTTTGCTGAGCCTTATGTGAATATGCTCTATCAGTTACATGATCGTGCAAAGCAACAACGTGTGACCCAGCGCTTCGGCACCTACCCGGTGTGGTATGACTTCTGGCAGATTACCGCTGACATGATGCCGGGATTGTTCACGTCGGATTTCGAACAACGCTCGCGTGCAAGCGATGCTATGGGTGTGTTAGCCGAGGAAATGAAACCTCAGTTAGCTGGTCGGCATCGCATCAATCAATCTCTTTATATCGAAACTAAAACACGCTTGCCCGGTTGGATTTTGTGGCGCAGCGATCGCATGAGTATGTCGCACGGTGTCGAAGCGCGCGTGCCTTTTTTGGATCATCCGCTCATTGAACTCGCAGCGCGCGTACCGCCCGACTTGAAACTTCGCGGCATGAATGAAAAGTACATTCTGAAAAAAGTCGCCATGCCGCATCTTCCCTCTCATCCGTGGCAATTCAAGAAGAAAGCGTTTTACACGCCGATTCGAGAATGGTTGTTTACTCCGGCGCAAAACGAGAAGCTGGAACCTTATCTCGGCGCGGACGCGATACGCGATGCTGGAATCTTTAATGTCGCGCGAGTTAACGAACTCCGCGCTCGCATCCTCGCCACAAAAACACCCAACAACATGAACGACTACCACCACCTCATGAAGCTAGAGTGGATCATGACGCTGGTGCTGACGATCCAAATGCTGCATCGTCAGTATGTGCGGAAAGAGGGTGCGTGTTTTGCGAGTTAGTGGCGCCGACCATTTTGAATTTGCCGACAGTGCCAAAAGGAGTCTGTGCGGTAACGGCGCGGGCCGCGTTCGACGAAGTCGTTGCCAATCGCTCGGTACAGTTGCGCATAAGCATCAGCGAGGCCGCGCAACTCACCGGCAACTTCATTGGCTCGGCCATATCGCAAACGCTCGAACAGCCGAGTGATCTGTGCCATCGCCGGCGCTGCCAGCGGAATTCGTTGCGCTACCGTTTGATAGTATTCCCGGCTGTTCTGGTGGCGCGGCCGCGGAACGGCAAAGTAGTAGCTGAGCAAACGCGAAGCGGCGGAGTAAGTAAAACGAACGAGACGTGGACGCGGACCGCAACAGTTTAGGAGTTTGATGAAAACGTAGTCGATTCGGGTACGCAGCCAGCGGATTGGCTGAATTTCACGCACCAGCATGATGGCGCCGAGTAACTGTGCGACCCAGAGCAGCGCCAGCAGCCACCACCAATATTTGTGAACAACTCTCCACCCATATTTAATTAATTGGATGCCCGCGATTTGTAATTGAGTTGCTCCCCGGGCGACGCCGTCGGCAGCGTTGGCGACAGCGCTCAGCCCTCGGGCAAACATACCACTTGGGTCGTATTTTTCAGCCATTTTTCTTAGCCACTGTCCCAGCGAACTAGAGTTCGATGTGCCCGTCGGACTTGTCTGCGGCAGCAGTCGCTGTCCACGCGCAGAATCCTGATTGCTGTGGTCCTGACCCACGCCGGACGCTTGCTCTCCGTAGCGCCACTCTAGGCTGTTCCATGTCGCCTGCGGTGTCAGAATGTACAAGGCCGCGCCGCAAAGAATAATGGCGCCTGCAGCGGTACTTGCAGCGGCGGCGCCGCCCCAAAAAACGGATCGGCGCGAGTCGTTTGTGAGTTGTGGCCTTATTTGTTCAAATACCAAGGTCGATACCGCAGCAAGAAGACACGGCAGTAAAAAAATCCACATGGTTTCAGTAGCACGAATATGCGATACCGCAAATATCACAGCCACAACGCTGATGACGAGCGAGCTGTGGACACTCTTACGGGTTAACGGCCCGGTATTAGTGACAGCTTGTAGCGCAATCAGCAAATACAACACAGCGCGCGGGAACGGCCAAATGCGGAGAAAAAAGAAAGCGAACACAAGCAAAATAATGATCGTGCCAAGGCGTGAGGGTTTGGCTGAGTGGTTCGCTTGAGCATTGCCTTTCCACCACCCCCGAAACAGTGTCAGTGTTAGTGCTGTCGTCCAAAGATAGAATTCGAGCAGATAGGATGGATAAATCCTGTCGAGATAAATATTGGCGTGTACAGCGGCAAGTTGGCAGACGCCGAGCGCAACGTATTGCAGTGGGTGCGGCTTCGGTTCAGATGTCATGAGGAAAACAGTCCAGCTAAATCATGGTCGCGGCGAACGGTCCGCACTTGCTGACATACCGAGTGCAACGCGTCTTCGACTTTCGTTGATAGCTGCGAAGCAGTGTGGTGTTGCACGGTATCGGTTTTGAATGAAGCCCGGTCGAAAACAAACGCGTGTACACCAATGTGTTTGTTGCGCATCACCGCGAGCGCTGCAAGAGCGGTGTCCCACACGCCGTCGCGATTATCGAGAAACACAAACACGGTTTCACCTGCCGTCGCTGTGTTTGCCACGGCGCTGAGGGATTGGCTGTAGTCAAATTCTCCGTCGGCTTGTACAAGTGCGAGTTCGTGTAGCACGGATTGATAGTGTTGCTCGCCGTTGCCGACAGCAGTATCCGAATGGCGCGTCCCGTTGCCTACGACTCGAAACGGAATTCCACGTTTGACCGCAAAGTGAGCGAGCGATGCTGCGGTCGTTACGGAATACTCGAGCGTGCTGTGCTTGCCTGAGCCGACGTCGAAACCCATTGTCAGGTTCAGCACGATGCGAAACATTGCTTGCGCCTGCGGCTCAAAAGTACGCACCATCAGAGTGCCGCGGCGAGCGGTTGATGGCCAATGGACGCGCCGTGGACTGTCGCCGACCTGATAGTCACGCAGACTGTGGAACTCGCAGTCACCGTCTTGCGCCATCAGTGGCAGCTCCGCCCGCTGGTAGAGTTGCGCAACACCGTTGATCGCCAAACGTGCAATGGGAAATACCGCTGGATAGACAATAAGCGTAAACATGGTCTGCGGATTGGTATAGCGTTGCGTGGCGAGTCCGAGAGGAAAACTGGTTTCCAACCCGATGGGTCCGATGGTGTAGCAACCTCTAACTTCACACGGTACTGGGAGTGAGAATTGTGTTGCACGCTGTGATGGCAGAAATGGGATGCTGCCTAAAGTGGTTCGCGCGGCGGGTTCTTGTGAATCGAGTCGCGCTCGAAATGGCAGCTTGTCGGTGATGTCGACGAAATAGCGAGGCAGCCAACCGTTGTTCGCAACCGTGATGCTGAAAGTAACAAGATCGCCGGCAGTGACGGTGTTTGGAGCCTGTCTGGTTACTGACAGTGCGCGCAGCGAGCGGCTTGGCCAGATGACGCCGATTATTAAGGTTGCCGCTAGTAGCGCTGCCGCTCCCCACAACAGAGTGCTCTCGCGCGCTAAAGCGCCCGAGTATGCGGTACACGTTATGGCCGTAAGGACCAGTAGTTTTTGCCGATCGCGCAACCATGCGCGAATTTTGAACAGGCTCATACTGGCGGAGCAACGATGTCATAAACGACAGCGTCGAGTACTTTTGCCGCGGTTAGACCTTGCGTCAATGCTTGGGGGCGCAAGCTCAATCGATGCAGCAACACGGCCGGCGCGGTTGCCTTCACGTGAGCCGGCGTAACAAAGTTGTCGCCGTGCGCCAGTGCCAGCGCCTTCGCTGCCCGCGCTAAAGCGAGGCTACCGCGCGGGCTGACGCCAAGACGCACCGCCGGATGCGAGCGCGTTGCGGCGGTGATTGCCGCGATGTAACGGGTGACGTCGATTCCCATATGAACATTTTTAAGACTCTCACGAGCTTGCAGTAGTTCTTGCTCATCAACCACCGGCTTTAACGCGTGAATCGGGTGTTCGCTGGTTTGTGCGCCGATGATGTGGACTTCTTCATCCAGAGTTGGATATCCCACTTGAAGTCGGACTAAGAAGCGGTCCGCTTGAGCCTCAGGCAAAACGTAAGTGCCCGCCATTTCGATCGGATTCTGGGTGGCCACTACCATAAATACAGCAGGCAGCGGATGGACTTGTCCGTCGATGGAAACTTGGAACTCTTCCATGCTTTCCAATAACGCAGACTGCGCGCGAGGAGTCGCGCGGTTTAATTCGTCCGCGATAAGTATATTGGTGAAGACCGGTCCTGGTCGAAATTCAAATTCGACGGTTTTTTGATTAAAAATCGGTACGCCGGTGATGTCCGATGGCAGCAGATCGGGCGTGCACTGAAGTCGTTTGCAGTCCAGCGCGACCGAGCGAGCCAGCGCCCGCGCGGCCATTGTCTTGCCGACGCCCGGCACGTCTTCGATGAGAACATGGCCGCGGCACACGAGCGCCACGACCAGCATTTCGACCAAGTCTCGTTTTCCGACGATGACCTGTTCGACATTGTGAATGAGACGCTGAATGGTGTCGGTTGAGCGTTGCATAATCCGCCTTTAATTTTTCGATGAGTGACGGAATTAGCGCGTTACAGGCAGCTCATTTCGCCAACCTCCAGATCGGCACGAAGCCTTGCAACTTAATTCTTTTTTCTCTGAGCATCGGCCGCCTAGGCGTAGTTGCAAACACGTTGGCACCAAAAACGTGAGCGACCATTGGTTACTTGCCAGCACCGGATCTGGCGCATTGGCAAAAATGTTGGTGTAGGATGCGACGTTAGGATGCTGGATTGTCGCCTGTTGCAGGGCCGCAACGCGAACGTCGCCTACCGAGGAAAAATCTGCTGATACTCGTCTGTACCGTTTTGCGGGTGGCCGCAAAGTTGCGACCTTTGTTGGCTTGTTGTTGGCGGCTTACCGTTGTGGCATGACGCGTTGGTCAGATTCTCATGCCTAGTTGTGTTCTCTGCTAATGGAGCCTTTAATGCGCCAGGCTGGCGCGGTCGGCGTCGATGTGAACAAGTGTACAGGCGCGATATTTAGGAGGTGCGCCATCGGAAACCTAGTTGTCAGCATGCTGCCCTAGATGACAAGGTTCTTGCTGTGGCTTTTTACTCGGTGCCTTCCTTTCCACAATCCGCCCGCAACCACTTCCCCGTAAACGATCCCTCCACCGTCATACGATTACCATCGTGCAGCGCGGTCATGTTCATCACGCCTTTGACGTGCTTAGCATCAACTGCTTCGACAGTGAAGTGAGTGTCGGTTTGTTCTTTTCCAGTACATGCAACGGCGACTTCTAGTTTGGACTTTGTTTGCGCAATCAGCTTGCGTGTGCACGAAGCTTCATCTTCAGGCATGAACAACCGGTCGCGATCTTTTTCGGTGTAGCAGTTTTTCGATGTCTTGGTATGGCCCGCTGCGGCTTGTTTCATTTGTTGTTCCAGCTGCGCGCGGCGTTCGGGTGGCATTTGCGCGAGTACTTGCGGCGGCAGCGGTGGCATGCCTTGCATTTTTGTTGTGTGCGTGAGTTCCCAAAGTCCAAGTTTTACGTCGAAGGTTTCCGCGTGCGCAGTACATGTAAAAAGCACGAGTGGAGCGGCGGCGATGGTTGCCAAGATACGATTTTTTGCTGTCATGGTTACTCTCAATATTAATTTGCGAAAAATGTTGAGTGCGGCTGTGCTCGGTCGATATAGCCTGCGAAGGCGATTAGCTTAACATTATCCGAGATTTGGCACATTGGCGTGTCTTGCACGGGTTCCGTTGCTAAATCCAACGCCGTGCGAATGCAATTTATCGCGGTATTGAAATCTTTAGAGATGAGCGTTACTCCATCGGTCATGTTGCGGATTGACCGCGTAGGCTTATCGGTCTAGGTTGTTGCGACGCTGTTTGCGCAAATTGTTTTTTGGTCGGCGCGCGTTGTCGTTAAGCGCGGCCAGCAAGAGAGAGTGTTAATTTGAATACGCACGTTTCAACCATTCCCGTGGCCAACGAAAGTCCATCGGCGCCGCCCGTGCGTGCGTTTTTGTTCGGTTCGCGCGCTTTGGATTTTTGGTTGCTGGGCGGACTGAGTTTGGCGCTGTGGTTGCCGCTTTATTTCCTGATTGATCGGCTGGGAACTCTAAAAGCATTGGGCACAATGCTGCCAACCGCGGCGTTAGTGTTGGGCTACGTGGTCAATCATCCGCACTTTATGGCCTCCTACAAATTGGCCTACGGCCAAGGCCGCGGCTTTGTGCTACAGAATTGGCTGCAACTGATTGTGGTGCCGGTGGTGATGCTGGTGCTATTGGGTGTTACGTATGCAAATTGGGATGAAGCGGTCATTGGCTCTGCCTCGACGACGACGATTAACAGATTTTTTGAATCCGTTGGGCTGGCAACACGCATTGGCTTGCAGCGCAATCTTGGCCGCGAGGTGTTGGGTTATTTCGTCCAGGTTATGTACTTCACGGTGGGCTGGCATTATGCCAAACAAACGTTTGGCTGCATGATGGTTTACGCGAAATTCGATGGCTACACGCTCAATGCCATCGAGCGCAATTTGCTTCGTTATGGCTTGCTCAGTACGTGGTGGTTGTCTTGGCTGTATAGCAATTGTTCGGCGGGGACGTATCCATTTTTTTCCTTGTCGGTGTACCGGCTCAACTTGCCCTATGTCTGGTTTCAGGTGGGCTACGTCGTGGTCGGCGCCCTTTTTGCAGCGATTATTTTTGCGTTGGTGGCGCGCTACTGGCGCGACAAACGCGCGCCGAGTTGGAACTTTCTGGTGCCAATGCTGGCGTTGCTAACCTGGCACGTGCCGTTTTTTGGCCAGCCTGAATTTTTCGTCGTGATCGCATTGTTTCATTCGCTGCAATATTTTCCCTTTGTCGCCAAGGTGGAGCTGACGCGCTATCGCATGAAGACGCGCCGTAAACCCGGGGTTTGGCTGCTCGGCTTTTTTGCGCTGATGGTGGTCGTGGGGTATCTGGCTTTTTATTTTATCCCCGGTCAGCTTGATGCGGGCTTGCAAACATTCCAGCAACAACAGCTACAGTACTTTTTAATAAGCATCTTGGTGTTTATCAATATCCATCATTATTTCATCGACAACGTGCTGTGGCGCTTCAATAAGAACAAGGAAGTGCGCGAGCTGTTGTTTCGTTAGGTCCGTCTGCCGTTCGCCGCATTTCCTCCCGCCGCACAGATTGTTTAGAATACGCCGCTAAGCTACGTCACTATTGTCGCCAATTGGATACACTCATGACCATTCGCACACGTTTCGCGCCCAGTCCTACGGGATTTCTGCACATCGGTGGTGCTCGCACGGCATTATTTTCTTGGCTCTATGCCCGCAAGCACGGCGGCACTTTCATTTTGCGGATCGAAGACACCGACATCGAGCGTTCGACGCCGGAGGCCGTGAACGCGATTCTCGAAGGCATGAATTGGCTGGGATTGAATTACGACGAAGGTCCGTTTTACCAGACGCATCGCTTTGATCGTTACAAAGCGGTGATTCAAGAGATGATCAAGGCCGGTACGGCGTATCGATGTTATTGCTCGAAAGAGCGGCTCGATCAACTGCGCGAAACGCAGATGGCGAATAAAGACAAGCCTCGTTACGACGGTACGTGTCGTCACCGTAAAGATCAACCTGAAGATGCGCCATTCTGCATTCGTTTCGCCAATCCAGTGGACGGCGAAACTGTCGTCGATGACATGGTGCGCGGCCGCGTGGTGTTCAAGAATCAAGAGCTCGACGATCTGATCATCGCGCGTTCCGATGGCACGCCGACTTACAACTTTGTTGTTGTCGTCGACGATATGGATATGCGCATTACGCACGTCATTCGCGGTGATGATCATTTGAACAATACGCCGCGGCAAATGAATATTCTCAACGCGCTGGGTGTGACGCCGCCGGTGTACGCGCACGTGCCGATGATTCTCGGCGAAGACGGGACCAAGCTATCCAAGCGACATGGTGCAGTGGGCGTCATGCAATATCGCGACGATGGCTATTTGCCGGAAGCCTTGTTGAATTACTTGGTGCGCTTGGGTTGGTCTCACGGTGACCAAGAAATCTTTTCCATCGATGAAATGTATCGCTACTTCGATATCAAAGACATCAACAATTCTGCTTCGGCGTTCAACGGCAGCAAGTTGCAGTGGTTGAATCAACATTATTTGAAAACGGGCGATCCGGTGCATATTGCGCAGCATTTGAGTTTTCATATGGGGCAGCGCGGCATTGATCCAACGACGGGGCCGGAGTTGTCCGAAGTCGTTGTTGCGCAACGTGAGCGCGCCAAGACCTTAGTGGAAATGGCCGATGCTAGCTTGTATTTCTATCGCGACGTCACGCAATACGACGCGAAGGCGGCGCAGAAAAATCTCACGCCTGATGTCTTGCCGGCGCTGAATATCGTCCATGCGCGTTTGGCCGATGTGAATCCTTGGCAAGCCGATCTCATTCATGAAATCGTTATCAAAACAGCTGAAGAGCTCGATCTCAAACTCGGCAAGCTCGCCCAGCCGTTACGCGTGGCACTCACCGGCAATACGATCTCACCGCCGATTGACGCCACGATCAAGTTGATTGGGCGCGAAGCAGCGTTACGGCGCATTCAAAGAGCGATCGATCACATCCCGAGTTTGCCAGCGGCATCGGCTTAACGCCGGAAGTGGAACGATAGGACTGATGAGCTAAATGAGCGGTAGTCGTATTAATTTGCAGCACGAATGGCCGTTGCTAGTGGCGGTGTTGGCTGCCGTGTTGGGTTTTGTATTTGAACACTCCCTGGTGCATGCGGGCGCTGTGTTGCTGGTGGCTGCGCTTTTTGCGCTGGTTGCAGTGATCATCTCCGTCTCTTTTCGGATCGCTCATTATGCCGAGGAGTTGGCGGAGCGCTTTGGTGAGCCCTACGGCACCATGATTCTCACCTTCTCCGCCGTGCTGGTGGAGGTGGTGATGCTGGCGATACTCATGGCCGATGGCAGCAATCCGACCTTGGCGCGCGACACGGTGTATGCCGCGGTGATGATGGATATCAACGGCATTATCGGCATCGCAGCGATCATTGGCGGCATTCGCCACGGCGAACAGAAATACAATTTGAACGCGTCGAATTCGTACATCGCCATGTTGTTGGTGACATTAGGTATTGCGATGTTTGTGCCCGATTTTGTGCCGGCCGAGTCGTGGCGTGCCTATTCTATGTTTACAATCGTGATCACGATTGTGCTGTATGTCGTTTTCCTACGCATTCAAACGGTGGAACATCGCTACTTTTTTCGCTACAGCGCGACTCGGCCCGAAGATCCGGTCGCCGACGCGGAGGACTATACTGGTCCGTCTGTTTCGCTAAGTGTTGGCATGTTGGTTGTCAGCGTGATTTTGGTCGGCGTGTTGGCTGAGATATTGTCGGTGTTATTAGAGCCAAGCGAGCAAATGTTTGGCATGCCCAAAGCCGTGCCAGCGGTGTTGATTGCGTTGATTTCCGCCAGCCCGGAAATCCTGACCGCCGTACGCGCCGCGATCCGCGATCAGATGCAGACCGTCATTAATATTGCGCTGGGCGCCTCCTTGGCGACGGTGCTCCTCACTGTGCCTGTGATCGAGCTGTTTGCGTTAATCAATGGCATGCCAATCGAGATGGGCATTACCCCGGTGCAAGCGGCGATGTTATTGCTGACCTTGCTGGCGGCGATGATCAATTTGCACGACGGTGAGAGCAATGTGCTGGAAGGCACGGTATTGTTTGCGTTGTTTTCCACCTTCGTTATGCTGACACTGATTGCAGTGTGAAATAATTTTTACGCATTGCGCGACAGACGCGCGGTAAGCGGCTTGACAGCCCAAGTCAGCTCTTATAAAGTGCGAAGCCTTCGACGCGGGGCTATAGCTCAGCTGGGAGAGCGCTTGCATGGCATGCAAGAGGTCGCCGGTTCGATCCCGGCTAGCTCCACCAGGCTTCAAGAGAAGCTTGTCGATAAGCTTCATGTGAAGCTGTTCGATAAAAGAGAAGCTGTTTGATAAGTGGCATGCTTGGTTGAACGCAGCGTTTGTTTATACGCAGTGTTTGGTCCAGTGGAGCTGTTTAAACAGCCGCTTTTGGCTAGCGTCTGAAACTTGCGTCCCCATCGTCTAGAGGCCTAGGACACTTCCCTTTCACGGAGGCGACCGGGGTTCGAATCCCCGTGGGGACGCCACTTTCGTACTAGCCGCTCATGGCGGCGGCTCGCTTGAGCCTTGTATTTCGCATCTCTCAGTCAAT
>Ga0315270_10001794_pt1 | contig 11395 bp, 9 predicted proteins | sample C1_bottom_MG_FD_204932 | JGI IMG/M metagenome (GOLD analysis project Ga0315270, IMG submission 204932) | Sediment microbial communities from Yellowstone Lake, YNP, Wyoming, USA - C1_bottom | ecosystem: Environmental > Aquatic > Freshwater > Lake > Sediment | place: USA: Wyoming | collected... | reverse complement strand
AGACTAAATGGATCGGCTTTGCCCTACGGCAGCCGATTCAACTATCAATCGTCCCGAAAGTTCTCGCAGCTCGAGGATGACAACACGCTATAAATACGTCCATGTACGCTCGACGGCGACCATCCCTGGCCGCCGACGGTTGTCGCCCTCAAACTGCGAGAACTTACACAACCATTAATATTCGTTAACCCGGCAAACGCGCCTCGCCCCGCACCAAATCATCCCAGCTTTCCCGTCGCCGAATAACATGAAATGCGTCGCCATCGACCATGACTTCCGCAGCACGCGGTCGCGTGTTGTAATTTGAGCTCATAGAAAAGCCATAGGCTCCGGCGGACATAACCGCCAACAAATCGCCCGACGAAAGCCTTAGCGAACGATCCTTGCCCAAAAAGTCACCGGTTTCACACACAGGGCCAACCACGTCATACACCCGCTCTGCCTCGCCCGACTGCGCGTTCACAGGCACGATCTCTTGCCACGCGCCATACAACGCCGGCCGCAGCAAATCGTTCATCGCCGCATCCACCACCGCGAAATTCTTGCCCGGCGTGTCCTTCAAATATTCAACCTGTGTTAGCAAAACACCGGCGTTACCGACAATCGATCGGCCCGGTTCAATATGCAGCGACACGTCTAAACCGGCCAGTTTTGGCAACACGGCTTTAGCGTAATCGCTAGGCACCGGCGGTTCTTCGTGCCGATAACGAATACCCAATCCACCGCCCAAATCCAAATGCTTCAGGGCGATTCCACGCGTTGCCAATTGCGCAACCAGCGCTAAGACGCGATCTAACGCATCGAGAAACGGCGAAAGGCTGGTTAACTGCGAACCAATGTGGCAGGCAACACCCACAATCTCAATCGACTTCAACTGCGCCGCACGCTCATAGACGGCCAACGCGTTGTTGATATCAATACCGAACTTATTCTCTTTGAGCCCCGTGGAAATATACGGATGCGTTTTAGCATCGACATCTGGATTCACCCGCAATGCAATGCGTGCGCGCTTATCCATTTCAGCCGCAACCCGGCTAAGGCGCTCCAGTTCTGGCACCGACTCTACATTGAAACAGGCGATATCTTCGCTCAGCGCATAACGCATTTCCGCTTCGGTTTTGCCCACGCCGGAAAACACCACCTTGCGCCGGTCACCGCCGGCCTGCAAAACGCGAAATAGCTCACCACCGGAAACGATGTCAAAACCTGCGCCCAAGCGTGCCAACACATTGAGCAGCCCGATATTGGAATTGGCCTTTACCGCGTAACACACACTATGTTCGCGACTGGACAAGCTTTGGTCATACGCCCGCCATTGCTGCTCGATCGCTGCACGGGAATAAACGTAACAAGGCGTGCCGACTTGACTGGCAACGTCCTGCAAGGAGACACCCTCGACGCAGAGCTGGCCATTGCGATAAATGAAATGATCCATATTGAATTCCGTCTAATCAACAAAGCTTTTTACTGCGGCAACGCCACTTCAGGCGGCACCTTTTTCGCCTCGGCCTTGGGCGGAGTGTCGGGCAAATACAAATCGCCCTTCTGACCGCAACCCGCCAAGCCCAAAAGCACGTAAAATCCCACGCAACCGCAAACCCAGTACCGCATGGCCCGTCCTCACATGAACTGCGACGCACTCGCTTTTAGCCTATACTGCCCAGCGCCAACCCGGAGCAACACAGCGTGACCCATTTACCCGAATGCATCATTATTGAACCCACCGCCCCCTGCCGCGCGACCGTCATTTGGTTACACGGTCTCGGCGCCGATGGGCATGATTTCGAACCCATTGTACCGGAACTTGGTTTGCCCGCCGCACTCGGAATTCGTTTCGTGTTTCCTCACGCACCGCATCGCCCCGTTAGCATAAACGGCGGCTACGTGATGCGAGCCTGGTACGACATTGCCCACCCTAATTTATCGCATAGCGAAGACGACGCCGGCATTCGCGCATCCAGCCAACAGCTCTGGGGGCTGATCGACCGCGAGGTGCAACAGGGAATCACGCCCGAGCACATTGTCGTCGCCGGCTTTTCCCAGGGCGGCGCGATTGCCTTGCACGGCGGACTGCGGTATCCACAGCCTTTGGCTGGACTGCTGATCCTGTCGTCCTATCTGCCGCTGGCGCACACATTCGGCGAAGAACGCGTTCCGAGCAACGCCTCGGTCCCCGTCATGATGATGCACGGCAAAACCGACACCGTCATTCCGATCAGCTTGGCGGAATACTCGCGGGACATGCTCACCGGCCACGGCCAGAACGTAACATGGAAGAGCTACCCGATGGCCCACAGTCTGTGCGGGCAAGAAGTTGGCGACATTAGCCGCTGGCTAAGCGCGCGGTTGGCTTAAGCCGCCTCGGCCACAGGCTCTTCGCGCGATTTTCGACGGCGCCGGTTCAACCAAAACCCGAGCCCAAGCATCGCCAGTGTCACGACCACAACCGGCACATTTCCAAAAACGACATACGGCGTCATGCCAGTGAGTGGCTGAATGGTGTCGGTTAACACATGCACGGTAAATTGCGGCGACGAAGCGCGCACGCGCCCCTTCTCATCAATCACAGCAGATACGCCCGTATTCGTGGACCGTAGCATATAGCGCGCGGTTTCCAATGCACGCATGCGGGCAATTTCCATATGCTGGTGTGGCGCCATGGAATCGCCAAACCACGCATCGTTGCTGGCGTTAATCAGCAAGGTCGCGTCGGGCAAGGCGCCGACAATTTCCTCACCAAATGCATCTTCATAGCAAATCGATATTCCGGCCATCTGACCGGCCACTTCCAACACCGCCGAATCACCGTTGCCATTGCTAAATTCAGACATAGGGATTTTGAAAAAGGTAACCAACGGCCCAAGAATACTCTGCAGCGGCATGTATTCGCCGAACGGAACCAGATGCTTTTTCTCGTACGAGCCGTCAATGCGACCCATCGCGACCATGCTGTTGAAATAATTCTTGCCGCTTTCGTTGTAGATCGGAACGCCGACTAATAACTCCGAACCATTCACGCGCGCCTCTTGCGCCATTTGCTGCAAGAACGGCTTAACCTGATGAAGAAACGCCGGCACGGCCGTTTCCGGCCAGACCACCAGCGCGCTGTCCCAATGTTCGCGGCTCAACTCGGCATAGGTCTGCAAGATGCGCCCACGGTTGGCCCCGACCCATTTCTCGTCTTGCGGCACGTTACCTTGCACCAAGCTCACCTTCATCGGTTCGCCGGCGGACTCGCTCCATTCAACCCGGTTGAGCCCCATCGGCACCAACCACATCAAGACTAACGCGACGCCAGCTTGTTTACGCCGCGCATCGGCAACCACTAACATGTAAAGAATCAACGCGGCGCTCATGGCCGCCATGTAGCTCACACCATACACGCCAACCACCGGCGCAAAGCCGCTCAATGGGCTATCAATTTGGCTGTAGCCCACGGTAAGCCACGGAAACCCAGTGAATATCATTCCGCGCAGCCATTCCACCAGGGTCCACAGCATCGGGAACGCAAACAGCAGGCGAAATGTAGGAACGTCCCGCCAGGCAGGGAACAGTCGCGCAACCAGGTATCCCACCAAGGCCGGAAACAGGGCAAGGAACACCACAAACAAGGCCGTCAGTGCACCTGCCAGCGGCGGAGGCACGCCACCAAAGCGATTCATGCTCACATAGACCCACGACACGCCCAAGCCAAACATGCCCACCCCAAACAACCAACCACGCCAAAATGCACGCTTAGGGGAAGCGTCGAGCCAAACGGCCGCGATCACAAACAGGGAAACCAGCGTGAGAAAATCTAGCCCAACGGGCGCGAATCCAAAAACGGCCAAAGCGCCCGCCACTAAGGCAAGCGCGTCCCCACGCCGACCGGCGGCAATAACCGAAAGATCAATTTTCACGATGCGTATTTTCTACTACAGGTTCTGATTCAGAGACGGGTTCAAGCTTAGCCACATTCAGCAAATGAATGCGACGATTATCAGCTCGCAGTACGCTAAAAACAAAGTCGCCAATTTGGACTTTTTCACCACGTTTCGGCAAGTAGCCAAATTCATTCAGCACCAAGCCGCCGATGGTGTCGAATTCTTCGTCGCTAAATTCGGTTGAAAAATATTCATTAAAATCTTCAATCGGTGTGAGCGCTTTTACCGAGAATTTGTTCGCATTGTATTTAACAATAAAGGTGTCTTCGTCAAAATCGTATTCATCTTCGATTTCGCCGACAATTTCTTCCAGCACGTCCTCAATAGTGACCAGCCCCGCAACCCCACCGAATTCGTCCACCACAATCGCCATATGATTGCGATTGGAGCGAAATTCTTTGAGCAACACGTTCAGGCGTTTGCTTTCAGGAATGAATACCGGTGGGCGCACCACATCGCGAAGGTCGAACGCAGTTTTCTCGGATTTCGCGAAATACGATAACAGATCCTTGGCGAGCAAAATGCCCACCACTTCATCGCGGTTCTCGCCAATGACAGGAAAGCGGGAATGGGCCGATTCGATCAGAACCGGTAAGTAATCCTCTGGGGCTATGTCGCGCTCCACCACAATCATTTGCGAGCGCGGCACCATGATATCGCGCGCCTGCATGTCGGCGATTTGCAGTACACCTTCGATCATTCCCAGCGATTCTGCGTCGATGATCTCGCGCTCTTGCGCGTCACGCAGAACTTCCAGCAATTGATCGCGATCTTTCGGTTCGCCAGCGAGCGCCTGACTTATACGTTCCAACCAAGAGCGGCCATCACCACTGTTGGGTCGATTATCTTTCATGTCGCACTGTTTGCCTGATAGGGATCTGAAAACTTAAGCGTATGCATAATTGCGGTTTCCATCCGCTCCATTTCTTGAGCCTCGGCCTCGTCGATGTGATCGTAGCCGAGCAAGTGCAACCCGCCATGTACCATCATATGCGCCCAATGGGCTTCAAGTGATTTGCCCTGTTCGACCGCCTCGCGCTCGAGCACTTCGGGGCATACCACAATGTCACCCAGAAATGCACCGCGCAGCTCCGAGGGTAGGTCCGACTCGAACGATAGCACGTTAGTCGGGCCAGCTTTGTGACGGTAGGTTTGATTGAGCTCGGCAATTTCGCTGGCCTCAACAACCCGCACTGTCAATTCCGCTCTCTCGCACTGTTCGGCCAGGGCTGCCTTTATCCACCCAGCCATAGCGCGCTTGGCTGGCACTTCGTGCCGCGCGGTGTCCACCGCCAGCTGCAGATCGAGTCGTAGTCTCACGGCGATCCTGGCTTACGCTGCGCACTCTCAAACGTTTCGTAGGCTGCCACCACGCGCTGCACCAGGGGGTGGCGCACGACATCCTTCTGGTCAAAAAAGGTGAAGCTGATCCCTTCCACGTCGCGCAATATTTCAATAACGTGCCGCAGACCCGACTTGCGTGCATCGGGGAGGTCAGTTTGCGTAATGTCCCCGGTTACGACCACTTTTGACCCAAAACCAATGCGGGTCAAGAACATTTTCATCTGCTCGGCCGTCGTATTTTGCGCTTCGTCCAAAATAATGAACGCTTCGTTCAAGGTGCGGCCGCGCATAAACGCTAAGGGCGCGACTTCGATGACATTGCGTTCGATCAATTTCAAAACGTGGTCGAAGCCCAGCATTTCGTACAGCGCATCGTACAGCGGCCGTAAATATGGGTCGATTTTCTGGGCCAAATCACCCGGCAAGAAACCCAATTTCTCGCCTGCTTCGACCGCTGGCCGCGCCAGAATAACCCGCCGCACCCGATCCTGCTCCAAGGCCTGCACCGCTGCCGCTACGGCCAGGTAGGTTTTGCCCGTTCCGGCCGGCCCGATGCCAAAATTAATGTCAAATTCTTGTATGCGCTTGAGGTACTGCGCCTGGTTCGGGCCGCGCGCCGCGATGGGTTTTCGACGCAGCTGCACGGACGTTTCGGTCACGGCTGCGTTCACGCCGGCTTGTTGAGATTCGACCAATGCGGCCACTCCTGCTTCCTGCAAATAAATATGGACCTTCGCCGGCGTGAGCGCTCCACGCTGGGTGTTTGCGTAGAGCGCCTTCAGCACCGCTCCCGCCGAATCGACAGCGGATTTATTTCCCACCACGTGAAACACATTTCCACGATGGTCGAGCTCGACCCCAAGCCGCTTTTCGATTTGCCGCAAGTGCTCGTCAAATTGCCCGCAGAGATTAGCCAGGCGTTGATTGTCGGCCGGTTCCAAAGTCAGATCGAGCGCATCCACAGGGTAATCAGGCTCCGAGGGCGGCGGCCGAAACCGCGTGCTGACCGAAGCGCGCCATCGCTACAGGGCTGACATTTTCAGCGAGACCCAGATATTCCCCGCGCAGCGAGTTTGGCAAAGCTTCGGTGATGCGTACCCAGACGAATTGACCAATCACATCGGCATCGCAGGTGAAATTCACCACACGGTTGTTTTCCGTGCGGCCCGCCAACTGGGCGACGTCTTTGCGGGACAAACGCTCAACCAAAACGCGTTCGGTTTTGCCGACCATACCCCGACTAATCTCCAGTGTCTGCTGGATAATTCGGCCTTGCAGGATCGCTAAGCGTTGCTTTTTCACTTCTTCCGAGGTGTCATCAGGGAAGCTCGCGGCCGGCGTGCCGGGTCGCGGGCTAAAAATGAAACTGTAGGAAAGATCGAAGCCAATCTCCTCGATCAATTTCATGGTCGCAGCAAAGTCCGCCTCCGTTTCACCGGGGAAGCCAACGATGAAATCGGACGAAATACAAATATCAGGACGCGCCTGACGCACTTTGCGAATCTTCGATTTATATTCCAACACCGTGTGGCCGCGCTTCATCGCCCCGAGAATTCGATCGGAACCGCTCTGTACGGGCAGATGTAAATGACCCACCAATTTAGGCTCGTTCGCATACGCGGCGATGATGCGATCACTCATTTCCACCGGGTGTGAGGTCATAAAACGCACCCGGCCGATACCTTCTACCGATGCGACGTATTCAATCAGCGTCGCCAAATCGGCTATCGTGCCGTCGTGCATCGCACCGCGATAGGCATTTACGTTCTGACCCAGCAGATTGACTTCGCGCACGCCAAGGGCTGCGAGCTGCGCTACTTCTGCCAGCACATCATCGAACGGCCGGCTGATTTCCGTACCGCGGGTGTAAGGCACCACGCAATACGTGCAGTATTTGCTACACCCTTCCATCACCGACACATACGCGCTCGGCCCATCGGCCTTGGGCTCCGGCATCCGGTCGAATTTCTCGATTTCAGGAAAGGATACGTCCACCACGGAGGTGTGCTGACTACTTGCCGCATCCAGCATTTGCGGCAAGCGATGCAAGGTTTGCGGGCCGAACACCACGTCGACATACGGGGCACGATGGAGGATCGCTTCACCTTCTTGGCTGGCTACGCAGCCACCCACGCCGATAACGAGGCCAGGCTTGGCCTCTTTGAGCTCGCGCCAACGGCCAAGCTGGGAAAAGACCTTTTCTTGGGCCTTCTCACGAATGGAACAGGTGTTGAGCAGAATCACGTCGGCCTCTTCGGCCGTCGCTACTTGCGTCATGCCGTGTGACAAACCTAATACGTCGGCCATTTTGGCAGAGTCGTATTCGTTCATCTGGCAGCCGTGGGTCTTAATGAAAACTTTGCGTGACATGAATTAATCGCAGAACGCGGAGGCCAGTATCATACCTTGCAGACCCGGATTTTCCAAGACAAGCGGCGGATTCTCGACGCTTTGGCTTTTGATTCAGGGAGTTAAAAAACCAACCCCGGCAGTGCCGGGGTTGGTTTTACGCTATTTGAGCAACGTGTTTAGCGTAGGCGGCGCCGGCCGTAGAGGGCCAGCATTGCCAGTAAAGCCAAGGGGCTTAGGGAACCGCCGCCGCCTTCGTCGAGGGGGGTGGCGCCAGGTGATGTGCCGATATCAAGCGCAACCGAGGCCGCGGCTAAACTATCCAAATACGTTGCGGCACCAGGAACAGGCTCTTTCACCTTGAAGCTGAAAGAATCCGATCCAGACGTGCCCGCGTTCGCGATGTAGCGCACTTTTGGCGAGGTAAAAGTCATTGTCGTCATTGTAATTTCTGCGCCGGTCGAGTCGTCATAGATCTTACCCTTGGAAGGTAGCGAGCTAATTAAATACTGTGTACCGGACAGTGCAGTATGACTCCTTGTGCTGGTCATATATGTCAGGGTGATTACCGACGGCTGGCCTGGTATTACGTGGAGGGGCGTTGACATCGGAATCGCTTCAGGCAGCCCGGTGGAGGCTGCGGCAAAATTAAGGGTCAAGCTAGCTTGGGCAGTCGACACCGGCTGCTGGGTGCCTGAGTCCGTGTATTTCACCCGATACTGGAAAAGATCCGTAGGGCTACCCGCAGGAAGAGTTGCTGCCGTTACCTGGTAGTTGAAACCGGTGCTAGACACTGACATCGTACCGTAGGTTGAAGACGCCGATGTCCCCCACAACGACGTTGCACTATTGAGCAACTCATAGGTCTGGCCGAAGACCGGATTGGTAACGCTCGGAGCAATTGCGGTCGTGCCACTGCGTTGAACTGTTGCCGTGGTGGCGTTGGCCACTGGCGCTACAGCTGCTCCTGTGAAGTTCAAAACCAAGGTGGCCGAGGTTGTAGTAACAGGGCTACCCAACGAATCGGTGTAGCGAACTCGATAGTACAAAGTATCTTGGCTTGCGGTCACCGCAGCTCCACTCGTCACGGTGTACGTAAATACTCCAGTACTAGGCGCTGTTACATCTACTCGACCCAGACTGCTGCTCGCCGAACTACCGAAAGTTCCGCTAGCCGAGTTGGAGACCTCAAAGACAACGGAAGTCGCCCCACTAGGCAAGCTGATATTGGATAACAACGGCGAAGTAGGCGAATAGGTGCCGCCGTTGTTGCGTGGCACCGACGACGCTGGAGAAGAGAACGGGTTGGGGACGGGAATAGTGCTCGCACCGGGCGCCGCAAAATTGAGCGTGACTGGCACGTCGGCCAAATTTTTGGTCACGCCGGAATCAATGTACGTGCCGTTAACGCGGAATATGGCTCTGTTTTCAGAGGAACTCACACCGCCAGTGGGTGGCGTGAAGGTGAAAGTATTGCTGGCATACTGCAGTGTACCCAGCGAGCCGCCTGTTGCACTCAGAGGGTCCAAAAACTTCACCAGTGTTACCGACAAGTTGGAAGGATTACGCAGGGCCGGAGCAAAATCGCTGAGACTCAACACCGTCTGCTGAGTACGGCTCGCATCATCGCGGATCAGCGAGCCGAGCATAACGGGTGCAGATGTGGTAACGGCGCCGCTAGAGCCAATCGTAACGTTGACAGTAATTGTGGAAGAGTGTCCCGACTTATCATCTACACTAATTTGAAACGAATCGGCGCCCGTAGCGCCTTGCGGCGGAGTGTATTCATATACTGGGTTGTTTTGCGTACTATCGTTGGACGTAACGATAGCGGCCGCCTTTTGGGCTTGAATGACAATTGCCGCTCCGAACTTGATACCTAATGCATCAGGATCGGCAAACGGCAGCGTCCCTCGCAGCTTCTGGCCGGGTTGGGCAGTAACGTTGATAGCCGCCGGCCCAACTGGCGCATTTTGCTGATTCGAAGCGGACGCCAGAATCGTAACTGTTACGTCTGCGTTTGCCCGCGTTGTACCATTATCTACGAAATAGGTGAACGTATCGGTCCCCGTTGAGCCCGAAGGAGGGGTGTACTGGAAATAACCAGTCCCCCCGTTAATGCCTACACTGCCACCCTTCGAAGTAGTTATGGAACTAGGACCGAATGTAAGCCCTGTTAGCCCTGTCCCCGTCCCTAGTGGGTTCGATCCACCTAACGACCCACTCAACGAGGTACTCGCATAGGCAGTGACCGCAAATGGAATGGCAAAACCATTCCCACTCGTAGCAGAATAGCTAGAATTGTATTCGACTGCCCCAATATCGCAGGTACCCGACGCCCCCAGCGTGCCAGCACCTACCGTCGCTCTCAAATAGCCGCGCTGATCAGCTGCAAGTGACGTGTTTTCGGCGGCAATGCATCCGGCCGGATTACCCTTATCAACTGTCGGAGCGCTTACCGCGGTCGGAAGATGATTCAGTGTCGTACCACCATTGAGCGCCAGATTTCCAAGCCCAGCGCTCAGCGCCACGCCAGATACGGGCCCAACTTGATCCCCGTTGACAGAACTAAATGAGCAAACACCGCCGCTCGCGGCGAAGCCAACTAAGTTATAGCCATCCGAGGCCAACGGACCCGAACAATCGGGAATGCTGGAACCGCCGTTAGTGCGATTCTGCGCCAAAATCGTATTCTTCAAGCGCACATTGGCCGACGTGCCCGCGTTGAAAATACCCGACCCACCCGTACCGGATGAATTGACGGCATTTTGAGTAATGGTGCTACTTGCAATCACGAACGAACCGGAAGACGCGTTATAGATGCCGCCGCCCTGAGGTCCAGAAACCGTGTTCGTCGAAATAGTGCTGTTGGTTATATAAGTAGCTGTCGTCGCCTGGGCGCTGACATAGATCCCTCCGCCCTGTCCAAAACTGTTATTGATGACGGTGTTGTTTGAAATCGTCGAACCGGACAACCTCAATATCCCGTTCGAGTAGATTCCGCCACCGAGTGCCCCGCTGCCCTGGTTAGCATTGTTGCCGTCAACTTGGCTATCGTTGAGGTTTAGCGTACCGGTCTGCAGGTATATGCCCGCACCTTGGCTCGACATGCCACCCTTAATCGTAACGCCCTTAATCGTGACGGTGGGAGAACCCGAGGTCGCGCCGATGTGGAAGATTCGGTATTCAGTATTTACAACGGAACTTGCTGGTTGGATTATCGTTTTATCGGCCCCGAACCCTTCAATAGTCATGCTGCCGTTGATATCGAGATCGCCCGCGGCAGCACTGTCATCCGAACCCTGCAGCGACAAGTTGTAGGTGCCGGCTGGCAACTTGATGGTGTGCGGACCTGTACTTGCCTGATTATTGGCCTCTTGAATAGCTGCACGCAGCGAGCAAGCGCCCGTGGCCGTAGCACAAGTGCCGCCGAGCGAAGCATCGACCCCATCCTGAAAGGTATTAACTTCAAACACCGTGGCCGCACCAACAGGCGCACTGACTATACTAATAACGGCCAGCGCGAGACGCTTGCGCAAGAATGACGACATGGTACTACTCCCCACCAAAGCTTGTTCAATCGTTGTCGTATGCTGTGTGCGCTGAAACTTCAACGCGCCGGGCAACGCCACGTACGGTAATTTTCCGCTACTATTAGTATAACAGAGCGATTAACTTAATCTTAATGGCGGGAAAAAGAGGGGAAAACCGCAAGTCGGCGGCTATTGTTGCACAGTGAGCGACGAGCTCATCCAGGTCATGGGTTTTGCCGAACGGGG
>Ga0315270_10001792_pt1 | contig 11400 bp, 9 predicted proteins | sample C1_bottom_MG_FD_204932 | JGI IMG/M metagenome (GOLD analysis project Ga0315270, IMG submission 204932) | Sediment microbial communities from Yellowstone Lake, YNP, Wyoming, USA - C1_bottom | ecosystem: Environmental > Aquatic > Freshwater > Lake > Sediment | place: USA: Wyoming | collected... | reverse complement strand
GTCGCCACGCCGGCGCCGGCAACTGGCGCGCCAGGTACGAGCACGCCGACGCCGGTCGCGCCGCCTGCCGAAGGCGCCCATAGTTTCCCGCTTGCTGATCCCAAGCCTGGTAGCGAACCGCATTAGATATGGCTGATGTCTTCGTTTCCTACGCCCGCAGCGACAAGGCGCGCGTCGCGCCGCTGGTGGCGGCGATCGAGGCGCAGGGCTGGACAGTCTGGTGGGATCCGGGAATCGACCCGGGCCAGGAATTTGATCGCCAGATCGCCGCGGAACTCAAGGCCGCCGCCGCCGTGCTCGTGGTCTGGACCGCCAGTTCGGTAGAGTCGCGTTGGGTGCGCGGCGAGGCGCGCGAGGGGGCGGATCGCGGCATTCTCGTCCCGGTGCGTTTTGACGGCGCCAGCCTGCCGATCGACGTGCGCGCGCTGCATACCACGGATTTCGATGACTGGGGGGAGAATCCCGACAGCCCGCAGGCGCAGGAAGTGCTGCGTGCGCTCGGCACTATGATCGGACGCGCACGCGCTCGCGGCCCGGAGGGCAGGAGCGTGGATCCGGCCCCGTCTGTTACCGCTGATGGACCTGCCCGCGCGACGATCTGCGTGCTGCCCTTCGCCAACCTGGGCGGCGATCCGGAACAGCAGTATTTCAGCGACGGCATCAGCGAGGACATCATCACCGAGCTGTCGCGCTGGGGCTTTCTTTCGGTGCGCTCCCGCTCGGCCTCGTTCCGTTACCGCGGCGCCGCGGTCGACATGCAGAAGGTCGCGCGCGAACTGAACGTGCGCTACATCGTCGAGGGGAGCATTCGGCGGATGGGCGAGCGCCTCCGCATCAACGCACAGCTGATCGATGCGGATACTGGCAGCCATATCTGGGCGGAAAAATTCGACCGGTCTTTAGCGGAATTATTTTCCGTCCAGGACCACCTCGTGCAGACAATCGTCAGCACGCTCGTGGGCCGGGTGCAGGCCTCGGATACCGAACGGCTGCGGCGCAAACCGCCGGCCAGCCTGGCCGCCTATGAATGCGTGCTTAAGGGCAATGCGTTGCCCTGGGACAATGCCGAGGGCGCCGCAGAGGCCATGCGGCTTTTCAGCCAGGCGATCGAACTCGATCCCCGATATGGCATCCCTCATGCCCTGCTCGCGGCCCTCTGGTGCCAAGAGTGGCAGGAGGACATGGGCGACTCGGATGTCGGGCTGCAGAAGGCCTTTGCCCTGGCCAATCGGGCCGTCGAACTTGATCAGAACGACAGCACCTGCTTTTCAATGTTGAGCACGGTTCATCTGCTGCGGCGCTCTTTCGACCTGGCGTTGCAGCACATGCGACGTGCGGTCGATATGAATCCGAATAATCAGTGGAATGCGGCCGATATGGGGTCCACGTTGATCTATTTCGATCAGGCCGAAGAAGCATTGGCCTGGTTCAAGCGTGCCAGGGAGATCGATCCCTACTTCGATCAACCCTGGTACTGGCGCGCGGTAGGCCAGGCGTACATGTGCCTGGACCTGTATCAGGAAGCCCTGGGTGCCTTCAACTATTTGCCCACTCGCCCCTATCGGGTCGCTGCGTATATGGCCGGCTGCCATGCCCGTCTGGAAGACATGGAGCGCACCAAAGCCAGTGCGGCCGAATGCCTGGCATTGAAACCCGATTTCTCAGTTCGCAGGTTCATGGCGAAACAGCCATTCAAGAATCCGGCTACTGCGGCGAACCTGGCCGAATCCCTGCGCATGGCTGGTCTGCCGGACTGATGGCGGAAGACGTGGGCAGCCAGACGCGAGCTGGAGCTCTCGAACCGCCCTGGGTCGAGGAAGTCCTGCATTTCTGGTTTGCGGAGCTGGGGGAAGCCCACTGGTTCACAAAAGATGACGCGCTCGACGCGCAGATCCGCAGGCGCTTCCTAGCGCTGCATGAGCGTCTGCTCAGGCAGGAGGTCCCCGGCGTGAGCGCGCCACGCCCAATCCTCGCGGCCGTGATCGTCCTGGATCAGTTCTCGCGCAACATGCACAGGGGCAACCCGCAGAGCTACGCCGCCGATGCCAGCGCGCTGCTCTTGGCACGGACTGCCGTTGATCAGGGCTTCGATCTCGCAATGACACCCGTGCAGCGGCTGTTTCTATATCTGCCGTTCGAACACAGCGAGAACCGGGAAGATCAGGCGCTGGCGCTCAGGCTGATCAATCAGCTGGGCAATGAGCACTGGACGCGCGACGCCCTGGCGCACAAGGTGCTCATCGATCGCTTTGGCCGCTTTCCGCACCGTAACCAGATTCTCAGCCGACTGTCGACGCCGGAGGAGATTGCGCATCTGGCGGAATCCATGACCTCGTTTTAACGTCTGGTCGGCAGAACCGCGATGGCCTACTCTGCCCTGAAGCAGCAGGAAGATTTATGCAGAAACGAAGACTGCGAAACAGCAACCTGGAATAGTTTCCCACTTGCTGATCCCAAACCGGGTAGCGAGCCGATGTAATTTCTATCGGCACTCCAGGAGCTCAGTGACGGTCGCTCGCGCGCCGCGCCAGAGTCAGCGCCAGCGCCAGCCGGGAGGCTCGCCACGGCGGTGCGCACCGCGCGGGTAAACGGCCCGCAAATCTCAGCGAACTCCGCGGCGCTGGCATTGAACGGCGGCGCGAGAATGACTGCGTCGCCGCTGATACCATCGACATTCCCCTCAATCGGGTAAACCAGCAACCCTACTGCAGCCATATCTACTGGAGCGAACCCACCCCGCCAAACATTAGCGCGACGCCTGGCTAATTGGCGATTTGGCGCCACACCCATCTCTATGGGTTCACTTGACCCGAACCGGCCCCTCATGAGCGTCTGCTTACAGGCAAGCTGATCAAGCCTAGCTGTATTGCCAATGGCTCGGGCGCGCCGCTGAGCTCAAACCGCCTCTCGTGGCCCCAGGCCGAATTCTCAGTGAATTACAAGCTTCATCGAGGAATCGGCAACTCGCGGGACACCAACCACCATGTCGCCCTTATCAATCGCGGTTAGACCTCTCTCCTGAAGTGCTCAAGGTCGGTTGGTGAGAGCCTTAAATTGGGGATCGGACACCACTCTCTTGAGCAACTCTTGAACCGCAGGTCCAAACGCGTCAGCAACGTTCTTACAGGCGCTCATTGCGGTAAAACTAGTTCCGAATTCGTACTTAGTTGAGACTGTGTAGCCTGGCGACGAATTGGATTTGACTGCCATGGTGATGTCCCAGCTCGCCGGCGAAACTGAGGTGAAACTTAGGTTCGTTATTGTCGCATCCAGCACCGTCGCCGCGTTCGGCGCGTAGACTCCAGCGGCAAACAGCTCCGCTTGAAACGCATCTTTAATGTATTGAGCCGGAGTCTTTCCCGGGGCAACTCTCACGGGCCCCATTAGGCGACAAAGCGGGCTGTCCTCAACGCCAGGTGCCATCGAAATATTTCCGATGCTTACCTTCTTTCCATCCGCCTGGAGACTCTGCTGAATAGTTATGACATTTGTCGTGGAAGCCTGATACGGAATCGAATTTGTCGTCTCACATCCTGTGACACAAAAAAGCGCCCCGACGGCAATAGTCATACCCGCATGCCTGCTTGACTTGCTCACCGACGTTTCTCCCCAAGTGACTATCGTTAATCGCAGTCTTATATCAGATTTGACGGCCATTTAACTGTGCATGACGCGCTGGATCGTCCGCTTTCGAGCAGGCATAACACACCCACCGACGACTGCGTTGGGCCGAGAGGCGTCGCATGGGTTGCCGGCGAGGTCAGCGGTCAGCAGCCACATGGACAGGCTCCGCGGATAGGCCTGCGCGCGCTGGCTGTGCCTCGATCGCCGGCGTGGCTTCGCCTGGCCCGGGCACGCGGCCGCCCTTGATCATCTCGCTCGCCTTCTCGGCGATCATCACCGTGGGGGCGTTGGTGTTGCCGCCCACCAGTAGCGGCATCACCGAGGCGTCCACCACGCGCAGCCCCTGCACGCCGTGAACGCGCAGCTGCGCATCCACCACCGCCATCGGGTCGCTGCCCATCCTGCAGGTGCCCACCGGGTGGTAGATGGTGCCCGCATGGCGCCGCACGAAAGCGCGCAGATCCTCGTCGCTGTCGCATGGCGGTTCGGGGCGCAGTTCGACGCCGCGATAGGGATCGAAGGCCGGTGCCGCCAACACCCTGCGCGCCAGCTTCACGCCCTCGATCATGCGCCGCAGGTCCTCGCCCTCGGGGTCGGACAGGTAGTTGGCAAGGATCTCGGGCTGGGCCATCGGGTCGGCGCTGGCCAGGCGGATCTCGCCGCGGCTCCTGGGGCGCAGGTTGCACACATGCAGCGAATACCCGTCTCCGAACAGAAACTTCAGGTCCAGCCCGTGATTGGACAGGCGCAGGGGGTTGAAGTGGAACTGCAGATCGGGGATCGGCGCGTCCAGCGACGACCTGGCGAAACCCCCGCCCTCGGCGCCCACAATCGTCAATATGCCCTTGCCCTGGGCCAGGTAGCGCACGAATTCAAACCCGGCGCGCGCGAAGTTGCGCAGCGTAAAGCCGGCCGACACGGCTTTCCTGCAGGTGTGCACGATCAGGATATCGAGGTGGTCCTGCAGGTTCCTGCCCACGCCGGGCAGGTGCTTGCGCAGCGCGATGCCCTTGGCCTCGAGTTGCGCCGCGTCACCGATGCCCGAGAGCATCAGCAGCTGCGGGCTCTGAATGGCTCCGGCCGACAGCAACACCTCACGCCGGGCCTGCGCCTGCTCCGAGCGGCCCTTGCGGACATACGCGATGCCCACTGCCCTGTCGCCTTCGAACAGGATGCGCGTGGCGTGCGCCCGGGTGACGACCGTGAGGTTTGGCCGCACCATGGCGGGTCCGAGGTAGCCACGCGCCTGGCTCCAGCGACGGCCATTCCTCTGTGTTACCTCGTACAGTCCGACTCCGTCCTGCTCGCGCCCGTTGAAGTCGGGGTTGTGCGGGAGCCCGGCCTGGACGCCGGCCTCGACAAAGGTTCGCGTGAGGATGTTCGGGCTGCGCTGCGTGGCTACGTTCATCGGTCCGCCCACGCCGTGGAACGCGTCGGCGCCGGCTTCGTGGTTCTCCGCACGCCTGAAGTGGGGCAGCACCTCGTCGAAGGACCAGCCGCGGTTGCCGAGCGCGGCCCAGGCGTCGTAGTCGCTCGGATGACCGCGCGTGTAGAGCATGGCGTTGCTTGATCCGCTGCCTCCCAGGGTGCGGCCGCGCGGCCAGAACAGCCGGCGCCCGTCGAGATTCGGTTCGGGCTGGGTGTGGAAGCGCCAGTTCAGCACCTTGCTGCGCATCATCCACAGCAGCCCCATCGGTACGTGGATCAAGGGGTGGGTGTCCGGCGGGCCGGCTTCGAGCAGGCACACCGTGACGTCAGCGTCCTCGCTCAGCCGCGCAGCCAGCACACAGCCGGCGGAGCCTCCGCCGACGATGACGTAGTCGTACATGGCTCTCACCTCCTCGATGGTAAGCGAGCTACGCGTGCGGCGCTCCCTTCACGCCCGCCTTCTTCATTGCTGCCTGCAGCTCGGGCGGCACGGCGCCATTGATGGCCCCGACTTCCTGGCCGGTCGCACTGCTTCGGTCTGGGGATGGGCAGAATAAAACAAGTGATGCGAAAGTGCCCTTGTCATGTCGTGGCCGGCCAAGTCCTGCAAGACTTGCACTACTCTGGATCTGTGCTGGTGGGCAGAACCTCGATGGCCTACTCTTCCCCGCCACGTCAGGAGGAATCATGCAGAAGCGGAAATTGGGGAACAGTCCTCTGGAAGTGTCGGCGCTCGGCCTCGGCTGCATGAGCATGAGCTCCGGCTACGGGCCGCCCGGCGACAGACAGCAGATGATCGAGCTCATCCGTGCCGCCGTCGCGCGCGGCGTAACGTTCTTCGACACGGCCGAGGTCTACGGCCCGTTTATCAACGAAGAACTCGTGGGCGAAGCGCTGGCGCCGTTCCGCGGCCAGGTGGTGATCGCCACCAAGTTCGGCTTCAAAATTGGCGAGGGCCAGCAGATTGGCCTGGACAGCCGACCCGAACATATCAGGGAGGTTGCCGAGGCCTCGCTCAAGCGCCTCAGGGTCGAAGCGATCGACCTGTTCTACCAGCACCGTGTCGACCCCAACGTGCCCATCGAGGAGGTTGCGGGCGCGGTCCGGGACCTGATCAGAGCTGGCAAGGTCAGGCACTTTGGGCTGTCTGAAGCAGGCGTGCAGACGATTCGCCGCGCTCACGCGGTGCAGCCGGTCACGGCTCTGCAGAGCGAGTACTCGCTGTGGTGGAGAAACCCCGAGACGGATGTACTGCGTACGCTCGAGGAGCTCGGCATCGGCTTCGTCCCGTTCAGTCCGCTCGGCCGGGGCTTTCTGACGGGCAAGATCGACGAGCACACGACCTTTGACAGCAAGGACTTCCGCAACAGCGTTCCCCGCTTCGCACCCGAGGCGAGGAAGGCGAACCGCGCTCTGGTCGACTCGCTGGCCGCTATCGCCGCCCGCAAGCGGGTGAGCCCTGCCCAGCTGGCGCTCGCCTGGCTGCTCGCTCAGAAGCCATGGATCGTCCCGATCCCCGGTACTACCAAGCTGCACCGCCTGGAGGAAAACATCGGCGCTGCGGCCCTCGAGCTGACGCCGGATGATCTTCGCGAGATCAACGCAGCGGCAGCGAAGGTCACCGTGCAGGGAGAACGCTACCCCGAAGAGCTGAATCGCATGGTCGGCCGATGAGCCGCGGAGCAATCACGGCAGAAAGAAACGAACGGAGGGGCACGCGCAATGGATGACAGCAGGGCTCCCTGGCACGCGCATATTTACTACGCTCCCGATGATCGCGGCCGCGCGGAGGCGATCCGCGAACGCCTCATCAGGCTGAAGGAGTCAGGCGCAACCCCGCAACTGCTGTTCATCGGCGAACTGCGTGATCACAGGATGGGTCCGCACCTGGTACCGCAGTTCGAGGTGCACTACACCGCAGATTTTGTAGCGATGATCGAGGGCATCATTCGGGAAACCGGGTTGACGGCGCTCGTACATCCGCTGACGCATGATGATCTCGCGGATCACACGCGCCTCGGCCGATGGCTGGGCACACCCATTGATCTTGACCTGACGGTTCTCGATCCGCCCGGGATCAACCAGGGGTTGGCGCGCTTCGGGAAGACGGATTTCTAGTGGCGCCTGCGCGGCCGAAACGGAACCTCAGCTGCGAGTCGCGCGTACAATGACCAACAATGAACAGTCAATCGGGATGGCTCCCGACCCTCGTTGCTTTGGCATCGGCCAGCACTATCGCGATCGCAAATGACGCCACGCCAGATATCCGGCACTCGATTTCCGAACTGAAACCAGTAGCGAAGCTCCAGCTGGGGAAGACTGCGGACTGGGTTGCATTCAGCGACGAGGCCGTGTGGGTGGGTACCACCGGGCCTGATGGTGTCGTCGAGATTGATCCGCGAACGAATACGGTTACCGCAGTCGTTACCCTGCCCGGAAGCCCATGCGCCGGGCTGGCAGTTGGATTTGGCGCGCTGTGGGTGCCGCTGTGTGCCAAACCGAATGCGCTGGCTCGCGTTGATCTGCGCACGCACGCTGTGAGCCTGGTACCGGGCGTCGGTCCCGCAGACCGTGAGGGTGGAATTACCACTAGCCCTGACAGCGTCTGGCTCGTCATTCACGGCCGCGCGACCCTGGCACGAATTGATCCCGGGACAGGTCGCATTCGTCAGCAGATCGCCGTGCCTGCCGGATCGCTCAACCCGCTCTACAGTGAGGGCCTGATCTGGGTTAGCCGCGCGACCGGTGCCGAGGTAGCTGTTGTCAGCGCCGAGTCAGGCGCGCTCATCGGGACAGTCCCCACCGGCCCCCATCCCCGCTTTCTGGCGGCTGGCGCAGGATTGGTCTGGACTCTGAATCAGGGCGATGGAACCCTGACACGCATCGATGCGCACGCCAGGAGCGCAGCGGGAACAACACCACTGCAGACTCCGGGCCACGGCGGCGACGTCCAGTTCGGCCGCGGCATCGTCTGGACCACCATGATCAAGGTCCCGCTGTCCGCTACGGACGGAAGAACCGGCAAGGTCTTGTGCCAGTGGGCCGGTCCTGGCGGCGACTCACTCGGCGTCAGCCGTGACGCGATCTGGCTCACGGACTATGACGCCGGCGATGTCTACCGCTTTGATCTCGACGACGTGATACGTCACTGCGTCGGGCCTCCGGCAACTGCATCAGCGCCTCGCTAGGCGCCAGCGCCAAACACCGCTCCAGAATCTACGCCCCCACAAAGGCAACGCCGACTGTTCCCGCCGCCACCGCCAGCCGCTTGTCCATCGTCCACAATGGCACGCGCGCCAGCCGTGCCGAGGCCAACAAATGCATGTCGATCCAACCCAAGCCCCGCCCGTGCAACCGTAGTGCACCGACAAACTCCAGCACCTCTTCATGCTCAATGACTGACAGGGCAGGAAGTGACTGCAACAGGCTCAACACCTCAGTTCGGCGCGCCAGGTTTCCGCAGGCCAGTTCCCCGATGACAAAGGGATGGATACTGACCTGCCCGGATTCAAGGCATGCCACCAGCCGGGCGTTGCGGCGCCGAAAATGATCGACCCAGACCGAGGTGTCGACGAGCACGGTTCAGGCTGGCCCTTAGCGCGCCGCGCGCGAACGCCGCCGCGGAACGGCCTTCAGCTTCGGCTCGCTCCCGCCCAGGATTGCCAGGCGCCTGGCGCTCTCACGTGCAATCAACGCCTCAAGCCCGGCGTGCACTACCGCCGTCTTCTCGGCCAGCCCACTCAATCGCCGCGCCCTGTCCAGCAGTTCGTCATTCAGGATCAGTGTGGTTCTCATATGCATCAATATGGCTACTTGAGGCATATCTGTCAATAGCCGAGGGGCCGGATTACGCCAGATCGAAGCGATCCAGGTTCATCACCTTGTTCCAGGCCGCCACGAAGTCACGCACGAACGCCTGCTGAGCGTCGTTGCAGGCATAGACTTCCGCGAGGGCTCGGAGCTGGGAGTTTGAACCGAAGACCAGGTCAACGACAGTGCCGGTCCACTTGAGCTTGCCCGTCACACGATCGCACCCCTCCAGCACTCCGGCCGATGTGGCGGACTTATGCCACTTCGTGTTCATGTCGAGGAGATTCACGAAGAAATCATTGCTCAAGGTTCCGGGCCGCCTGGTGAACACACCGTGCTGCGACTGCCCGAAGTTCGCATTCAGGGAGCGCATGCCACCGACCAGCACCGTCATCTCGGGAGCCGTGAGCGTCAGCAGGTTCGCCCGGTCCACCAGCATCTCGGCCGCCGAACCCTCGTGTCCCTTCCGAACGTAGTTTCGAAATCCGTCGGCGGCCGGCTCCAGTACGGCGAACGAATTCACATCGGTCTGCTGCTGCGACGCGTCCATGCGTCCCGGCGAGAAGGGCACCTGCACGTCATGGCCGCCCTGCTTCGCAGCCGCTTCGATGGCTGCGCAGCCACCCAGTACGATCAGGTCGGCAAGCGACACTTTCTTTCCGCCCGACTGTGCGCTGTTGAAATCCTTGTGGATCGCTCCCAGCTTCTGCAGGACCCTGGCGAGTTCGGCCGGCTGGTTGATGTCCCAGTCTTTTTGCGGCCCTAAGCGAATGCGCGCGCCGTTCGCACCGCCACGCTTGTCGCTGCCGCGGAACGTCGCCGCCGACGCCCAGGCCGTGGTGACCAGTTGGGAGATGGAAAGTCCGGATGCAAGGATCGTGGCCTTCAGGGCGGCAATGTCCTGCGCGTCGATCAATTTGTGATCGACAGCGGGAATGGGGTCCTGCCACAGCAGCTGTTCCCTGGGAACGAGCGCGCCAAGATAACGGGACCGGGGACCCATATCGCGGTGCGTCAGTTTGAACCACGCCCGCGCGAATGCCTCCGCAAACTGATCCGGGTTCTCGTGGAAGCGCCTTGAAATTTTTCCGTAGACCGGGTCTAACCGCAAGGCAAGATCGGTGGTCAGCATGGCCGGCGCGTGACGCTTCGTCCGGTCGTGGGCATCGGGCACTGTAGCGGCGCCCGCGCCACCCTTTGGCCGCCACTGGTGCGCGCCGGCCGGGCTCTTCGTCAACTCCCATTCGTAGCCGAACAGGTTCGAGAAGTAGTCGTTGCTCCACTTCGTTGGCGTGCTGGTCCAGGTGACTTCCAGGCCGCTGCTGATCGTGTCACCACCCTTGCCGCTGCCAAAGCTGCTCTTCCAGCCAAAGCCCTGCTGCTCGATGCCGGCAGCTTCCGGCACAGGCCCTACCAGTGCCGCATCGCCGGCACCGTGGGTCTTGCCGAAGGTGTGACCGCCGGCGATGAGCGCCACCGTCTCTTCATCGTTCATCGCCATGCGCGCGAAGGTCTCGCGGATATCCCGCGCCGCGGCGAGCGGATCCGGGTTGCCGTTCGGACCTTCCGGGTTGACGTAAATCAGGCCCATCTGCACGGCCGCGAGCGGATTTTCGAGATCCCGTTCGCCGGAGTAGCGCTTGTCACCCAGCCAGGCGCTCTCCGAGCCCCAGTAGGTGTCTTCTTCGGGCTCCCAGACGTCGGCCCGCCCGCCGGCAAAACCGAAGGTCTTGAATCCCATCGATTCCAGAGCGACGTTGCCGGCGAGGATCATCAGGTCGGCCCAGGAAATTCTCCGCCCATACTTCTGCTTGATCGGCCAAAGCAGCCGGCGCGCCTTATCGAGGTTGACGTTATCGGGCCAGCTGTTCAGGGGAGCAAAGCGCTGGCTGCCGCTGCCTGCGCCGCCGCGACCGTCACCGATGCGGTAGGTGCCGGCGCTGTGCCAAGCCATGCGTATGAACAAAGGTCCGTAGTGGCCAAAGTCGGCCGGCCACCAGTCCTGTGAATCGGTCATCAGGGCCTGGAGATCCTTGACGACGCCATCCAGGTCGAGGCCCCTGAACTCTTCGGCGTAGTCGAACTCCTCGCCCATGGGGTCGGACTTTGAGGAGTGCTGGTGCAGGATGTTCAGCTTGAGCTGATTGGGCCACCAGTCGGCATTCGATCGGGCTCCGGCTACCGTGTGCTTGCGCGCGTCGCCCGAGAACGGGCATTTAGTTTCGCTTTCCATGTTCGCTCCGCTTGAGTTCTGTGACTTTCACCTTGCCGGAGCAAAGTAGCACCCCGGCGTAAATGAATCCAAACGATCTTTTTATGAATTTCAATCGATATAATCGATCGCAGGAACTGCGCGGATGCCCGCTCCAGCTTCAAAAGCTCGCGGTTCACATTGATCGCGACGGTGCCTGGGCGATCGCCGGGATCATCCTGCTGTCATTTGATCCGTACAGCATGCGAGACAATCCAGGGCTGGCCTGCGCTGCCGCCATTGCCCGAGCGAACTCCTGCGCGCCCGGTCTGATGCGCTCCGGCTCG
>Ga0315270_10001791_pt1 | contig 11401 bp, 8 predicted proteins | sample C1_bottom_MG_FD_204932 | JGI IMG/M metagenome (GOLD analysis project Ga0315270, IMG submission 204932) | Sediment microbial communities from Yellowstone Lake, YNP, Wyoming, USA - C1_bottom | ecosystem: Environmental > Aquatic > Freshwater > Lake > Sediment | place: USA: Wyoming | collected... | reverse complement strand
CACAAGTCCTGCACATTTAATACCACTGGACACCCTTTTAACAATCCGAGCCAGAGTGCAGGAATGGCTTGAAGTATTGGCGAGGTGCCATAGACGAAGATCACATCAAATTTTTTTTTGCGCAACATCCATGGAGCGAATACCAAACCTGATATTACAAAAGACAGGTAATTTATTGCCAGTCGTAATCCACCGGACCTGCGGGCAAGCAAGGGCACGCGGTTGATCTTGATGCCTTGGTGAATTTCTCGCTGGCAACCCCACGCACGATATCCGGCAAATATTTCTCCGCGCGGATAATTCGGCTTCCCGGTCAGTACTTCGACCTCAACCCCCTTATCCAGCAAAGTTTTTGCAACTTCGTTGATGCGAAAGCCTTCAGGCCAGAAATATTGGCTAACAATCAATATCCGCAACTATGCCACCTCTCCCAAAATATATGCTTGTAGTATCCGACAAATCGCCGTGCCGTTTATGAGTTCACATCACCCGGATTTTCCAATTCAAATTTTTCTCAAGACTGCAATAATTCGCTCGCTTGCATTTCCATCCCCATACGGATTATGAGCCTGAGCCATAGTGTTGTAGCTTATTTCGTTTTCGAGCAGCTCCGTTGCATTGGCAACAATTCTATTGTGATCGGCCCCCACCAAACGCACCGTTCCCGCATTGACTGCCTCAGGGCGCTCGGTCACATCTCGCATCACCAAAACGGGCTTACCCAAGCTTGGAGCTTCCTCCTGTATGCCGCCACTGTCGGTGATTACAATATAGCAGTGCTTAAGCAAGTACACGAAGGGCTCATAGTCCAACGGTGCAATCAAATGAACATTTGTTAATCCCGCTAAAATGGTCGTGACTGGCCCTTGCACATTCGGGTTAAGGTGTACCGGATATACAAAATGCACTTCAGGAAAACGCGCGGCTAAATCTTTCAGGGCTGAACAAATGTTTAGAAATCCATCACCAAAATTTTCACGCCGGTGACCGGTAATTAACACGAAACGCTGTCTAGTCCAGTCGAATGGCAGCTTCTCGCTCAAAAAAGCGTGGATAGCCTGGCGCCTGGCAGAGTCAGACTCTATACGATTCAAAACCAGGAATAATGCATCTATGACCGTATTCCCCGTTACCGTCACCCTGGAATTCTCCACACCCTCGGCCAGCAAGTTCTGTAGGCATAAATCCGTGGGTGCGAAATGCCAGCGCGCCGCTTTGGTGATGACCTGCCTGTTGAATTCCTCTGGAAAAGGGGCGGAGATATCATGGGTACGCAAACCGGCTTCGACGTGTCCAACTTGCACACCCAGGTACAAGCCGGCTATAGCTGAAGCAATGGCTGTAGTCGTATCGCCATGAACCAGCAAGACATCGGGCTGGTGCTCGTGCAACACCTTGCGCATGCCCAGTAAAACCGAAGCGGTCACGTCAAACAAGTCCTGCCCGGGTTTCATTAGATTCAAGTCTATATCTGGAGACATATTGAACACCTGCAAAACTTGATCCAGCATATGTCGGTGCTGTGCAGTAACACAGAGCAGTGTGTCAAATTCGTCGGCGTGTTTCTTCAATGCATAATACAACGGCGCCATTTTAATAGCTTCCGGACGGGTGCCAAAAACCATCATGACTTTCTTCTTAGTCATAGCTTCTCCAATTATCGATCATCGCCCCTGAAAAACAGCAAGGATTCATTTCGACGGTGGCACATACATAAATGATTTATATAGCTCTACCGCTTCATTCTTTACCTGATCAAAATTTACAAACCTGGACCTGTACGAGGCAATCGAATCGGAGATTTCAAATAAAACAGGTTTATTCGCCAAAAAATAGTTCAATTTTTTTGAGATGGCTGAGACGTCGAAATAGTCAGCGGTAACACACGCGCCACTCTTCAGTAAATCCTTGGACATCTCAACCTCCGAATTGATAAATACGGGGCATCCGACCAGCAGCGAGTCATAAACCTTTTGTGGCAACGCAAATCTATTTATTAAAATAGTAGGGTTATAAAAGGCAATATTGATATCAACGGCAGACATGATCTCAAGCATTTCTTTACGCGTAACATGCTCCAGATAAGTAACTCGTTCTGACTTAACCAACTCATTGATTAATGAATTATCTCCAGTACCAACAAGTAGAACTTCAACACCGGGATCGGTATTCAAAAGTATCTCGGATATCAGCTCTATACCCCGTGACCTGGCCAACCAACCACAAAATAACACCTTTAATTTCGCCGAAGGGTTACCGGAGTATTTTGGTGCATATGTGTCGTGCAATATATTGGGTATAAATTTTACAGAACTAAGTTTAGGCGAGCCCAATAACTCATACCTCGATTCGGCCGGAAAGATACAACAGGAACACAAAGATTTATAAGCCAAATTTTCAATAGATCTGAGAATCTTGTAAGCATATGGCGCCAACGCATATCGCGCAGAGAAATTATCATTTACCAACGCAAATATTTTTGCACCCCGAACTTTTAAAAGCAAACAAGCCAGTGTGCCGGTAAGATCGACCGCTAATATTTTATTTGCATTTGATTTGAAGAACAGTGCCCAGGTTGTATGCGTAAACAACCTGAGTATGCTGACTGCATACTCTAATGAGTTTGAACTTTTAAAAACAAAGTTCAATCTTAAGGTTACATAATCACCATAAAACTTCTCGAAATTTTCCGAGTTGTCACGATAGGGGAATACGAATACGGGAGTAAAACCCGCCTCTTTGGCAAATGAGGCATGTCCAAGAACGACATTATTTGGCTCGTCTGATGTGTTAATGATATACAAAAACTTACAATCTGCAGATACATTTGTACTCATTTTTTTATCACTTTTAAAAAACTTCCAGCACTTCTCAATACCAAAAACAAGAACATATGTATTTTTGTATAACCATTGCGACAAAGTGCATCCATATACTCGCCCATTCCGGTATATTTATTCACATGACTGACTCCGCCAATCAACATAAAAGTGTGGCTTGGAATTTTTTCAAAATGAATCTTATTAGTGATAGCTCTAAGCAACCAATCCACATCCATGGCCACAGTTATTCTGGGGTTGAATAAGCCATTTATTTCCAGTGCTTGTCTATTAAAAAAAACAGAAGGGTGGAGAAATCCAAAACCATTCAGAAAACCCAGTTTGCCGCGCATTTTACCAATAATTTTTTTACGCCTGCCATCAACCGGATCTATTAAAGTAACGTCACCGAAACCGATCAGTGGTTTATCGGCATTTGAAAAATAAGGTGCAATTTTTGCGAGAATATCCTGCTCGTAATAATCATCCGAGTTTAAAATTCCAATGATCTCACCCGTACAAAGTTTCAAGCCTTTGTTCCATGCATCGCCTATCCCACGATCTTGCTCTGAAATTAGAATGCTATTTTCCAAATTAAAACCTTTGATTATTTCGACAGTCCCATCTTTTGAACCCCCGTCAATGAATATTATTTGCAAATTCGGATAATGCTGGTTTTGCAAGCTTGCAATCGCTTTCCCAATACTCAGCTCCGAGTTTAGGCTTGCAACTACAATAGAAAACTTAGTGCAATTTGTATTTCCCATGAATTTCCAATAAGTATGATATTTTGAAACTACTCTTTAATCTAAGGTACGGATTTTGGCTATAGGCAAAATTTTGCCATTATCGATGTTACATAAAAATGAGCACATCAGCTTTCGGAAACACCTAAGTTGTTCCGGTTACTGAAACGAGTACACCTTGTCCATTCCGGCCAAAACCCTATGGGTGGGAATTGCTGGATATACTGCACTTCCGTTGCAAAAGATTTATGAAAGCACTGAATCGATGTTCCGGAACCGCATATAATAATGTCACGTAGCCATCAATTAACTAAATACCCCAGATGAGCGTGATGCTAATAGATTGGCCAGGAGTATGTATGCCTATCACATCTGGTCTGCAATACTGGCGCAAAACAAGAATTTATTTGGGTACAATGGTCTCACTTGATTTAAAATCATTAAAAATTTCGTAAAATTTATCGAAGAAATTGATAATAAATAGATTCATAAAAATCGTGCCAAATAGCAGATATGACTGTGCAGGAACATATCCAAAGTTAGCATATCTGTAAGCGATAACCTCAGCCAACAATGAACATAGAATTAAATTGTTACCACCCAACTTAAATGCGGCTATCTCAGTCACAGCAGCAAACAAGCCCAGCAGAAACAAACAGCCAAATAAAAAAAGATATGAGCCGGGATAGAAAAAAAATGCCACGATTCCAGGCAGTGAAATACTATGTTTTTTGGCCATATCCGATTCTGTATAAGTAGCCGAAATTATATCTTTATCATACAAAGTCATCGAATTTTCAGAGTATTTCTCTGCCCATGCCTCACCCCAGAGATTCCAACCTTTTTTGGGGTAACTGGTTACCGCCATAACACCCTCCATACCGACCCAGCGATCTAAAAATAAAGGTACAGCCAGATTTGTTGCTGTGCTCAATCTATCGTTTTGACTAGCAATATTTTTATCGTTTGAACGCATGTAATTAACCATGAAAACAGAACATGCAAATAACACAATAAACATCAAAAATGAAAGCAATAAAATATACTTGCTCCATCTTGCCGAACCAACTTTAATGGTCTTATAAATTCCATAACCTAATGCACTTACATTAAGAATCATTCCTCTACTGAACATTGCGACGCTACTGGCCAAACTCTCCAATAAACTCAAGATAATTATCAAATAGGAAACGTTATTTTTTAAGTGTAATTCACACTGCCAAATCACAGCGGATCCTGATGCCAAACCGAAAAGTAACAGCCATTTATAAATCCCATTAAGTCCAAATGGGAGTATGGTTTTAGTAATCTCGCCTCTTTGATAAATTCCAAAATAAATATTAGTCAGGGCAACAGTTATAAATATAATCGCAAAGCCTATAAGTATAAAGCTACGATAATCCTTATAGAAATTCAATATTCCATTATGTTCATATTCAACTGTTTTCCGCGGGTAGTTAAATATATATTTTTCCCTCACGATGCTTGCAAGGATCAAACCAAAGATCCCGCATGAAGCGGTTAGCAGAGCATAATCGAATGCCCCAGCCGAAGCATCAAAATAGCCTACAGAATCATGAAACATTCCCTCATAAAATATTATTCTAACCGTTAACTTCAACCAAAATCCAAGCCAAAAAAATACACCAATGAATGCCTCAAAAAACATTGAATTTTTTCTAAATCCATAATACAGCAGCGCATTTGAAACAGCGCTGAATATAAGGTATACATACAAATGGCCCGTATATCTATAAAAACCGGCTACTGTCAATGCAAGTATTACTGCATATAAACCATATCGAGCAAACTTAATCAGCGCGTTGATCTGCATTTCACCCTACCCCCTACCACTTTCAAATTAACCCGGCCGAATATTATTTAATTCATACTTTCTTAATAGTGCGGACTATGTTTTAAACATATATATCTAATATCTTATCCACGCTGGATTTTATTTATTTTACTAATTCTGGCAATTAGCAATCCCCAAATAAAAAATGTAAAAACCCCTGAATATGGCTGCCTTAAGCTGACTTGCGTTGAGTTATCGACCACAAGTAAAAAAAATAAAACAAATATGTGTCCCAGTACTGCAGGACTTGTAGTGAAATTACTCTTAGAAAAATATACTGCCCGCACAGTATAACCAAGCAGTGCTAAAACTGGTATAACAGCGACTAATCCGAAATTTCGAATCATATCCAAATAATAGTTATGTATTCCAGGAAATTTTAACGCATCAAGCGTGTCTACATGGCCTAGCAGCATTGATTTCACGCTTATAAAATCCTCATCAACATAAAACTTCCATGCGTTTAGTATTTCAAAAGCGTGATCTGAAAATGTTTTTGCAATATCTACGGTAGACATCTCAACAACTAAGTAACAAATGCAAACTGACAACATTACCATGAATATGTTCGCCGGTATTTTTTCTGAAGCAATGCGCCACCTTACTACTGCAAAAAAGAACATACCAGAAAATAAAAAGGTAATGGCAGTAAGCGATAGTGAAGCAGCCGCATATAGCCCCATCATTGGACTGAGAATGAGTAATATCTTTTTTAGCTTTACGTCAGGCCAAATACTGAAAATTGCAAGCAGGTAAGCTGCGATAAAAATCATAGGCACATAAAGCGCGTGCTGATATATGCTAAACAAATAAACAAAGCTTACAAGTTGGAAACTGTCTTGCAACCAGCTTGATACAAGCTGTATTGGTACAAGTATAAAGAGCACCAGAAGCAAAGCTCGCTCAATCTTTGCATTAGTATCCAACCATTCCTCTTTAAACATCTCTCCCAGAACCAGAGCTCCCATCGGAAGAATATATTGAATCACCAACAAAATCTTCGACCTCTCTAAATCCCCATGACCTGCGGAAACAATTACTGTGGAAAATATCATCAGCATAAATGTGAAAAATACAACGGATAATGACAAATGAACCGAGCGATATGATCCAATGATTAATATAGCGAGATAAGCAAATAAGATAGACAAGGGGATCGGCAAAGACAGCAGTGATCTTCCTCCCGATAGCAGCACCTCTTTATCTAAAAATATCCCACTATTAAGCCGGAAAAAAATTGGCACTAACACTGCAACGGCTACAATGGCTGATAAATATCCATACGATAATTTGTACTTTGCCTGTCCGGCAATTTCTGTTCGTTCGCTGCTTTTATAGAAAACCAGCGCTAATATTGCACCTGCTAATGCGAGCCCCGCTATTGCATCAATTCCAAATGAAAAGTACGCCAATGGAATGGCCGTTATAATGAGTATATTCATCAGCAAATCTGGCCCAAACAGATCATGATTTTCATTATGGATAAGGAGCCTGTTTCGCAATAACTGCGCATGTGTCATGATCACTCCACCGATCATTGAGAACCCGATTGCCTTCCAATAAAAAATTTCCTTCCCGGACCATAACAAAATGTTTGGTTTCAAATATGAGATGGCAATTATTAAAGAGCCAATACAAAAAAAACCCCACAAAATTGCAGTTAAAAACAGCGGAAGTTTTGACACACCATTCACTTTTTCATTAAATGCAATACTTGGCCCAAATGTACATAAAGTTAGTGAACCTAGTACGCCACCAATTGCGAAAGCTGCAAATAGATCACCTGATACACTTTTACCAAGAATCAATATCAGTAAAAGTCTGAAAATATACAGCGAGGCACCGATCGCAAGTGTTGATCCAAAATGAGGTGCTATTTTTCTATTGATACTAGACATGGCACTTACAAAATTCCCCGAAGCTTTCCAGGAAAATTTTGCACTAAGCGCCATTGGTAGCAAAGCCCATAAAAACAAACCTGACAACGGGTATGGCATTTTTGCCAATAGCCACAGTGCCGCGATTACAAACAACAACGCCTGAACCAAAATATACGACAGGGCAAAACTCTTATCTCTTACACGCTCTCTTTCACTTAAATCAACCTCGCCTAACCATTCAACCACACGTCGTAAAATTAATATTGTAGCGAAAGTGGGTTCGATACCTCCGAGTGTTGCGCTCAACCAAAAAGATGCCAATACTAATGGTAAAAGCAAAATAACACGTATATTAAATATGGATTTTGCAAGTGTTGAATTTGCTGTAGCCAATACTATATTTCTTGCATTGGCAGAAAATGCGTAAAACAACGCTGAAGTTGCTGCTTGAACAATACCAAGATCGGCCGCCATATGGCTTTGCCCCGCTATGCTTAATAGAATCAGCATAGCGGTCATGGAAAGCGCATTTGCCATGAATGCGATAGAAAAAATATAACTCATCGCGTTGAGCTACCTTCTATTCCCTGATCATATATTTCGTTTAATTCCCGAAGCATTATCGTCCTGATTGTCATGACTGAGGTGATGGAACTATACAGACTATATTATTTATTTTGGAGTCTATGCCTACCGTCCAGGTACAAACTTTTCTATTAAATTATCGTACCAATTATTATTCTGTTTACAGGATAAGTTGTCTTTTAAATTCATATAACCAGAACCTGAATAAACATATAGTTGTGTTTCTCTGTGTGTTTTGAAGCTCAGGATTTTATCGTTATGCGATGATATTTGTTCAACACAAGCACGGCTGGGTGATACGTATAGCGGATTGATTATCCTATTACCTTCCTCGATCCTTCCAATTACTGCTACAGAGTTCTTATAGCCCGAATTATTTATCAGGATCACATTTGCAATAACTCGTTTTTCAAACATGGCTTCACCAATTTTGCTGTAGGCAATCTCTCCCAGCTCTGATCTTGCTTTACTTTGTACAAACTTCAAATCCACCCCAAAATTACCGCCATCTACGATAAAAGTTTTCTCATAATTTTGCTTTATCTGGTAATCCTGTAATCCGAATATATCGAACACTAAACGAATCGGCCCGTCTTTTTTATCAAGCTCATGAAAAAGAACGTAATTGGGAACGCTTGAAACAAAAATTGTCAAAAACAACGCAAGCCGGACCTTTTTATTATTCGACACAAGAGCTGCCAAGATGGATGCCAATGCCAGGTTTTGGATAAATACCGGTATATAAGGATAGCCGAACGAGACCCAGGACGAATGATGTTTGCTTAATGCGACAGGAATTGCCGCGCTGAAAATGATAAATATACTGAGTAAAACAAATTTTTTATCCAGCAAAGCGATCTGTGCTCTTTTTATATATACAAAAGTGCATGCTAATACGGTTATGGCGATAACAATTAAATAGCTGTGATAAATACGCGCAAAGAGATGGCCAATATATGACATGGGCAAGGAACCGGACACCTGAAAAATAAATGCAGATAGTATACTTTTTAAATCAAAACCTAATTCTGTGCCTGGATATAAATCTATTTCAGGCACAGCAAATGATTCCCTTAAATATACTCTAAAGACAATGAATGACAGAAGCAGTGATATATAAAACAGAACATACAATGCAAATTGTTTATGAAATTCTTTGAATTGATATTTGTATAGATAAACGAAAATTGGCGCAGCAAGGATAACGATGGAAATTTCATAATACAATACTGAAACAAGTACCAACAAAATCCCAAATATAAAATAGCTGATTTTCTTGCTTTTGAAAAAAAGCTCAATGAAAATTAATGCAGCACATACAATAATTGTGGTGATTTGAACTAGCGCATTGTAGCCAATAATTGAATCAGGGGCCGTCACGCGAAATTGCGTTAGCGCCATAAAAAACAGGAAGAACAAAACAGCACTGCCCTCAAATTTATAGTACCGGATTAATTTTAGGAAGATATAGAACGCCCCACCCGACAAAATCAGAATCACCAGATGATACAACCATGCATTCTCATAACTAAAAGCATCAAAGAATACATACCTTATAAATACTGAAAAAGGAAGAAATCTGCCGCTGCCCAGCCATGACTTTACTTCACTCAATGCGCCTTCGAATGGCGTGACATGAGAAAACTCTGACATCAAACTGAATATTCGATCATCCTGATAATAGTTAATCAAGAATAATGGGGTAATAAAGAAAATAGCCAGCGCGCTCCATATAATGATCTCTATTGATTTGTGCCACTTAAGGTTACTCTGCTGTGCATATATGCCGTTGTCAGAGGGAATCATCGGGCGAGGAAAATTCATCGATATGTCCAAAAATTATGCAATAAAAATGTTACTGGCGGGATAATACAAACTACAAAGAAAATGCCATACAAGTAGTGAAGGCCGTAATATTGTGCAGCACCAGATACGAGCATAGCCAGGGAAAGTCCGGCAAAGGATACGATGCAAAAACGGAGCAGGTTTCTTCCGTGCAACGGGCTTGAGAAACTCCAGGTCGTATTTATCCAGTATGAAAATGCAGTCGCCACAGCAAATGCGACCCCATTTGCAAGCGATGGTACTGGTAATACGTATTGTATGAAAACGGTCGCTATCAGTACGTGCAGCCCTGTTACCAAAACCCCCGAAATGGCAAAGCGAATAGCTTGTTTTGAAAGCACTGAGGGCAACAACTTCTCATTCATTGCCGGACTGAAGTACACAAAGCAGTGAGACGCCAAAAGGGAGGTTGAAGTGTTCTAGCAGAAAACGTTCAGTACTAAATATACATGTAAATAATTTGTTAATGAGAAATGGAGGTACACTAGTTCCGTTCGCTGAGTGGTTGCCGATCAATTTATCCTTAAGTCGCACAATAGCGGCAAGAGGAAACAGGAAGGTATTGAAGTAAGAAATTTTCAAAGGCTGAAGCCCAGAGGCTACAAATTTTTCTCGAAGTTCGTGGACGGAATATCGCCTCTTATGGTGAAGAAACTCGTCATGTGGACCGTACAGCCACTGGTAAGCAGGGACAGTCATTAAGATACGGCCATTTTTCTTTAATAGTTGTTTTATGGAAATTAGTGTTTCAGTATCTTTTTCAATATGCTCCAAAACATCAAACATGCAGATCAAGTCGAATTGTTGCTCGTGAAAAGGTATGTCATCCGGACAATAGCCAGCCTTGATATCGTATAGATTGTTTGTTTTTTTTGCAGCAATTGCCCGTGCTGTTGCATCCATTTCAAGGGCACTGACTTCCCCGAACGTAGCCAACATTTGCAGATTGCCACCAGTTCCACAACCCACTTCCAGTATTTTGGAATTCTGCGGAAGATTCAGGCTTCCTATCATTTTGGCCAGGATAGCTCTTCGACCCAAGAACCACCAATGCCTGGCTTCGGTTTCTGCCATTTCGAGATACGCTTCCGGGTTCATTGTTTTACTCCATATTGTTTTCTAACCAGATATATCGGTCTGTTTTTTGTTTCCATGTATATCCGGCCAATATACTCACCTAGCATACCCACACTAATTAATTGCATACTGCCAAAAAAAAGAACCGCAACAAGCAAGGATGCATAGCCCGGAATATCGACACCACGTATCAAAGTCCTTGAAATGATGAACAGGGCATAAAAAAATGTAACCAGCGCACCTATGCCTCCCAGGTAGGACCAAAACTTAAGCGGAGCTGCGCTAAAACCCGTGATTCCTTCCAGCGCAAAATTCCATAATTTCCAGCCTGAAAATTTCGTCGTTCCCGCGACGCGAGGTTTTCTTGTGTAATCTAACGTAACCGTTTTGAACCCTACCCAGGCGAACAGGCCTTTCATAAACCGGTGGTGTTCCGGCAGTTGTTTGAGTGCATCTACAGCAACCCGGTCCATCAAACGGAAATCCCCCACATTCTCGGGAATCTGGATAGTTGAGAGGCTATTGTGAAAGCGGTAGAAAATTTCAGCAGTTTTTCTTTTCAGAAATGAATCTGAACTGCGATCAATCCTTCGT
>Ga0315270_10001789_pt1 | contig 11403 bp, 12 predicted proteins | sample C1_bottom_MG_FD_204932 | JGI IMG/M metagenome (GOLD analysis project Ga0315270, IMG submission 204932) | Sediment microbial communities from Yellowstone Lake, YNP, Wyoming, USA - C1_bottom | ecosystem: Environmental > Aquatic > Freshwater > Lake > Sediment | place: USA: Wyoming | collected... | reverse complement strand
TGCGCTGGAAGCCGTGTTGCGCGAGCGGCTGAACGCGCTGGCCTTGCCCTCGCTGGATGGCGCTGCCGCGTGGAGCGATGCACCCCCTGCGAAACTTGCGTTGTTCGCGCCGTCCGGCAACGGGCAGCGAGATAGCGACACGGTTCAGCTCAAGCCATTATTGAGTTATGTGCAATGCCAGGACGCACAGGTTCTGCCGGTGATGCGCGATTGGCTGGCCCATGTCTATGCCGTCGCGGACGTGGCGCAAGGCTATGCGCAACGCGCGCAACTGCCAGCGGGCGGCTGGTTCGTCACGCCGCAGGGACATCTGATCGGCGCGCACAGCGTGCTGTTTCACGCGCCGGACAGCCAATTGCACGGCGTGTTGGCGAGACAGCGCGAGATCGAGAAGCTGGAACTTGAATTGGCCGAGCAAACCAGAAATGCGGAGTTTTCGCGACAACAGGTCGAACAAGCTGAACAGCAATATAAATCCATCGAGATGCAGATCGCACCGCTGCGCACGGCCGGTAACGAGTTGCAGCAGCGATTGCACGGCATGCAAATGAATATACTCAAGCTCAACCAGGCACACGAGCGCAGCGTCGAGCGTGCAGCGCAGATCGAGCGCGAGATGCAGGAGGCCGCCGATCTGCTGGCTGCCGAACAGCGCCAGCAGCAAGGCATAGACGAACAGATGGCGATACTGCGCGAGCAGATCGCCGCTTTCTATGCGCAAGTCGACGAGGCACAGCGCAATGCCAACACCCAGGATCTTGCATTGCGCGAGCAGCGCAGCCGCGCACAGCATGCACAGCATGCCTTGCAGGAGGCGCACTTCTTTGCCAAGACCTGCACAGAGAAGATCACCGACCTGCAACACAATGTCCAGCAGATCACCGATGCATTGGCGCAGTTCGAGCAGAACCTGACGCAACTGCGCGCCGACCTGTCAATCAGTGAGGATGACTCGGCACAGCAACAACTACAGGCGGCCTTGCTGTTGCGCCAGGCAAGCGAACAGGCACTGGGCGAGGCGCGCAACATCCTGGAAAACGCCACGGTCAACCTGCAAAAGCTGGAACAGGAACGGCTGGCCTGTGAGCACAAGCTGAACCCGCTGCGCGAGAAGCTCAACGAGCTGACGCTCAAGGAACAGGAAGCGCGCCTGCATTTCGAACAATGGTCGGAACAGTTGCAGGGTATCGACGAGCAGGCTTTGCTTCCCCTGCTGGAAATCGGCAACAACAGGCCGAACGCGCTGCAAAGCGAGTTGAACCGGCTGAATACCGATATCGAAGCTTTGGGCGCGGTGAATCTTGCCGCGCTCGAGGAGTTGCAGGCCGCGACCGAGCGCAAGGCTTATCTGGATGCACAGGCAAAAGACCTGAACGAGGCGATGGCGACGCTGGAAGATGCGATACGCCGCATCGACAAGGAATCGCGCGAGCTGTTGATGGATACCTACAACCAGGTCAACCAGCACCTGTCGGAAATGTTCCCGGTATTGTTTGCCGGCGGCGAAGCCAGGCTGGTGTTGACCGGCGAAGAGATACTCGACAGCGGCGTGCAGGTGATGGCGCAGCCGCCGGGCAAGAAGAACAGTTCGATCCATCTGTTGTCCGGCGGGGAAAAGGCATTGACCGCGATCGCGCTGATCTTCTCGTTATTCCAGCTCAACCCCGCGCCGTTCTGCCTGCTAGACGAAGTGGATGCCCCGCTGGACGATACCAACACCGAACGGCTGTGTGCGCTGATCAAGAAGATGTCCCAGCACACCCAGTTCGTGTTCATCAGCCACAACAAGATCACGATGGAACTGGCGCAGCAACTGGTCGGCGTGACGATGCAGGAAAAAGGCGTGTCCAAAGTGGTGGCAGTGGACATCGAAGAAGCGCTGCGGATGCGCGACGAACAGCTGGTCGCGTAACCTTATACCCGGTAGTTGACCGGTACAGGTCGGCAAGGCATGAAAATAACCGGGGTTTGTTTCTGCCGCCCCGGCGATTGAGTGAATAGTTCAGTTTGCCGTTTTGCTATCGGCCTTACTGTCCTGAGCACCAGACTTTTTCCCCATCTGAGAAACGACCTTTTGATGCATTTCATTGCGTTGTTCCGGTGTCGTCGTGGTTTTGACATGCTCGCGCATTTCCTTGCGGGCTTCAGAGCGCTGTTCGGGCGTCATGTCGCCATTTCCATGGTAGCTTTTTTTTACCATCTGTTCATTGACCGCTTTGTGCATCTTCACGCGTTCTTCGGCGGTCGTCCTGTTCTTGACATGTTCGCGCATTTCCTTGCGGGCTTCAGAGCGCTGTTCCGGGGTCAGATTCTGCGTCTCGCCATGGATTGCCACTTTGCTTTCTTTCGGAGCATCTTCTGCGATGGCGCTATAACTGGATATGGCAATGATGCAAGCTGAGAGCGAGAGTTTCATAACTGCATTCATTTCTGTTCTCCTTTGGATGTTGGCGACGCAGGCTGTTTTCGCCGCGGAGAGGATTGTACTCCCTCGAACAAATGTGGTCATGCGTCCTGGATGGTGAAGACCGGGGCCGTTTCCCGAAAGAATGCCACCGCTTCCGCCTCAACCCGGGTGCGCTTCATCGGCGGCAGGCTTTGCCAGATGCGCTTTCCATAAGGCTTGGTGATCAGGCGCGGGTCGCAGATCATCAGCACGCCGCGCTGCCAGTGAGCGTAAAAATTGAACCGCGTTATTCATTTCACCGCCAGAGTCCTTGGTGGTAATGAGTCTTTCAGGAACTTAGCAAGATTTTCCATGGTGGGCGCTATTGGCGAGCGCCGGCGCCAAACCAGTCCGATGGTGCGTGATGCGCCCGGGGAAGCGAGCGGACGCAGTGCGACACGGGTGCCAATGTCGTGAGATTGCATGCCGGCCAGTGCCGGGATCAACGTGACCCCCAGACCCATCCCGACCATCTGCCGGAGCGTTTCCAGGCTGGTTGCACGAATTTCCTCATTTTCGAGTCCCTCCAGGCGGCAAGCCTCCAGAGCCTGATTGCGCAGGCAATGACCTTCTTCCAGTAAAAACAGACCGGCATGAACCAGCTCATCGATATGTACTTCTTTTGCTGCGGCCAAGTGATGGTCTGCAGGCACGGCGGCCAAAAACGGCTCATTGAATAGCGGCACTATTTCCATGGCGGGATCATCGACTGGCAAAGGCAGAGCCAGCAGACCCGCATCCAGTTTTCCTTCGGTCAAGTGGGCAAGCACATGCGGCGTCATTTCCTCGCGCAGCAACAGGCGTAATTTGGGGAAGTGCTCATGTACCAATGGCAGCACATGTGGCAGGTAATATGGCCCAAGCGTGGGGATGACGCCGAGATGAATGGCGCGAACCATCGGGTCTTTTATTTGCCGGGATAGTTCACAGATACGGTTCGCCTCTTCGATGATGCGCCGGGCAGAATCCACGATTTCGCGTCCGGCTGGAGTGAGCGTTACGGATTTCAGGCTGCGATCGAACAACGTGATGCCGAGGTAATCCTCCAGCTTCTTGATCTGGGTAGAAAGTGTGGATTGGCTGACGAAGCAGACTTCGGCCGCATGACCGAAGTGCCCGGCATCTGCCAGTGCCACGACATAGCGCAATTCCTGCAGAGTCATGGTCTGCCTTATATAAAATGGATTGGAGGATTCCATGCAATACGTTTGTTTGTTGATACGGATAAGGTTATGCAAGTCATTGTTGATGCGCACTGAAACAAGTCATGTGTGCATAAGCTTTCGGTAGACGCCAACGGCATCAAGAACAATCAGCACACATTCAGTCTCACCAAACAGCTAATCAACATTACACATCAAATTTGAATACACAATTCACATTATCAATGCGCAGGCAATGAAGCATGATTGATTCTGTCAATGACCCCGATTCATAAAATATATTGATATGTCAGCGCCGCCTCTGTGGCACCTGAAGTCCGCTATCTTGCTTGACTGTTGGCACACCATTGATTCTGTCAATAGTTCCGATTCAGACAATTCGTTAGATTACTTCGCGTGTTCGTACTTAAATCCCTACCGTTGATGGGCTGTCAAAATTTATTATTCGAGTCATCAACAATAAAAAATATTGCAGAGCTTAGGGATGCAGCGAGCTGTTTTCGATACCGATGGATTATAGAAATAATTTCATGCAGACAGGAGAAAAACAATGACTGACTTTAACAATATGACCAGGAGAGATTTTTTTACTATTACAGGCAAGGCCGGGTTGGCCACCATGGTGGCGAGCGCAGTCGGTGCCAACTTCGGGATGGTGCAGGTGGCCGAAGCGGCAGTCGGCAAGGGTAAAGTAACGCCTTTCCGTTTTGCGATACTGACTGACGCACATCTTTTTAGCCAGGCCGATCACAAGTTTGACGCGATGCTGGAAAAGGCAGTAAACGATTGCAACAACATGAAGCCGTTGCCTGATTTTGTTCTGTATTGTGGAGACATTGCGCAGAATGGTACCGATGACCAGTTACAGAAGGGCAAGAGGATACTTTCCAAACTAAAAATGCCGCTCAAGGTCATTCCTGGCGAGCACGATTGGTATCTGGATATGGGAGCGGCATGGCGCGGCCATTTTGGCAGTCCAACCTGGTCATTCGATCACAAGGGTGTGCACTTCATCGGGATGAACTCTATCCTGGTGAAAGATTTCTGGACTCCAGCTGGAATGACTGCGAAGCAAAGAATGGACACTATGGAGATGCTGGAAAGTCCTATTGCCGGTCCGTGGGGTGTGCAGGCGGAGCAGCTTGATTGGCTGAAGAAGGATGTGAAGAATCTCAAACCGGATACCCCGGTCGTCGTCTTCACCCATTCACCGCTGTGGGACTACTACCCACGCTGGAATTTCCAAACCTCGGATGCGCCGGAGATTCGCGATATTCTGAAGAAGTTTGAGCGTGTCATGTCGTTCCACGGGCACGTGCACCAAACGCTTTATAACAAAATCGGCAACATGGGATCGGTGGGGACGCTGTCCACCTCCTGGCCGTGGCCTTACCCCGATGTGAAACTGGCCTACCCGGATCATCAGATGTATCGTTCTGACCCGGGCAATATTGAGGATGGCGAGGGCAGCCAGTATATCGATCTGGAGAGCAACTTTACGGCTATGCATCATTATCAACCGTTCGGTGACATGTTGACTCCGGCCATGAAAAACGGCTTCAAAGTCTAAGGGGGAAATAGAGATGAAACTGACTACCAAAAATCGTTTTGACATTGCGATGGGTTTGATCGCCCCTGTCACCTTGCTTGGACTGCTCGTGTCCAACCCCGCAGCAGCCAGGGAACCATTTACCGCAGCCGAACTGGCGGAACAAGAGAAGGCGCTGCTTACTGTGGTAGACCATGGCCGTGATCTATGGCACGGCACGCTTCCGTCGATGTCCACAAACGGTCTGGCTTGCGGTAACTGTCACCCGGATGCGGCAGCGTCGAACCCGCAAACATTCCCCAAGTATCAGGCGAATCTGGGGAAGGTCATCGCGATACGCGACATGATCAACTGGTGCATCATGGCTCCGCAAATGGGCAAAGCACTGGATGTCAACGGTGACGACATGATTGCGATGGAGGCGTATACAACCTATATGCACCGCGGAATCAAGATCGAACCGGGTTTGGCTACCAAGCAGACTTCTGCCATCGTGGTGAAATCGGGTCCCGGCTTTCCAAAGAAGGGGTCTGGAATAGGCTACGACAAATAAATCATCGGGTGGTCTTGAGAGCGGCCACCCGTTTTTATATGTCAAGCTGATAAACTCAAAGCAAGCGGGTGATTCCGCTTGTTTTTTTTCAAGGTTCACAAAAAGGAGTTGAACAATGAAGGCAAAACAACTTTTCCTTATTCTGGTGCTGGGCAGTTCACCGGTGCTGGCGGAGCAAATTTGCGATACCCACGCCTATCCGATGTCGATCCATGCCGAGCAATTCAAGGACAATGGCGACGGTACAGTTACTGACAATCAATCGAAATTGACGTGGATGCGTTGCTCGCTGGGGCAGGTCTGGTCCGGCACAACTTGTATAGACAAACCGAGTACCCTCACCTGGGAGTCCGCGAAAGCTGAGGCTTGCAAGCTCAATGAACAGGGGGGTTATGCCGGCCGCAGTGATTGGCGTGTGCCGCAGATACCCGAGCTGGCCATGATCGTGGAGCGCCAGTGCTCCAATCCGCGGACTAATCTTGCGTTGTTCCCGGAGACACCTGCGAGCTACTTCTGGACAGCCACCGAGCCTGCCGATCCCGGCAATGCCTATGTGCTGAGCTTCGGCGATGAAGGTGCCAGGTATAAGAGCAGGGTAGAAGTGCTCAACGTTCGTTTGGTGAGCGGCGGGAAGCCAATGTAGAAAGTCGGGAATGGTTGGATGGGTCAAGCAGACTTGAAGAATTCCACTGCCTCCGCCTCAACCCTGGTGCGCTTCATCGGTGGCAGGCTTTGCCAGATGCGCTTTCCATAAGGCTTGGTGATCAGGCGCGGGTCGCAGATCATCAGCACGCCGCGGTCGGTCTCGTCGCGGATCAATCTTCCCGCCCCCTGTTTCAGCGTGATGATCGCGCGCGGCAACTGGTATTCCATGAAGGCATTGCGTCCCTGCTTGTTGAGTTGCGCGATGCGCGCGGCCAGCACCGGATCATCGGGCGGCGCGAACGGCAATTTGTCGATGATGACCAGCGACAGCGCTTCGCCGCGCACGTCCACACCTTCCCAGAACGACTGGCTGCCGAGCAGCACCGCGTTGCCGTGGTCGCGGAAGCGCGTCAGCAACTCGGTGCGCGAACCTTCGCCCTGCAACATCAGCGGATAAGTGAGGCCCTTGCGGTCGAATTCTGCGGTGAGGATTTCGTGGGCGCGCTGCATCGCACGCAGGCTGGTGAACAGCAAAAATGCGCGGCCCTTGCTGGCTTCGATCAATGGCAGCGCGGCCTGCACCACCGCCTCGGTGTACCCCTCGCTGTTCGGCTCCGGCAGGCCGGTCGGCACATACAGCAGTGCATGCTCGGCGTAATCGAACGGGCTGTCCCAGCACGCGGTCTTCGCGTTGAGCAAGCCCATCTCGGTTTGATAGAGCGAAAAATTCTGCTTCACCGCGAGCGTTGCGGACGTGAATATCCACGCGCGTGCACTGCCGCCGATCTGCTTCTCGAAAATTTCCGCGATGGATAACGGCGTGGTGTTGAGTTGCAGCGAGTGGTGGAAGATTTCCAGCCACCTGACTTGATCCGGCTCATCGCCAACTTGCCAGTGCTTGAGCTGTTGCACTAGAGCCTGCGCGCGCTGCCAGCAATTCTCCAGTCCCTCGCTGCGCTCCGCCTGTTTCTCCAGCAATCCGGAAAGCTGCGCCAACTTCTCGCCCAATATCTTCAGCGCAGGCGCAAATTCCTTGAAGCTCTCCGTCGCAGTTGCGGGCATCCGCCCTTCCTTCTTGAACACCAGCCGCAAGTCGCGCGCGGCCTTGTCCAGCTCGTCGCAAGCCTTGGGCAGCGGCGCGAAATCCTTGGCTCCGGCTGCCGCCTCGATGCGCGTGTCGCGCGCCAGGTCAAGCAGCAGCGTGGTGGACAGACTCTCGCCGAAGAACAGGCTGGCGGTCTCCGGCAACTGGTGCGCCTCGTCGAAGATCACCGTGTTGCAGGCGGGCAGCAGCTCCGCCACGCCCTCGTCGCGCAGCATCACGTCGGCGAAGAACAGGTGATGGTTCACCACGACGATGTCCGCCTTCATCGCCTCGGTACGCGCCTTGAGCACGAAACATTCCTTGTGGTTGGGGCATTCCTGGCCAAGGCAGTTGTCGCGAGTCGAGGTCACCTGCATCCAGATCGGCGCGTTCTCCGGCACGTCGGCCAGCCCGCCCTTGTCGCCCGAGTCGCTCACCTTGGCGTAGCTCTTGATCTTGCCCAGATGCTTGATGTCCTCGCGCGTCTTGAACATGCCATCCGATTCCGTGCGCGCCAGATGGTAGTGGCACACATAGTTCGATCGCCCCTTGAGCAACGCCACTGACACCGGCGCCTTCAGCGCATCGCGCACCATAGGCAGGTCTTTCTGGAACAACTGGTCCTGCAGATTCTTCGTGCCGGTCGAGATGATCACCTTGCCGCCGGCGAGCAGCGCGGGCACCAGATAGGCGAAGGTCTTGCCGGTGCCGGTGCCCGCCTCGACCACCAGGATCGCGTTGTCGCGTATCGCCTCGGCGACCGCCAGCGCCATCTCGCGCTGCTGCGCGCGCGGACGGAACGACGCGACTTCAGCGGCAAGCGGGCTTTGTTCGGAGAAAAAACGTTCGACTTCGAGGGACACGGTGGGGTATGGTTATTTGTAGGGGGCAGCGTTATAGTGCGGCGTGGATTTTACGCGAATGATCGCGGGAAAGGTTGGGAGCGAAACCTTGAAGTTGATATACAGACAACACGCGATCAAAAGGATGTATGAGCGGCGCATTAGCGAAGCCGAAATACATCGTGCTTTAGAAACCGGCCAGGTGATAGAAAGTTATCCAAACGATACGCCGCACCCGAGCGGGTTGTTGCTCGGCATGGCGGGAACAAAAGCGGTCCATGTGGTCTATGCCGACAACAGCGAGGGGAATGAGCGGATAATCATCACCGTTTACGAGCCCGATCCGGCAATCTGGCATGAAGATTTGAAGACAAGGAGATAACCATGAAATGCCCAATTTGCAAGCACGGCAGCACACATAAAGGCCATGCCAGCATTACGCTGGAGCGCGACGGAGCCACGCTGCTCTTCAAAGATGTACCCGCAGATATTTGCGATAACTGCGGCGAAGTTTATCACGACGAAGCAGTTACCCATTCGTTGCTGGAGCAGGCAGAGCAAGCGTCAACACGGGGTGTCGAACTGGACGTGAGGCGGTATGCGGCGGCGTAATTTTGTGTGGGGGGTAATGTCGAGCCTGGCCCCTTTCATTCCTGAGAAAATGAGGACGGATCAGTTTGGTAACGCAATCAAGAAATATGTCGAGGCTGCTATTGATGTATTTTATGAATCAGCCATTGATACATATGATCGGGAAGAATATGGCTCGTTTAAAGCCACATTAAGATCAGTCAAGTTTCTGCAAAAGTTCGACAGCAAAGTCAACAATAAAATTAGCCGCATGAAAAAAGATAAAAGGCCATTCGGTGATTTGGCGGCTACAGCCAAGTCAATAACATTATAGGCATCTATTTAGAGAGAGCACCCAAAGTACCCGATTCGAATTGTTTTTGCAGGAGTAGGCAACCCACATGAAAATCGAAATCTGGTCTGACGTGATCTGCCCTTGGTGCTACATCGGCAAACGGCGCTTTGAAACGGCGCTCGCCGACTTTGCGCAACGGGATGATGTGCAGGTGATCTGGCGCAGCTTCGAACTGGACGCTCAAGCGCCGCGCCAGCGGCCGGGCACGCTGGTGGAGATGCTGGGGCGCAAATACGGCGTCAGCCCGCAGGAGGCGGCAGCGATGAATGCGCGCGTGAGCGGGGTCGCCGCAGAGATCGGGCTGGAATACCATCTGGAAAATGCGCGTCCAGGCAACACTTTCGATGCGCATCGCCTGCTGCATTTCGCTGCCTCACGTCAATTGGGCGATCGAGCGACCGAGCGCATCATGCATGCTTATTTTTCCGAAGCGCTGCCGGTGGGCGACCGCGCTGCACTGGCCCGCCTTGCGCCGGAGTTCGGTGTTGCCGAGAGCGATGCGCTGGCGATGCTGGAGAGCGATGCCTATGCCGATGCGGTGCGTGCAGACGAGGCACGCGCGGCGGCATTTGGCATCAGCGGCGTGCCGTTCTTCGTGTTCGATGAAAAGTCCGGCATCTCCGGGGCGCAGCCGGTAGAAGTGTTTGCCGAAGCGCTGCAACAGGCTGGCGCGACAGTTTAGATTCGACGCGGCTGCAACCAGCTGGCCGCGTTATCTCCATTTGTATTTTCCTCGGTGAAAGGAGAACTGCAATGTCGAAAAGATCATTTCCCTTGGCCAAAGTCTACCAATTGCTGGAGCCGGGTCCGGTGGTGCTGGTGACCACCGCGCACAAGGGCAAGGCGAACATCATGACCCAGTCCTGGCACACGATGATGGAGTTCGTGCCGCCGTTGGTGGGCTGCGTGATCAGCGGACGGAACCACAGCTTCGATGCGCTGGTCGCAACGAAACAATGCGTGCTCAGCATACCGACCGTTGAACTGGCGAAGCAATTGGTGGGCATCGGCAACTGCTCGGGCAAGAAAGTGGACAAGTTCAAGAAGTTCAAGCTGACGCCGCTGCCCGCGTCGCAAGTAGTGCCGCCGCTGATCGCAGAGTGTTACGCCAATCTCGAATGCAGGGTGGCGGACAGCCGGCTGGTGAACAAGTACAACTTCTTCGTGCTCGAGGTGGTCAAGGCGTGGGTCGATACATCAATAAAGAAACCGCGCACCATGCATCATCAGGGCAATGGCGTGTTCATGGTGGGGGGCAAGACGATCAAGCTGCCTTCCCGGATGAAGTAAGCTGCGACTATTCTCCGGGCAGGTGGCTTGTTCCTTTTTCTTCACCACTCTTTTGCTTTGCCACACTTGTTGATTCTTTGGCTTGTAATCTTGCAAAGTCTGGCTCAAGATGACCGTTCAAGATTTATTTAAAAGGAGATGTCATGAATAACTTTCCACGTATTTCTGCAGTTCTACTTTCGATCCTTTTGCTCAGCGCTTGTGCCTCGGTCAAGGTGGGCAGGGATTTTGATGTGGGTGTATTTGCAGCCAAGCTCGAGCAGGGCGTCACGACACAAGAGCAAGTCCGCACCTGGATAGGTGAGCCTACCAGCGTCGGGGTCAGCCTGGCCTCCGATGGCGAACGCTTCGACGAGTGGGACTATTACTACGCCGAAGGCGAATTACCCGACATGAGTGCAGCCAAAGTGAAGATCCTGCAGATCAAGTTTGACAAGCAGGGCAAAGTGCGCAACTACAACTGGTCAGCATCCAAACACTAATATTGCAAAGGGGGCAGGCTCAAGCCTGCTCCTTTCTTCATTTAGGCCTTTCAGGCAAATCATGCCAATGTTCTGACAGCCGATGCCCTGATATCGGGGCATTTGATGCGGCGACGTCTTAAGCGGGGTACAGAGCGTTTTTTGCCCGCTGTACTCTAGGGGCGGATGTAGGCGTAGCCTTCTTTTTGCTTTTTCATGATCTCAACCACGCCTGAGGGAACATAGCTGGTATTGGACAGCATGTCGTCACTCGTCAATTTCATGTTCTTCATCGTGTTTTGACAAGCGACTATGGCGATCCCCGCCTGCTTGGACTCATCGATACGATTTGCGATGACGGAATCCATCTTGAGCATGCCTATCCCGGGACCGTAAGTGACGATCTCGATATCGACCTTGTCCGCCCCGTAAGCCTGCTGCACGT
>Ga0315270_10001788_pt1 | contig 11408 bp, 11 predicted proteins | sample C1_bottom_MG_FD_204932 | JGI IMG/M metagenome (GOLD analysis project Ga0315270, IMG submission 204932) | Sediment microbial communities from Yellowstone Lake, YNP, Wyoming, USA - C1_bottom | ecosystem: Environmental > Aquatic > Freshwater > Lake > Sediment | place: USA: Wyoming | collected... | reverse complement strand
GTGAAGAACCGCGTCACGGAGGGCCGCGCGACACTGCTCTTCAACGACATGGAGAAGTTCGCCGGCTACGGCTTCAACCGGTCGCATGCCGCCGCCTATGCGCTCATCGCGTACCAGACCGCGTGGTTCAAGGCGCATCACCCCGCTGCGTTCATGGCGGCCAACTTGTCGCTGGTCATGGACGACACCGACAAGGTCCGCCACTTTCGCGACGACGCGATCGCGTTGGGGCTGTCGATGCTGCCGCCGGACGTGAACGCGTCGAACTATCGCTTCGAACCGGTCGACGCGAAGCAGATCCGCTATGGCCTGGGCGGCATCAAGGGCACCGGCCAATCGGCGATCGACGCGATCGTGGCGGCCCGCGCGGCCGACGGCCCGTTCCGCGATCTCTTCGACTTCTGCCGGCGCGTGGACAAGCGCGCCGTCAACCGGCGCGCGGTGGAGGCGCTGGTGCGGGCCGGCGCATTCGACGCCATCGAGCCGCGCCGCGCCGCGCTGCTGGCGTCGGTCGGCATGGCGCTGGAGGCGGCCGAGCGCGCCGAAGCCAACGCGGCGCAGGTCTCGCTGTTCGGCGAAGAATCGGCTGAGCGTTCGATGGGACTGGTGGCGGCGCGCGACTGGTCCGACGCCGAGCGGCTGCAGAACGAGAAGTCCGCGGTCGGGTTCTACCTGTCCGGACATCCTTTCCATGGCTTCGCCGCGGAACTGGCGCCCGTGGTGCGCACGGCGCTGTCCGACCTCGCGCCCAGGAACGGCAGCGTGCTGGTCGCCGGCATCGTGACGCAGATGCGCGTGCAGAACGGGCGGCGCGGCCGGATGGCCTTCGTCACGCTCGACGACGGCCGCGGCTCGACCGAGATCATGGTCTATAACGAGGTCTACGACGGCGTGCGCAACCTGCTGCGCGACGACCAGCTGGTGATCGCGGAGGTCAAGGTGACGCAGCGCATGACCGACGACGGCGAGTACGCGGGCCTGCGCATCATCGCTGACAACATCTACGACCTGCCGACGATCCGCCGGAAGTTCGCCAAGGGGCTGAAGCTTGCGTGCAACGGCAATGCCTCCGCGGCCCGCCTCGCGGAAATCCTGCAGCCGTTCCGTCCGGGCGACAAGCCGGTGACCGTTTCCTACCGCAATGAACGCGTCGGCGGCGACGTAGCGCTGCCCGAGGCGTGGCGCGTCAACCTCGACGATGCGCTGCTCGACCGCCTGCGCGAGTGGCTGCAGCCCGAAAACGTGCAGGTCATCTACTGATTCAGCGCCGTGGTCTCTGGCGGCACCGCGACTTCCTGCTGCTGTGGAGCGCGCAGGGCATCTCCGCCGTCGGCTCGCGCATCACGCGCACTGCGCTGCCGATGGCGGCCATCCTGGTCATCGATGCGAGCGCCTATGAACTCGGCTTCCTGGCCGTCGCGCTGTCGCTGCCCGGCGTAGTGGTCGCATGGGGTGCGGGCGGCTGGGTGGACCGCCATCGCCGCCGGCCGCTGCTGATCGCAACCGACCTGATCCGCGCGGCAGCGCTCACGGCCATTCCGCTCGCGGCCTTGAGCCACGCGCTGACGCTGCCCGTCCTTTACGTGGTCGCCGCGATCACCGGCATCTGCACCGTGCTGTTCAATCTCGCCGATCACGTGTTCATCACCGATCTCGTGTCGCGCAAGCGGCTGCTCGACGCCAATGGCAAGCGCAGCGCCGTCGATTCGGTTGCCGAGATCTCGGGCCCTGCGCTCGGTGGCGCGCTGGTGGCGCTGTGGACGGCGCCGCTCGCCATCCTGGCCGACGCCGCGACGTTCGTGGCCTCCGCGCTGCTGATCGCGCGCATCGGCAAGCACGAGGCGCCGCCCAGGCCGACCGCGACGACGTCGTTCATCGACGACGTGCGCACCGGCATCCGCGTCGTCTGGAGGACGCCCGCGATCAAGACGCTCTTCTGCGCGATGACGCTGTTCACGCTGTGCGGCAGTTTCATGGCGTCGCTGTACACGCTCTTTGCGCTGCGCGACCTGGGGCTGTCGCCCGCGCAGCTGGGCCTGGCGATCGGCTGTGGTGGCGTAGGCGCACTGATCGGCGCGGCGCTGGCCGCGCCCGCAGCGGCGCGCTGGGGCACGCGGCGCACGCTGATGGCGTCGCTTGCGCTGACGGCGGTTATGCAGGTGTTCATTCCGCTGGCCCCCGCCGTGCCGTGGATCGGGATGCTCTTCCTGGTCGCGCAGCAGATCGTCGGCGACGGCGCGATGACGGTTTACCTGGTCAACGAAACGACACTGCGCCAGCGCTTGCTGCCGCAGGAAGCGCTCGGGCGCTCGGCCGCCACGTGGCAGGTCGCGAACGGTTTGCTGACGCCGGCCGGCGCGCTGTTGGGCGCCGTGCTCGCGGAGAACATCGGCCTGCGCCCGACGCTCTGGGTGCTGGCGTTCGGCTTCGCCGCCGCGTTCGTGTGGCTGGTCGCGGCGCGCGGCACGCTTCCCGGACGAGATGCCGAGTCGGCCGGACCGCAGCTAGTAGAATTGCACTGAAATCCACCAGGAAATGTGCCATGCCGCTCCCGAACACCATGCGTTACATCGCCATGCGCGAACCCGGCCCCCCCGACGTGCTGGTCGAGGCCATCGGCCCGGTGCCACAGCCGAAGCCGGGCGAGGTCCTGATCGAGGTCGCGTATGCGGGCGTGAACCGTCCCGACTGCCTGCAGCGGTCCGGCGCGTATCCGCCGCCCACCGACGCTTCGCCCGTCGTCGGCCTCGAGGTTGCGGGACGCATCAATGCGCTCGGCGATGGCGTCACAATGTGGAAGGTCGGTGACGAGGTCTGCGCGCTCACGCCGGGCGGCGGCTATGCAGAGTACTGCACGACTCCCGCGGGCTTCTGCCTGCCCGTTCCCTCAGGGTTGACGCTGCGCGAAGCCGCCGGGACCCCGGAGAACTACTTCACCGTCTGGTACAACGTCTTCGACCGCGTGAAACTCGCCGCCGGCGAATCGATCCTGATTCACGGTGGCACCAGCGGCATCGGCCTCACGGCGATCCAGCTTGCCAAGGCGTTTGGCGCCACGGTGTTCACGACGGCGGGCAGCGCGGAAAAGGTCGCGTTCTGCACGTCAATGGGCGCCGATCATGCGTTCGACTACAAGGTGCAGGACTTTGTCGCGGAAGTACTCCGGATCACGGGCAAGCGCGGCGTCAACGTCGTGCTCGACATGGTCGGCGGCGACTACGTCGAAAGGAACCTCAAGTGCCTGGCGCTGGAGGGCCGGTTGTCGCAGATCGGCCTCCTCAACGGACCCCGCGCCGACATCGGCATGCATCACATCATGGTCAAGCGGCTGACAGTGACCGGCTCCACGCTGCGGGCAAGCCCGACTGCACGCAAGGTGGAACTTGCGAACTCGCTTCGCGCAAAGGTGTGGCCGCTCTTCGGCGAGCGGCGCCTGCAGGTCGTGATCCAGGACACGCTGCCGCTGGCGCGCGCCGCCGACGCGCACGCGCTGATGGAATCCGGCAAGCTGATCGGCAAGGTGATCCTGAAAGTTGGCAACTGAGGGTTGGCAACTGAGGGTTGGCAACTGAGGGTTGGCAACTGAGGGTCGGCAACTGAGGGTCGGCGCGTAGGCTTGGCAAATGCGCTGGTCGATGCCCCGGCTCAGTACGTCGCGCGGCCGCCCGAGAGATCGAACACCGCGCCGGTGGAAAACGAGCAGTCCTCGCTGGCGAGCCAGCACACCATCGCGGCGATCTCGTCGACGGTCCCGAAGCGCGCCAGCGGAATCTTCGACAGCATGAAGTCGATATGCTGCTGCGACATCTGGTCGAAGATCGCCGTGCGCACGGCCGCCGGCGTCACGCAATTGGCGCGGATGCCCGTCCTGGCCAGTTCCTTGCCCAGCGACTTGGTGAGCCCGATCACCGCCGCCTTCGACGCGCTGTAGGCCGACGCATTCGGGTTGCCTTCCTTGCCGGCGACGGACGCGATGTTGACGATGCGGCCGTAATCCTTGTTGCGCATGACCGGAACGACGGCGCGGTTGCACAGGAACACGCCGTGGACGTTGACGTCGAACACCTGTTTCCATGCATCGACCGGATACTCGGCCAGCGGCACGTTGGGACCCGTGATGCCCGCCGAGCAGACAAGCGCGTCGATGCCGCCGAAGGCCGCCGCCGTGGATTGCGTCACGCGTTCCACAGCGTCGGCGTCCGCCACGTCGAGCGCGAACGCAAGCGTGCCGCCGCCGATCGCGACCTTCGCGTCCGCCAGCATCCTTTCGTCCCGGTCCCACAAGGCAACCCGTGCGCCGCTCGCGGCCAGCCGCCGCGCCACGGCGAGGCCGATGCCCGCCGCGCCGCCGGTGACCGCCGCCGTCCTGCCCTTGAAATCGAGTTGATTCATCGTCTGCTTTCGTCAGAGTCCCGTGCGTTGGGGAATGGCGGTCGCGCGGGGGGGCCGCAGTCACGCGCGCTGGAACAGCACCAGCGCGATGACCAGCGCCGCCAGGGCCAGCACGCCGACGATGCCTAGCACTGCGAGCAGAGTGTTCTTCGTCTCGCCGTGAAACACCAGCAGGTCGTCGATCAGCTCGGCGACCTGGGCGTTGGTCGCCGGCGAGGGGCCGGGATCGGTTTCGTGGACCCCGCTCTCCTCGGTCCGCGATTCCGCGACGTCAATGGGGAGGATAAACGAGAAATTCGTGACCAGAAGCGTGCGATGCGCTGCAGTGTCCCAGAACTTGACGCGCGTTCCACCCCGCATTTCGTACTTGAGGCCCCGGGATTCGGTCCGCGAAATCCGCTCTCCCGCTTCCACGAAGAACTTGGTCGGCAGCCGGCCCGACATCGCCAGGCGGACGAGCGTGTCGAATTTTTGCGAGGATATCGCGATGTTGATCTGATATTTGGCCGGCGCCAGGTCGTTGCCGAAGCCGGATTCCTCAATGTAGACAAGGGTACCCGGGTCGACGCCGCCGCTGCGCGCGCCGTTTTCCTTGCGCTCGCGGATACGCAGTACGCCGGTCAGCTCCTCGAGCAGGTCTCCGGCCGCGAGCCTGATGGTGTCACCCTTGTAGACCACTACTTTCATCACGAGAACGGTAGCCCTGCTGTCCTCGATGATCAGCCGCGCTTTGGTCGGCCGGAACCCCACAAGCGGCATGCTTTGAATCCGTTCTTCTTCTGATTCTGGTCGGGACGTCCCGCAAGCGACGATTCTAAGTCAGGCGCAGGAAAAAAAGGCGCGGGCCGACCAATGGAGGCGCAGCCGCGCAGCCGCGACCGGCGCCCGGGTGCCGCATAATAGAATGCAGTTGCCGTGCGGCCCGCTTCCACCGGCCCTTCGATCCGGATTCCCGATGAGCGCCAACACCCAGACTCCATTCGACATCGCGGTCGTCATCGCGACGGTCGTGCGGCCGACGCTGGCACAGGCAGTCCGCTCCGTCTACACGCAGCGCTTCGCCGGACGCGTCCAGATAATGGTGGGGATCGATCGCCTGGAGGGCGACCGCGCCCAGCTCGATGCGCTGGTGGCCGAATGTCCGTCGCACATGGCGGTGACGCAGGTCGACCTGGGGTACTCGACCTCGCACCGGCATGGAGGCCTCTATCCCAGCAGCTACGGCGGGGCGCTCAAGACGATCCTGAGCTATGCCGCGAACAGCCGCCACGTCGCCTACCTCGACGACGACAACTGGTATGAACCGGACCATCTCGCCACGCTGCTGAAGGCGGTCCGGGGCAATGCCTGGGCGTTTGCGCTGCGCAATTTCATCGAGAACGGCAGCGGCGACCTGCTCTGCCCGGACACTTGGGAGTCGGTGGGACCGGACCGCGGCGTGTTCGCGAAGGCGCAGGGGGGGTTCGTCGACACCAACTGCTTTGTCATCGACACGCAGAAGTGCGCCGACGTCTTTCCGGAGTGGGCCATGACCCGGTTTGCCGGTGGCACCGGCGGCGACCGCCAGATCCTGGCGCGTCTGCGCGGCCGGCCGTGGGGCGCGACCGGCGCGCACACCGTCAATTACAGGCAGCGCCTTGCCGGTCAGCATCCCTATCTCCTCTGGAAATTCCAGCAGGCCGGCGTGGACCTGACGCAATACCTGCCGGCATCGTCCATTCCGGGAAGGCTGGCATGCCTGGGGTTTGCAGCGATCGAAAGCGGGCAACCGCAATCGGTCTCCGCCATGACATGGAACCTGCCCGGAAGAAAGGCGCCGTGAGCTCATTCAACAAGCCGCTGGAACGTGCCATTTCCGTTCGCTCATTGGTCGATTCAGTGGCATGCGGCGCCGCGATCCTGGGCGATCCGGAGCGCCAGGTGGATGGTCTGGGGGCGATTCTACCGGGGCATCCCCGGACGCTGACGTTCTGCGATGCGGCCGACGCGCAACATCGACTGGCCCTGTCTGCCGCATCGGCCATTGCGGTCGCGGCGCCCCTGCAACCCGCACCGGACCAAACGCTGATCGTCGTGGACGACCCTCGTGCGTGGTTCATCCGCGCCGTCGACGTGTTGCTGCCGGGCTCCGCCCGACCGCGAGAACCCGAGGTCGGTGTGCACGCTTCGGCCAACGTGCACGCCGACGCCTTCGTCTCGCCGGCTGCGGCGGTCGGCGCACGCGTAGTCATCGGCCCGGGAACCCGTGTCGGGCCCGGGGCCGTCATCTATTCCGATTGCACGATAGGGGCGAACTGCTGCATCGGCCCCGGCGCCGTCATAGGCTGGGTCGGTCTCGCCTACCACCAGGGCAAGGACGGTCGACGCACATTCTTTCCCCACCTGGGTGGCATACGCATCGGCGATTGGGTGGACATCGGCGCGCACGCTTGCGTCTGCCGCGGCATGCTGTCCGATACGACGATCGGCGATTCCGCGAAAATCGGCAGCCTGGTCTATTTGAGCCATGGCACGACTGTCGGCGCCGGCGCGTGGGTATCGGCATCCGCTGCCGTCGCGGGTCATTCCTCCATCGGCGCGAACGCCGTGCTCGGCATCGGCGCCGTCGTCATCGACAACGTCGCACTGGAACCCGGGGTGATTGTCGCCGGCGGCGGCGTGGTGACGCGCGCCGCGAAAACGGGAGAGAAACTGGCCGGCGTGCCCGCGCGCCCTACGCCCGCGCTGCGAGCGTTCGGACCCACGCCGAGAGACAGCTAGCGCGGTCGGCGGCCGGCGAGATCGGCCAAGTGCGCGATCAGCGCGAACAAGAGCCACGTGGCGATCCAGGGCCAGCGCTCGTCGACCAGCGCGCAGCGCAGCGCCAGCAGCAGGAACACACCCGAAAGCATGCCGGCGGCGATCTCGCGCAGCCGGACGCCACGCCCGGTCTTGCCGCGATGGACGGCGATGTACACAGCCTCGATGAACACGAACACCAGGATGATGTCGACCACCCTCCCGGAGGAAAAGAGCGCCATCATGGCCGGCGCGCCAACTGGGTGAGAATGATCTGCATCGCAAGGTGCATTTTACCTCCAGGCACGACAATGATGTTGGGTCGCGACATGAAGTTGTCCAGCGTCATGCCCTCCTGCGCCAACGGTGCAGCACAATGGCGGAAGCCCCGGACTATTCGACGCCGTCCGCGAGATCCCCGAGTCCATATTTGCGGAGCTTTACGTACAGGCTCTGCCGGCTGAGTCCCAGCATTTCCGCGGCCGCCGCCCGATTGTCGTGCGTCAATTCAAGGGCGGACTCGATGCACAGGCGCTCGATCAGGTCGGTCGCCTCGCGCACCAGCTCCTTCAGCGGAACACGGCCGACGAGCTCGGTCAGCTGTTCCACAGAACGCGGCAATTCCCTGCCGGCGCCTGTGTCAGCGTTCAGGCGGCGGCCGACGTTGCGAATGGCGAAGCCCAGGCATGGCGGCTTGACCTGCGGCACCGCGACGGCGGAGATCTCGACGTCGGCATCGGACCCGCGCTCGCCGCGCACCGTCGTCGCAAACAGGCGGACGATGCCGAATTGCCGCAGGTTGGTGATCATGACGTTGAGGTCCACGCCGGGGCGGCCCAGCCAGCGCTCGAGCGACTCGCCGCGCGCCTGTTCTTCCGTCGCCAGTTGGGCCAGGTCGATGAACGCCTGGTTGGCGGCGAGGATCCTGCCCTCGGGATCGGTGACAACGAAGGCATCGGGCGCACCGGCGACGACGGCCGCCAGCATCGTCGACGTAGAAATGGACAGATTTGCCGGACCCGAATCCTCTGCCTGCGGCGTCAGGCGGACCAGGAACAGCGACGAGGACTCGTCGCGGAAGAAATGCGCAGAGATGACCAGCTGCCATTCGCTGCCGATCATGCGCGCGATCACGTCGTCGGCCCGCCCCCCGGTGCGCACGGTCGCCAGCATCGCCTCGATGGCTGGCCTGCTTTCGGCGGCGAAGGCGTCGAGGAACGGCCGCGCAACGACGCGCCGCTCACTTTCGCCCAGAAGGACCGACGAGGCGGGATTGGCCTCCAGCACCTTGTTCGTCGCCGCATCCACGATAAGCACGGCTTCCGAAACCATCTGGAACAGCAGCCGATAGCGTGTCTCCATGTGCCGCAGTCGCCCGTAGTCGCGTTCCATCGATTGCTGCGCCAAGGCGAGGCGCTGCTGGAGCGCGGCGACCGGGCGCAGGTCGCGGCCCACGGCCACGACGCGGCCGTCGCTGCCGACCTGCACCGCTGCGTACTCGACGGGAACATGGGCCCCGTGCGACGACGGATGATCGACATGCCTCCAGCGCAGCGGCTCCTTCGACGCAGCATCATGCAGCATCGACTCGACCGTGGCCCGGCTTTCGGCCGTCACCGTGCCGGTCCATGGCTGGCCGAGCCAATTGCCGTATCCCTCGCCCAGCAGATCGTCGCTGCCGAACGCCATGTCACGGATGACCCCGTCGCGATCCAGGATCAGCGCGATATCCGACGCCGCCCTGATGACGGCCGCAGCCGTTTCGGCGTCGAGGCCGCTCAGCGTGCGGCCCGGCGCGTTGAACGGCTTGCCCGGTGAACTTCTGCGTGTCAGCATCTCATTCCGCGCTCGCCATTCGTTGGCGCCACCGTATGCTGCGCGGTACCGGCGGCGAATGCGGCGCGAATTGTCCGTGGTGCCGGCAGTAGGAATTGAACCCACGACCAACGGTTTACAAAACCGCTGCTCTACCCCTGAGCTATGCCGGCCAACGCCGTGATTCTACCGCGGTGTGTGTTCGCGCAACCAATGCCTGGTTCGACGACGGAACGCCGTGGTGGTCACGGCGTGCAGCAGGTGCCGTGCAGAGGACTTCGCCTGGTACGACACCGCAGCGCGCAACCCCGCGAAGGATCGGGCAAACGCGAACGGCAATCGCGAATATACCGCCGCCCCCTGCCGTTCCAGCTCCTTCGCATAGGCGTCGATCAGGACCCGGATTTCGGGCGCGACCGCGTTCTCGCGGTCCGGATTGAGTCGATCTCCAGGCGACTGGGCGCTGGACAGCAAACCCGAGAAGTGCAGGAATACGAGTGGCTCACCCGACACGCGGATCTCGCCGTCGACGATCAAAACCGGCCGCCGGTCCATGTTCCAGCGGCCGAAATTCCAGCCTGGATGGCGAACGATGCGAACGCCGTCGAACATGCCGGGGACCAAGTCCAGCCAGCGCTGGTCATCCACGTAACCACGTGCGACATCGATCCGGCATTCGTGCAGTAACTTGTCCTGCCACCAGGCGAGGAATTTCACCGACGCATCGCTGCGCGACAGCCCCACGAATCCGGCGTTGTAAGCGCCTGCCTGCAAGATGCGACGCTCGGATTCGAGCACGTCCCCGTCCTGCGTCTCGGTCAGATGCGGCGTGAGCAGGATCGTCGCCGCGTCCAGCATTTCCAGCATCGGGCGGAGCGTGGAATACACGACGATGTCCGCGTCGAGATAGATCGCGCGGTCGTAGCCGCGACGGAACAGTTCCGCCAGGGCCGAGGGCTTGGAGGCGACGCACAATTGCTGCGCACGATAGCGTTGGACGAATCCGGCGACGTCGGGCACGGGCAGCGATTCGATCGGAATGATCTCGAAGGGCTGCGGTCCGAGCCGCCCGTCGTCGTCGCGGTCCGCCAGCACGACGAAGCGGTCGGCCTCCGGAAGGTGGCGCTGCACGCTGGCCAGCAGGGATCGCGCGCGATGAAAATGACTGCGCGTGGTGACGGTGACGACGGCGGTGGAGCGCGCCGCGTTCATCCGGGGCCGCCCCGGAACGCGCGCATCACTTGATGATCGAAAGGTGCGAGGGCCGCGCCTTGGGCTTGGCGGCGTCCTTCGCCACCTCGGGCTCGACGGCTTCGGGATCGCGCGGCGCCGTCGCCTCGACCAGCGATGCCACCGGGTCCTGCGCCCCCGAGAACGAGAAGCCGTAGCCGGTCTCCTTGGCGAAGATGCCGGTGACGGCGATCATCGGCACCGAGACTTCCTGCGACGCGCCGTTGAAGCGCGCGGTGAACTGCACCCACTCGTTGTCGACGGTGAGCTTGCGCGTGGCCGTCGAACTCAGGTTGAGGACGATCTCTCCGTTCTTGACGAAGCTCATCGGCACGCGCGTCTGCGCATTGACCTTGACGGCGAGATAGGGCGACAGCGCATTGTCCGCGCACCATTCGCAGATGGCGCGGATCAGGTAGGGCTTGGCGGATTGCTCGGACATGGTGGAAAGATACTACGCCCGCGGGCCGCACGGTCAAGTGCGGGCGCCGCGGCCTTCGACAACGGCGCCTACTTCCTCATGCCGCGTTCGGCGGAGGTCAGCGCCTCGGAGAACGCCGGGCGCGCGAACAGGCGCTCGGCATACTTCATCAGCGGCGCCGCCTGCTTGCCCATCTGGATGCCGTAGTAGTCGAGGCGCCACAGGAGCGGCGTGATGGCCACGTCGAGCATCGAGTATTCCTCGCCCAGCATGTGCTTGTGCTTGGCGAACACCGGCGTGATCTGCAGCAGCGAGTCGCGGACCAGGCCGCGCGCCTTCTCGGCGTTCTTCTGGTTGTTGCCTTCCAGCGCGTCGATGTGGACGAAGAGCTCCTTCTCGAAGCGGTGCAGGAACAGCCGCGCCCGCGCGCGCATGACCGGGTCCGCCGGCATCAGCTGCGGATGCGGGAAGCGCTCGTCGATGTATTCGTTGATGATGTTCGATTCGTGCAGCACCAGGTCCCGCTCAACCAGCACCGGCACCTGGTTGTACGGATTCATCACCGCGAGGTCCTCGGGCTTGTGGTCGAGGTCGACGTCGATGATCTGGAAGTCCATGCCCTTCTCGTGGAGCACGATGCGGCAACGCTGGCTGAACGGGTCGGTGGTCCCGGAGTAGAGGGTCATCATGGTCTGGTCCTTCTGCGCGGAAACATGCGCGCGGTGCGGTGTGTCGGTTGCTGCTGGGAAATGTCAACGGGGCACGAACGCCG
>Ga0315270_10001786_pt1 | contig 11412 bp, 8 predicted proteins | sample C1_bottom_MG_FD_204932 | JGI IMG/M metagenome (GOLD analysis project Ga0315270, IMG submission 204932) | Sediment microbial communities from Yellowstone Lake, YNP, Wyoming, USA - C1_bottom | ecosystem: Environmental > Aquatic > Freshwater > Lake > Sediment | place: USA: Wyoming | collected... | reverse complement strand
GATTATTTTCATGTATATATACTCAACAGGATATATCAGAAATTATTCGAATCTCGGAAAAAATTCGTTTTAATTATATTAATTGGGTACAATTTTATCATGTTATAACATAGTAATATTTAAAATGGAAAATTTTCCATTTTATTTTTTAACTGAGAATTCTTTGGCAAGATCATCGAAATCAATATCTTCTACATCACTATCATCATTACCATCATCTACAGTTGACTGAACTATTTTAGTGGTGCTTGACGAAGAAGAATTTATAGCTACATTATCATAAGTTGAATGAATAGATGAAGAACGTGCTTGTTGTGCATATTGAACTTGTTTAGCCGCAGCAGAATCTGATGAAATTAAAGATGAAACTTTTTCCATCGTTTTATTAAGACGATCATCACTCGGTTCAACATCAACAATAATAATTATTCTTTTTGTTGGATCTTTTTTTTCCATTGTACCACTTCTAAAACCGTCACGTGGTGGTCGAAGAGAAGATTTTGAATCATCAAATTCAATATCAAATGCACAACCAGCACCATTATAAAGATGAAAACAATTTTCTGAAAAAAGAAATTTCGAAGGTGCATCTGCGCTACCAATGATAGGACGAAAAGTAAATTTTTCGCGATGACCAACAATTGAAATAATTCTATCTAATGTTCCAGACGATGCAGATGAAATTGTTCGTTTTAGTTTACTAATTTTAGGTGCTGGATGAATGACTCTTACGGTTAAAGAAAGATAGTTGTTATCTTTAATATTAGAAGCATAAAGCATTTGATTAAGAATAAATCTCATTTCTTCTGGAAATTCATTAACTGTACGTTCAGTCTGAATAAAATCATCTTTATTATCAATAGATGTGACCCAATTTTTAAAATCTGGGTTAAATGTTATCTTAAATTCTTTGCAAGCTCTTGATAAATCGGCAACAGCAACGCGTTTCATTTATATTAAATAAATTCTTTTTAGATCTGGATTTTTATCGTCGAAAAATGATTTTTTTTCGAGAAAATTTGAGTAAAATGGCTTTCGTACTATCTAACCAACTTTCAACGTCTACGGAAAATGGTATCCCTCTTGGAAACCCATATGCTAAGAAAAAAGCTATTTATCTAAATTATACACCTTATCTTTTAGTATGCGATTCAAAATCTTTAACTAAAGAATATGAAAAACTTGATATTACCAAAACAACAAGAAAAGAGGATAACAATTTAAAATTATTTGCTGCCGAACTTAATTTTCTTAATTTAAAGTATGAACCTTCAGAAGGAAAAAAATCAATTCTTCTTTACATTGGTTCTTCTCCCGGTCATCATATTCCTAAATTAGCTGCTTTATATCCCGAATTAGAATTTCATTGTTATGATTCGGTTGAACCTTCGGAAGAATTAAAATCCTTTGCATCTCTTAAAAAAAGATCTGGATTATCTGGAGTTCAACTATTTAATAAATTATTTTCTTATGATGATATAGAACAATATATAAATCCTGATATTGATGTATATGTTATTACCGATTTTACCAATCCAAATATTCAAACTGATCTGGAAATTAAAAAATCTGCCAACAGAGATCTATTAAGACAACAAAAGGAACAATTATTAATGGAAGATATGCAATTACAAGCTGAATGGATGAAAATAATGAAACCTAAAGAAGCGTGTCTTAAATTTCGTCTACCACATTATTATAAGGATGTATCTATAATTAATACTTTTGATTATTTTCAAGGTATTGTGTATCGAAATATTTTTACCGAACCTAAAACAACTGAATGTAGAATATTTGTTTCTGATTTTGAATCATCAACCCCATGGAATTTTCAAAGATTTGAAGAGCAAATGAATTATTATAATTTTATTGTTCGTGAAACTCCAGTTCTTAATCCAATAACAAATGGAACAGGTGGATTTTTTCATTTTGGTAATGGGTTTGATCAAATAATTTTTCTTTGGATTTTAAAAGATTATTTTATTACTCGAAGCCATAATTATGTACTATCCGAAGAATTGATTAATTTATATAATTTTATAGTATCAAAGTGATCAAAGTGAACAAATGAACACGCGAAAAGGGAAAAATGAAATTAAATTTCGAAATTTCGAAATTTAAAATGTTACTTATTCTCTTTTTTTCTATATTAACACTAGCTAAGTCGGATCAATTAATTTTCAACTCAAAAAATTCTTATTGTGAGGGGAATTGTTGTTGTGAGAATGATATTTTTATTTGTATGTATCAAGAAAAGAAAATAATTTGTTATTATTCCGACACATCTATGTATTTAAACAGTTCAACTGGTCCAGTCGGTTCAATGAATAATTGTCAATCAAATCATTTTTATATTATTAATAATAAACTTTACTACAATAGAAACTATGAATTTAATATTATATGGACATTATTTATGTCTATTTTTATACTATTTATTGTAACAACGTTATGTTTTATGATTAATCGAAAAAATTAATTTTTAATGTGATTAAAATCGGTTAAAAATTGAAAAATAATTTTCGATTTTTATCAAAAAATGCAAGCTTTAGATAATCATACCAATCATACTAACCAATCAATACCTTCTATGTTAGGTGAATCATTTAACCCATTTGGTATTATGCCAGTGACACAAAATTCATTTTCAACTATCCCACAACAGACTTCAGGATTGTCAACTATCCCACAACAGACTTCAACCTTCCAACAAACTTCAGGATTTTCCGCTATACCACAACAGAGTTCAACATTCCAGCAAACGTCAGCGTTTCAAGCTATCCCACAACAGAGTTCAGCGTTTCAAGCTATCCCACAACAGAGTTCAGCGTTTCAAGCTTTTCAACAGAGTGGCGCCCAACAGAATTCATATTCTCATACTGTATCGCTACCAACCAACGGCCTCCCAAAAGATCTTAGATATGCTAATATTGACGGTGTATCTGAACAATTAATTCTTTTAGAAGTAACTCAATATAACTTGGCTGTTGTCGCACCGGACAATGTTATTCTTTTTAACGGTGCTGCAAAATTGGATTATGTTACTTTACCAAATACAAATAATAAACGTAAAGCATTCATTATACAAAAAAATAATCCTGTTTTAATTCGTGAAGTATGTCGCCTTTTTAATGATACAACTTGGAAATCAGAGTGCCTTTTTACACCTGAAGAAAAGGATGACAGTCTCCCAGCCATTTTAATGTCTTTTACCAATATGGGTATGGTAGGACCTTATGAAGTTGATGTAGTCGAATATAGTGCTAAAGCCATTGTTCTTTTTAGTACTAATCCAGACGAGCTTAAAAGTAAACTTCCAGATGATTTTAAAGCTAACAATTTTACCTATATTGATGGTTCTAAAAGGCGAGGTTTTATGTTAGCAAAATCGTCAAAGATTATGTCTGATTTAAAAAAGTTTGTTGGAAAAGATTTTGAACCTGATTATAAAGTCCCTGTTAACGGAGCAAAAAGTTCCCCTGCTATGACTGGTTATGGAAAAAGTACAGGTAATACGTATAACCAATCTTCTTTAGGTCCTGGCCAATCTGTCGCAGCACCTTCATTTACACCTCTAGCTACTGTATCACAAGTTGTAAAAACAACTATTAAAGATGACGTTATATCACTTTTAGGTAAATTAAAAGAAGTAACAGGGGTTGATATCAAAGAAGTTTTATCAAATACATCAATCGTTTACGGCGAAGTAGAAAAGGTAAATGATTTATTAGCAACTTATGAAAAATATGAAACGTTACTCAAAGTAGAAGTAGGCAATAAACAATTACATTATATTAAGATTGAGATGGAATCAATCTAACTTGATCTAACCTTAGATAAAAATGCTATTTTACAATCGAATTCGATTGTAATTTTTATAATTTTAAACACCGACAATTGTATTAATATCAGTATATACCCGTTCATAACGATTAATTAAATCAATAATATCATCTTTATCATCTCTATTTTGTCTGATATTTTTTAATTCAATTAAACCACGATATACATCATATTTGTTTTGAGCTAACAAACGTTTTAAATTATTATTTTTGGTCACTATTTGACGATTTAATTCGTTTAGAACAATGAAATGAGCTTTCAATTCTGGTAAAGATAATAAATAAGTGATAATTTTTGAGTGTGTCTCTAGATTGAAAACAGTTTGATATGTCACCGCAATATCATCAATACCTTTAGATAAAAGATCAAATGATATATTCAAAAAATTATAACTTTCTTCGAGTGTTCTAAATTTTGGAAATGAATAAACAGGTGAAGCAGAATAATTGAGAAAAGCATGTAATTCTGTTTTTTCTTGTTCTAAAGCATTATCAAAATGGGTCGCTAAATTGTTAATGATTTTTTTATTATCAAATTCATTTCGAGCATCAAAAACTTCAAAAAATGTTGGAACAGGTCCAAGACCCAAACCTATTTCTTCTACATCTTGAACAGCAGTTTTACAATTTGTACGGCAACCAAAAATAACATCCGGTTTATTATAAGTAAAAAGTAATGGTGCATTAATAGCATCTATTTGAGAATAAACATTCATAACATGGTCAATAAAATCTTCAATTGGAAATAAATCTCTGGTAGAAGAACTAAGGAATCCAGGTATTCTTCTTGCCGATATAGAAGCGGCGATATCATCAGGAAAAACTTCTGGTAAAAAGAAATAATATTCAATTTGTTTAGTGATGATTTGAATAGTTTCTTCAATGGTTAATGGTCCATAGAAAAATTCAAGTAATTTTGATCCAACCAGAATTAAATTATTATTTCTAGCATTAATAGCTCCAGCAATCATAAATCCTAATAATTTATAAGCATCTGAAATAACAAAAGAACGGTCAGGATAAACATCATATCTTTGAGCAAAATTTCCATTTGGATCAATAAGCCCAACATTAATATTTTCTTTAATTTGAACATGAGACATACCATAATCAATAAAAGTGGCAATTCCACCAAGAGATAATAAATAAACTGTTTGTCCACGATGTTCATATGGTAGATAGAAAGATTCATCACTATATTTACGAATTAATACATTACCAGCGTGACAATCATAATGGGTAAAGTCACATTTTTTATGTGCAAAAGATAAAGACAATAACACTTGAAGATAATAAAGAATAAATTCAGTTGTATCAGTTACAGTCACCCAATCTTCAAAAGGAACAGAGTTATTGATATTTTCATAAGCTGCATAAGCCACAGCATTAATGTCATTAACACAAAATAATAAAATTTCTTTATTATTTGGGTCAACTACCGGTGATGAACATGAAAAAACATCATAAACAAATGAAAAATTAGGAATAAATTCTCTTAACGGATTAAGAGTAAAGCCAACGGCTACTTCATGAACTAATTCAGTAGATTTGGATGAATCTTGTGGACATTTTAACACAATAGTATCACCAGTATAAGTATTGGTATCTGAAATATCAGATCGAATCGCATAACCATTAACGGATGGTGAACCAAATCGTTTTGGGTTTCTTACCCATTCATGGATACGTTCTTTTTCGCTTAATTTCCCGTCTGGGCCTTTTGGATTGATAATTAAATCAACAATACATTTCATTGAATTCATGACGTTAATATCATATAATTCGGTTTGCAATTTTAAAATTAACTCATCTTTATTAAGGCCTGATAAATCAGATGTTCTATCATAACAAATTTTTGTTTCAGAGGTATAATTCTTTTCAATTTGGATTTGACTATTAGTAAAATCTTGAAAACCTTTAACTGATTCAGGAGAAAGTTTTTCTTTTGACTTGGATTCAAAATAAGTTACAAAATAATTTTGTATTTGATTTGCTTCTGGATGAACAAATTGAGATGACATTTTTTAAAAGTTAATTTATTTAAAAAAATAAAAATGGATAATTATACGAAAATTTTTCAAAGTGAGCTAATATTTATATGGCTATTTTTTATTCGTTCATGTTTATATTTTCTCTATTCTTTTTTCAATAATCCTGGTAATCCGGACAATCCGGGTAAAAGAAAAAGTATGAAACAATTAGGAAGACAATTTTTCTTTTTATGTATACATTCAGCTTCATTTTATTTTCCTTCATTGACACCTTTATATTCTCAAATAATAATGAATCTTTTTATATTAATTGAATTACTCATTTACGTTTACTCACATAGGGAATATTTTATTTTAATTGTTTATGTCTATCGTTTTATTAATTTTTTATTACAGTGTCAAGGTGAACCGAGTGATCAAAGTGGTCAAAGTGCTAATAAACAAAACAAAAAAGTCAATAAATTCTTTCAGCATGACCAATATAATAAAATATAACTGAATGATCATCTATTTTTTCTTCTTTAATATAATCTAATGTACAAGCATAAGCGTTACCATGACTTGAATTAATATTATTTTCTAAATGATTAAAACCATATAAAGTTTGTAAACTTTCTTTAGTGATAACATCATCACTACTAAATGTTATTGAGACATCATATTTGTAACTTGAATAACGTTTTATTGGAGTTTCGTTAATTGAGTAATTGTTAATTGTAAAATGAGATATTTTAGTATTTTTAACAATACCAAATCCTTTGGCAAATAATTCAGGTTCAGGCATATTTTTAATAGAATTGTATATTTCTTACAAAAAATTATTATCAATAAAACTGAAAAAAAAGACATAAAAAATTGTTAAAATGTCTTTTATCACCCAAACTGACAACTGTGGACCCCTCTCTTCTATTCCCCTAAAAATAGATAAAGTTAGTAATTTCTATCGACATTTATTGTATAATTATGAAAGCGCGAAAAATTTGATAGAAGGATATAATTATTTTATCGACAATGTGTTACCAAATATATTTTTAGGCGAATACTCCATTAATATTGGCAATGGGCAAAAAGAAATACGCACCGTGACAAGAGTAATTGTTGATTTTCCAAAAATTGAGAAAAATCGTATGTCGGAACGTATTACACCACGAATGGCACGCGCTTTTGGAATTAGTTATATGAGTTCAATCTATTTAGAAGTGACAAAACAAACCGCTTTTGGTGTATCGACTAAAATTGAACACATTGGTTCTTTTTCTACAATGGTTGGTTCAAATAGATGTTATACTTCTCACAAACCTGACGAATTTAAAACATTAGATGATTGGAAATTATTCTGTGGAGAATCTCCAACTTCCTCGGGTGGTTTTTTTCTTAATAAAGGAGCGGAAAAAGCCATCATCCATCAGGAAAAACTTCGAACTTCTGATTATTTTTCAGTTAAAAGTAAGGATAAAATACCAAGATTAGTAACTACTATTACATGTATTAATGGATCAGAAACAACTTTAGTTCGCTTACAAATGGGAAAAAGAAGACCGACCATTCGTGTCATGTTACCTCATGCTAAAGGTAAACATTATCCATTTTATCTTGTTTTTTATATTTTATGGACATCACAAAGAGATGCTGGTACAGCCACTGATATATTTGATCTCAACATGATCGATGATCTTGTCTGTTCTTTTGTTTCCGATGAAGAAAAAGATCAGGTGAGAATAGCATTAACTCCAAATCGATCTAAATTTATTAAAGCATTTGTAACAGTTCAAGATAATTCAGCTAGAATTAATGATGTTAAAATACGTGATTATGTGACTTGTAAAATTAAATTCGAAAACCTAACTTATGAAGCGATACGTGATAAAGTTTATACCGATCTTTTTAAACAAAGACATCGTATTTCTGAAAAATTAGCAAATTTAGCCTATATGGCAGCTCAACATTTAAAATGTTTTCTCAATAATCGTCCTCTTGATAGTCGCGATTCATGGGCAAATAAAAAAGTTGATGCTCCTTATCGAACAATTGAATTATTAATTAATGCTATTTATGCCGGTCCTAATGGAATGAGATATAAAGAAGATTTTAAATTAACCGGTAAATCGCCCGATATTATGGAATCTACTTTTAAAACATCATTTAATAGTTACCAATGGGGATATGGTAAAGGTCAAAAAAAAGAAAATGTCGCCGAGGCTTTAAAAAATGATAGTATATTGTCACAAGCTTCTCAATTAACTAAAATTAATACTCCGGTAGATCGAAGAATTAAAAGTTTTTCGGTTCGTGGCGTCAATCCATCTCAATTTGGTATTATTTGCCCAGTCGAAACCCCAGAGGGTGAAACTTGTGGTTTAGTCAAACATCTTTCAGCTACAACTCATCTTTCATATAATCGTTTTTATGAAACAGGAAGAAAAAATTTATTAAATTCGATGTTATATACATACGACTATATTTCATCTATTAGTACACCAGCTGAGGATTCCGAATGCAAATATCCACTTTTTTTTGAAAATATCGATTCAAACGGTTTGATCACTATCATACCAGTCAGTGCAACTTATTTTAAACTAGGTCAAGTAGGATCAACAGTCCCGATTTTTGTATCTAAAAAATTTGTTGAATTGTTTAAAATGATGATCCAATCTTTTTTTCCAGAACTATCATATCCGAGTTCGTCAAAATGGGTTAAATTCGAAAAACAAGAAAATAATCTTATTTTAAAAATACGATTAGCTGATAACGTTAATTCGGATATAATTGAAGGATTTCCTGAATATGCTCGTTTAAGATCAAGAACACCAATTAATATTCCTCATTGGTCGGGTTATTCTATTTCTTTAACGATCCCAATTATCCTATCGACTATTTTTAACAATATTTTTGGTATTATCAACCCTTATTTTTCTATTACAAAACAGGAAAAATATAACTATTCTTTTACAATCAATGGTGATGTTTTTAATCGAAGTAATATTTATGTTAATGAGGAAACTGGTTTTCTTCCAACTATTATTTGGGTTTCTCCAGATAATCTTGTCGTTTTTCTTAAAAATCAACGAAGAAGTAAATTACTTCCAAGAGATTGTTGTATTTATAAAAATGACAATGATTTTGTTGTTCAATATTATGATGATTCTGGAAGATGTATGTCGCCATTTTTAGTAGTTGATAAAGATGGTGATTTGGTAGCCGATAAAAATAATTTGTGGGATATGGTTGGATCATCGGATTATGAAAATTCAAAAAAATATATTGAAACATTTTATGATTATGGTGCTATGGAATTAATTGATGTTAAAGAATATGATGCAATATTTTTAGCCGAATCTGTGGCTGATGTACGTTCTGTGTCTAAATTTCGAAAATTTCTTGATAAATTTCTTCCAAATGAATATACTTCGCCGGATGACGAAGTATTTGTTAAAGATATAAATATGAAAATTGATTTTCGTGAATGTGATAATTATATGGCACCTATTCGCATTGATTTATCATATTTGGATGATATTCCAGATTCTGATGATGGTTTTTCTTATTTAAGAGATAAGTTTTCCTTCTTCTCAGATTTTACCATTTTTTATAAATTTTATACTTATTTAAATACTCGTTTTAGATTTACTAATTGCTTTGTTGATCCAAATTCAATGTTTTCTGGAGTTGCAAATACAGCTCCAAAAGCTAATCATCAACCAAGTCCACGATTTACTTATCAAGCTTCAATGTGTAAACAAGCTTTAAGTTATGGTAATATTGTTAAATATGCATTTTTTGGTGCGTCTGACAAATGGCAGATTGCACCTCGAAGAAGTTCTTTTGAAACAATTGCAGAACAACCATTTCTTCTTAATAGTGTACCTATTACTGAAGGAACTATTTTAATGATTGGAGTTCATAAAAATGGTTATGAGGATCCAACAGTTATGTCTCGTTCATATGCTGAAAGAATGATGCGTTATGAAAAAACACAAACTTATAAAACAACTGAAACAATTACAAGTGCTTATATTGATAGAATTGTTAAACCTGATGTTAAAATTAATTCCTCAGGAAGAGATGTTTATCGTCATTTAGATCCTAACGGTTTACCAAGAATTGGTTCTATTATTAGGGAGGGTGATTGTATTATAGGAAAAATAAGAACTATGAGAGAAACAAAAAAAGAGGATTCTGTTTCACTTTATGCCGGTGTAGGTGATGTTGGCGAAGTAATTGCGATTCAAATCACTTGTGGTGAAGAAAATTCCGAAAATTATCGTATTATATGTGTCAAAACATCTCATCGACGTTTTCAAGTTGTTGGTGATAAATTAGCATCTCGTTATGCTCAAAAAGGTGTTATTGGTGATATGATTGGTGGGGATATTGGAGATGAGGATTTTTTTGGTCCTTTTGTTGGACGTATTATTGACGATAAAGAGATGCCATTTGTTCGTGGTGGACCAAATCATGGTATGAGAGTTGATCTTATTTTTAATCCGGCAGGATTTCCGAGTCGTATGACTTGTGGGAAATTAATTGAAATTCAAACTTCAAAAGCTTCATTATACACAGAAGAAAGAGTTAATGCTAGTACTTTTGTATCAACTGATATTGAACATTATTCAAATATTTTAGTTGAAAATGGTATGGATAAATGGGGTAATGAATTAATGTCTCATTCAGATGGGGAAATTATGATCGATTCAACTACTGGACAACCGTATAAAGCTTTTGTAGGTCCATGTGCATATCAAATTTTACGTCATCAAGTTCTTGATAAAATACAAGCTCGGGCTACTGGTCGAAATGATCCATTAACTCGTCAACCAATTGGTGGTCGTTATAATCGAGGCGGTTTACGTTTAGGTGAAATGGAACGTGATGCTTTAATAGCTCATGGTAGTACGCGAGTGATGCAAGAAAGATTAATGAAATCGTCAGATCAATATAAAACTATCTATTGTAATAATTGTCATAATTTATCTGCCGATGCTGATATTAAAGAAACACGATGTCGTTTTTGCGAAAAAGAAGGTCAGCTTGGTATTGTGACTCATCCCAGGGTATTTTTAATATTTATGAATATCATGAATGCTATAGGTGTCAATATGCATGTATTTTTAAAAGAAGATGAAAAGAAATAAAATGTCTTATTTTTGTATATAATACAAGATATTTAACTTAAATTTAAGTTAAAATTAATTACATATAAAGTAATTTTTCTATATCTCAATAGACTAATTATATATCTTATATTATATATTTTACCCTATATTACCAACAAAATAGGTAAAAATATAGGAAAATAGGTAAAATAGAAAAATAAAAATTAAGAACTCGGGAAAATGCAAAAAAAAGATTTGAGAATTTTCGGGAAAAAGAAAAAGTTATGACATGAAAAAATCCGAAAAATCACTAAAATTAGAAATTTTTAATTTTATTATACTTTAGTCAATCTTTTTAAAAATTTCGAAATTTTAGTGATTTTTCGAATTTTTTTCACGTTTTAACTTTTTCTTTTTCCCGAAAATTCTCAAATCGATTTTTTGCATTTTCCCGAGTTCTTAATTTTTATTTTTCTATTTTACCTA
>Ga0315270_10001784_pt1 | contig 11416 bp, 5 predicted proteins | sample C1_bottom_MG_FD_204932 | JGI IMG/M metagenome (GOLD analysis project Ga0315270, IMG submission 204932) | Sediment microbial communities from Yellowstone Lake, YNP, Wyoming, USA - C1_bottom | ecosystem: Environmental > Aquatic > Freshwater > Lake > Sediment | place: USA: Wyoming | collected... | reverse complement strand
TTTCTCGGGAATGCTATTTTCCACGCGGAACAGCGCGCCACTTGTCCCTGCGACGTCGCTCAATCCCTGTGCGAACCATTGCCATGCCATGACACGGCGAACCGGATCCTTCGGCAGGAATCGGCCGGATTTCTCGGCGACGTACAGGATGATGGCGCCGGACTGAGAGAGCGTGAGCGGCTTGCCTCCTGGGCCCTCCTGATCGACGATGACCGGAATCAGGCCGGCGGGATTGAGCTTCAGAAATTCGGGTGTGCGGTGCTCGCCTTTGGCCAGGTCGACCTTGTGGATCCGGTAGGGCAGGCCGGCTTCCTCCAGCGCGACGGAAGCGCGAAGCCCGTTTGCGGTTCCTGCAAGATAGAGATCGATCATGGTTTTTCTCCTCGTTGTTATGGGTGGCAACCAACGCGCAAGTTTAACTTGAGTTGCTTTATTGGTGGGAGCGCTGGTCCCTGGGCTGCCGCGTTACAATCCGCCGCTCATCTTGGGCCACATGCCGGAATAGCACATGAAGAGATTGCTTGCATTCGTTTTTGTCCTCGCCGCCGTGCTGGGAGTTGCGACCTCGCATGGCGCGCCGCCGGAAATGCCGAAGGTCGTAATCGCGGTAGGCGGCAAGGCGTCGCTTTACTACCTGCCCCTTACGATCGCAGAGCAGCTCGGTTTCTTTCGGGACGAGGGCTTGCAGGTCGAGATCGTTGATTTTGCCGGCGGGGCGAAGGCGCTGCAGGCGATGATGGGCGGCGGCGCCGATGTGGTCTCCGGCGGATTCGATCACGTAATGGTCATGCGCGCGCGCGGCCAGAATCTGCGTGGTTTCGTGTTGCAGGGGGCCACGCCTGCGATATCGCTCGGCGTGGCGAGAGAGCGGGCCGCCCGGTACCGGTCGCCGAAGGACCTGAAGGGCATGAAGATCGGCGTATCGGCGCCGGGCTCCAGCACACACGCCTTTATCAATCATCTGTTGGCCACTGTCGGTTTTGCCCCCGATGACGTGTCCATCATCGGTGTCGGCACCGGACCGGGAGCGGTCGCGGCAATGCAGGCCGGCCATCTCGATGCGATTGCGAACATCGAACCAGCGATCACATTGCTGGAAAAGACCGGCACGATCAAGGTCGTCGTGGAAACCGTGAGCGTGCAGGGCGCCAAGGCGGTGTTCGGCAGCCCGCTGCCGTCGGGTTCGCTCTACGCCCGGGACGATTTCATCAACAGCAATCCGAATACGGTGCAGGCGCTCGCCAATGCCATGGTGCGCGCGTTGAAATGGTTGAAGGCGGCGACGCCGGACGATGTCGCGAAAGCGGTGCCGACGGACTATCTGATCGGCGATCGCGCGCTCTATCTGGAAGCCTATCGCAAGAACAGCGAGAGTTACTCCAGGGACGGTCTGTTCCCGCCGGCAGGCGCGGACGCGCTGCTGAAGGTGCTGACCGGCTTCGAACCGGCGGTCAGAGACGCGGCCGGGCTCAAGGCCGCGGATGCTTACACCAACGATTTCGTCAGGGCTGCGCTCGCTAGGCGCTAGGCGCTAGGCGCTAGGCGCTAGGCGCTAGGCGCTAGGCGCGAGGTGCGAGGTTCGAGGTGCGAGGTTCGAGGTGCGAGGTACGAGGGGCGAGGTACGAGGTGCGAGGTACGAGGCTTAAGTAAAGCCTTAAAGCACTCAAGACCTAGATCCTCGCCCCCCCCCGTACCTCGTACCTCGTACCTCGCACCTCGCACCTCGAACCTCGCACCTCGCACCTCGCACCTCGAACCTCGCCCCTCGTACCTCGCACCTCGCACCTCGCCCCTCGTACCTCGCACCTCGTACCTCGCCCCTCGCCCCTCGTACCTCGCACCTCGCCCCTCGTACCTCGCACCTCGCCCCTCGTACCTCGCACCTCGCACCTCGTACCTCGCACCTCGCACCTCGAACCTCGCTCTCGCAGACATGTTGCACAGCAACCTATGTTCAGGAGGAAGCGGGTGGGGGGGCCATGAGAAAGTCACTTTGCGCACGCTCCCTTGAGACCTCCCGCGACACGTGATACGGTTGTGGTTATTATCCATCAACCCGGTTCCTATCGGGTCCTTGGGAAGCACATGAAGTATCCGATAACAATCATAACGATAACTATCACAGCGATTTTGTTGGTCATGGTGCCGATCGTGGCCAAGGCACAGTCCGATTCGCGTGCGGGGAAGGAGATCTTCGATCAGATGTGCGCTGGGTGCCACGGCACCCAAGGTAACGGCCAGGAAGGGACGAAGAGTGGATTCGTGCCCCGTGTTGGCACGCTCGCCAACAAGGAATACATGGCCAGCGTGCCCGACGACTACCTCGTGTTGGTCATCAAGAAGGGGGGCGCCTATATGGGAAAGATCGCGGCCATGCCCGCGTGGGAGAAGCGGCTGAGCGACGATGATGTGCGCAGGATCGTCGCGCACATTCGAACGTTCTGAGTCCGACCGAAACCCGTTGCGTCTTCGTGTTGGTCAGGACGGGAGAGTGCAGTACGCAGGAATTGAAGTGGTTGATGTAGGTAGTACGTCAAGTTGAAGTGGAAGTTCAATGCAGGAATGTCAACGAAGGAGGAGAGGAAAATGAAAATACTAAGATACGCGGCAGTACTCGCATTGGCTGCGGGGTTCGTATCGGTGTCCGCATTCGCGCAGGATCGCGCAAAGGCGGAGCCGGGCGGTCCGGCAGGGAAGTGGTCTACGCGCACACCGGTCACGCCGGACGCGAGCAAGATCAAGGTTGCAGCAGGGTACAAGGTCGGCGTGTTCGCCGCCGGCCTCGATACGATCACTTCGATCGCGGTCGACAAGAGCGACAACGTCTGGGTTGCCATTTCGGGTAATACCTTTGGCTTCCCGCCGGAAGGCATCGACAAGCCTCATGTGAAGATCTACGACAAGTCCGGCAAATTGATCAAGGATAAGGTCGGATTGGGAATCTTCAAATCCTTTGCCTTGAACGAGATCGGCTACTGCCCGGAGAATGGTCGCATGTACGTCGGCGATTACAGCTACGGCGTATGGGAAATCGACGGCGTGAACGGTACTCCCAAGCTGATCATGAATGAAGTTCCGATCGGCGACCACGCGCTCGGCGGTATCACCTGCCGGGATGGTTGGCTGTACTACGCGGTTGGCGCTCCATCCAACTCGGGTTTTGCCGACCCGGACATTCATGGCTGGACCGATGCGGTCGATCCTTACTGGGAAAAGCGCACGCCTGCCGGTATTCCGGCGTTGCCACGCGACCCGCCCTGCCGGGATATCGTGCTGACCGGGCTTAACATTCGCGATAGTCAGGGCAATCTGACTGGCTCGTACCTGCCGAAAGGCACGGCGTCCAAGCCGGGGCAGGTGATCAAAGCGCAAAAACCCTGCGGCGGCGCCATTCACCGGGCCAAACTGAAAGCCGACAGCAGCTACACCACCGACGATTGGGAAGTGTACGCGATGGGCCTGCGCAACTCGTCCGGCGTCGCCTTCGGACCCAAGGGCTCGCGGTTTGAAAAAGCTCTTGCGGTGAGCGACAACGGACATAACGACAAGGGCAATCGCCGCGTCGCCAACGCCGCCGAGCGGCTCTTCGTCTTCACCGAGAAGGGTCAGGATGCAGGTTTCCCGGACAAAGACGGCGACAACTTCGTCAACATCAAGCGCTCCGGGCCTGACGTCTATCGCGGCAACAGGTTCGATCCCACGCGGCCGAATCCCCAGTTGAACATCGGGGACAAGCCGTTCATTCCGGCACTGCCGCCTTATCGTTTCATCGACCACTCGATCGGGCTTCGTGGCACGCCGCTGATCGTGGCCAATCCCAACCCCAACGGCTACATCAACCCGGTGCTGGAGTGGGATACGAACAATCCGATGGACGGCCTCGCCTGGTCGAACAAGGGATTTGAAGGCAAAGCCGGCGATGTGCTCTATACCGCGGTGTTCGGCATTATCGACAACGGTCCCGAAAGCCTGCGTCCGATGTGGCCGGCAATTGTGCGCGTCGAGTTCCTGAATCCGACCGGCGTGAAGTGGTCGATCTTCGCGGAGAACATCGATCCGGGCCCCAACGCCTACCAGAAGAAGGAAAACCGCGGCGGGTTCGAGCGCACCAACGACGTCGAGTTCAGCATGGACGGCAAGACGATGTACGTGGCGGACTACGGCGAACTCTACGTGAACTACCAGATGGAGTCACCGTTCTACACGACGCCGAAGTCTGCAGTGGTCTGGACCATTACGAAGGAATAAGTCAAGTAAGGTCAGTTTTACCCTTCCCGGCGGCTACGGCCGCCGGGAATTTTTCATAACCCGGTTTCTCTTCGGGCGATTCAAGCGTCCGAGGGATACCTGCAGCAAATTCCATTCCGTACCTACCGAGTCGTACCGGTCACCTTCCCGCGCAATTCCAGAAGAATCGGGTCCGACGCCAGCGTCACACCGTTCACCGTCACCGTGGCCGCGAACGTTCCGTCGTCCAGTTCGCGCAGATCATGCAGCACGATGCGCTTGGTCTGGTGGATCATGTTGGCGAGCAAGGCATTGAGGCGGTCGCGCAGCGCAATGGAAACGGCATTGTCGCCGGGCTTACTCGAAGCCCCGTCGGGACGCACACGAAGCAGTGACTCCGCCGAGGGATCCAGCGGCTCGACCCAGAATCTGCACCACCCAGCCGACTCACAACCGCGAAATTGGGCTTCAACCGGCGCGGCGTGCCTTGGGTGGGGGGCGGGTGGTTCCGCGCGAACCGCCATTGGAACGCACAATAATCCGAGCAATGCGGCGCCGGAAGCGAGCAAGTTCGGTGACGCTTTGGGCATCAAGAGCATGAACGGCGTTATATCAGATTTCACTGCAGCATCAACGTAAGCACCGCAGTTCGGGCCGGTAGAATAGCCGCCTGTGACCGCAGCTCAGTCACCACCTGCCGGACCATTTGATCACCTGCCTGCATCCATGCACAAGCACATTGACGACGTCATCGGTATTCGCGGCGCGCGCCAGAATAACCTCAAGAATCTCGATCTCGATCTGCCGCTGAATGAATTGCTGGTTGTGACCGGCGTGTCCGGTTCCGGCAAGTCCTCGCTGGTGTTCGACACGCTCTATGCCGAGGGCCAGCGCCGCTACGTGGAGACGTTCTCCCCGTATGCCCGCCAGTTTCTCGATCGCATGGACAAGCCGCAGGTCGATCGTATCGACGGCATTCCGCCGGCCATCGCCATCGACCAGACCAATCCGGTGCGCACATCGCGCTCGACAGTCGGCACGATGACGGAACTAGCCGATTACCTGAAGCTGCTGTTCGCGCGCGCTTCGCAGCTCTACTGCCGCGGCTGCGCCCGGCCGGTGCGCCGCGACAATCCCGATTCCATTTATGCCGATTTGCAGGCGAGGGCGCGGCAGGCCGGCGATCCGCGGCTGGTGATTACGTTCCCGGTCGACATTCCGAAGAATTTCTCCGAAGAGGAAATCCTCAAGCTGCTGGAGAGCCAGGGCTACACCCGTATCCATTCCAAGGCCAAGGACCGGCTGGAAGTCGTGCAGGACCGCTTGCGCATATCTTCCGCGGAACGGGCGCGCGTCATCGAAGCGCTGGAGGCCGCACTGCGCGTCGGCAATGGAAGCGTCAACGTATACGCCACCCACCTCACCCCAGCCCTCTCCGCCCGTGAGGGCGGAGAGGGAGATGAGAAACATCGTGCCAACGCGACGGACACAAGTGCTGCTTCTCGCGCCACTTCAAATGTAGGAAAGGGCGAACGAAACCGCGACGGTGCAATTGCTGACCATGCATCCGGCTCCCTCTCCGCCGCTGGCGGGGGAGAGGGCCGGGGTGAGGTGGTGGCTGGTGTATGGAAGTACTCCGCCGATCTTCACTGTCCCGACTGCAACATCGCCTATCGCGAACCAAGCCAGAGCACATTCTCGTTCAATTCGCCGGTCGGCGCCTGCGACACCTGCCGCGGCTTCGGCCGTGTCATCGGCGTCGATTACGGGCTGGTGATTCCCGACGAATCGAAGACCTTGGCTAGCGGTGCGGTCAAGCCGTGGCAGACGCAAAGCTTCAGGGAATGCCAGGACGATCTGGTGAAGTACGCCAGGAAACGCGGCATCCCGCTCGACAAGCCCTGGCGGAGCCTGAGCGTGGCGCAGAAGGGCTGGGTCATCGAGGGCGAGCCGGAATGGGTGAGCTGGAAGGCGTCCTGGCCCGGCGTCTGGTATGGCGTGAAGCACTACTTCGACTGGCTGGAGAGCAAGGCCTACAAGATGCATATCCGCGTGCTGCTCTCGCGCTATCGCGCGTACACGCCGTGCACGGATTGCCAAGGCAGCCGCCTGAAGCCCGACGCGCTGTTGTGGCGGGTCGGCAACCAGCAGGATGCGGATGCCGTCATCGAGCCGCGCCTGCGTTGTCGTCCGCAGCGGGTCGCATGGAACGACGCGCAACTGCGCGAGGTGCCCGGCCTGACCATCCAGGATCTGATGTGTGTGTCGGTGGATCGTTGCGCGAAGTTTTTTGCATCGGTACATCTTCCCGGCGTTGCGCTGGACGAAGCAACAGAACTGCTGCTCGGCGAGACTCGCTCCAGGCTTTCCTATCTGCAGCAAGTCGGACTCGGTTATCTGACACTCGACCGCCAGTCGCGCACGCTGTCCGGGGGCGAAGTCCAGCGCATCAACCTCACCACCGCGCTCGGCACGTCGCTGACTAACACGCTGTTCGTACTGGATGAGCCGTCGATCGGCCTGCACCCGCGCGACATGGGCCGCGTGATTGCGGTCATGCGCAAACTGCGCGACGCCGGCAACTCGCTGGTGGTGGTCGAGCATGATCCGCAGATCATGTTCGCGGCTGATCGCATTCTCGACATGGGGCCGGGGCCCGGCGAGAAGGGCGGCGAGATCGTGTTCTTCGACCGGCCGGCCGCACTCGCGGCCAGCGCCAATTCGCTGACTGGCGAATACCTGCGCGGCCGGCGGCGCGCCGACGCCGGGCTGAATCGTTTAGCGGTGAAGCCGGAGGATCCGCGGCTGGAAGTGCTTGGCGCGACGGAGCACAACCTGAAGAATATCGACGTTGCGATTCCGCTCAACCGGCTGGTGTGCATGACCGGCGTATCGGGCTCGGGTAAATCCACGCTCATGCAGGACGTGCTGCACCCTGCTCTGCTGAAACGCAAGGGCAAGCCTAGCGAAGCGGCCGGCGCGCACAAGGCGCTGGCCGGTGCGGAATTGGTCGGTGATGTCGTGATGGTGGACCAGAAGCCGATCGGGCGCACCACGCGCTCCAACCCTGCAAGTTATGTCGGTGCCTTCGATGCGATCCGCGACCTGTTCGCAAAGTCGCCGATGGCGAAGGAGCGTGCCTACAAGCCGGGCATGTTCAGCTTCAACTCCGGCGACGGCCGTTGCCCGACCTGCGGCGGCAATGGCTTCGAGCACGTCGAGATGCAATTCCTCTCCGACGTCTATCTGCGCTGCCCCGATTGCGACGGCCGCCGCTACCGGCCGGAGACCCTCGAAGTCACCATCGCGCCCGACGGCAAGCCGGCCAAGAGCATTGCCGACGTTCTCGATCTGACGGTGTCCGAGGCGATGGACTATTTCGCGAACTCGCCAGAGGTACTGCGCCGGCTGCAGCCTCTCGCCGCCGTCGGCCTGGAATACCTGCGACTCGGCCAACCCGTGCCGACCCTGTCCGGCGGAGAAGCGCAGCGCCTCAAGCTGGCGAAACACCTTGCACCTCACCCCGGCCCTCTTCCCACTTCGCGCGGAGAGGGTGATGAGAAGCACAGTGCTAACGTAATCGACTCAGGTTCTGACTTTCTCTCTGCCGCTGGTGAAGGAGAGAGTGACGAGGATCCGAGCGGTGAAATTTCCGCAGATGTGTCTCACTCCCTCTCCGCCCCACGGGGGGGAGCCCACGGGATACCGGGCTTCGCCCATAAGGGCCGGGGTGAGGTGGGGGGTACGCTGTTCCTCTTCGATGAGCCCACAACGGGGCTTCATTTTGACGATATCGCAAAATTGCTGCGCTCGTTCCGGCGCCTGGTTGACGCCGGGCATTCCCTGTTGGTGATCGAGCACAACCTCGATGTGATCGCGGCGGCCGACTGGATCATCGACCTGGGCCCCGAGGGTGGCGAGGCGGGCGGACAGATCGTCTTCACAGGCACGCCGGAGCAGATCAGGAGTGACACAAAATCGCATACCGGTGTCGCCCTGCGCGATTACGAAAAGGCCATCGAGAAGGGCGCCTTCGCGCAGCCGGCGCCCGTTGCTGGAGTAGTTGCCCCTCACCCCTCACTCCTCACCCCTCACCCCTTTATAACAATCCACAACGCGCGCGAACACAATCTGAAGAGCATCAATCTGTCGCTGCCGCGCGGCAAGTTCACCGTCATCACCGGCGTCTCCGGCAGCGGCAAATCGACGCTGGCGTTCGACATCGTGTTCGGCGAAGGCCAGCGCCGTTATCTGGAATCCTTGAACGCCTATGCCCGGCAGTTCGTGCAGGTCGCCTCGCGCCCGGATGTGGATGCGATCTACGGTATTCCACCGACCGTGGCGATCGAGCAGCGCACCAGCCGCGGCGGGCGCAAGAGCACGGTGGGCACCCTGACCGAGATCCATCATTTCCTGCGCCTGCTGTTCGTGAAGCTGGGCACGCAGCATTGTCCTGACTGCATGGCGCCGATCGAGCCGCAAAGCCCGGAAGCGATCGCCGCGCGCATCATGCGTGACTACAAGGGCCGGCACATCGGTCTGCTGGCGCCGCTGGTGGTGAGCCGCAAGGGCGTGTACACGGATCTCGCCAAATGGGCCTATAACAAAGGTTTTCCGACCCTGCGCGTGGATGGTGAATTCCTGCCGACGCGGAAATTCCCGCGCATAGATCGATTCAAGGAACATTCGATCGAACTACCGGTTGCCGACTTGCGAGTCACGGCCGCGGACGAAAAGACATTGCGCGACGGGTTGAAGCTGGCACTGGAGCACGGCAAGGGCGTGGCGCACGTGATCGCGCCGCTCGATGGCCTGATGCGCGGCAAGGCCAAGGTTGCCGAGACCGTGTTCTCGACCAAGCGTGCCTGTCCATCGTGCGCACGCAGTTTTCCGGAACTCGATCCGCGTCTGTTCTCCTACAACTCCAAGCACGGCTGGTGCGCACGCTGCTACGGCACCGGATTGCAAATCGACGACGTGGGCTGGGACGCAGAACGCTCGCGCACCGGCGCCGAGGACAACGTGCTGGACTCGTGGATCGATTGGCTACAGGTCGACGAGCCCTGCCCTGATTGCGAGGGCAAGCGGCTCAATCGCGAGGCACTCGCCGTGCTATGGCGCAGCCGCACGATCGCCGACTACGGCATGCTGCCGGTCGCGCAACTCGGCGAGCTGGTTGGCGCACTGAAGCTCGAAGGCCGCGAACTGGAGATAGCACGCGACCTGCTGGCGGAACTGAAAAGCCGCCTGGGTTTCCTGTCGGAAGTCGGCCTCGATTACCTGACGCTGGATCGCTCCGCGCCGACGCTGTCGGGCGGCGAGGCGCAACGCATCCGGCTGGCTGCGCAACTCGGCTCCAACCTGCGCGGAGTGTGTTACATCCTGGATGAACCCACCATCGGCCTGCATCCGCGTGACAACCAGATTCTTCTGGCTACTCTGGAGAAGCTGGAAAAGAAGGGCAACACGCTGCTGGTCGTGGAGCATGACGAGGACACCATCCGGCGCGCGCACCATGTCGTCGATCTCGGGCCGGGGGCGGGCCGTCTCGGCGGTGAAGTGGTCGCGCAGGGGAACATCGAGCAGTTGATGCGCTCGCCAAGGTCGCTGACGGGGAAGTTTCTCGCGCACCCGCTGCTGCACCCCCTGCAACCCTGGCGTCCGACCGATAGCCGCACACCGGCGCTGCAGATGAACGGCGCGAAACTGCACAACCTGAAAAACGTCGACGTGCGTTTTCCGCTGGCGCGGCTGAGCGTCGTCACCGGCGTGTCCGGCAGCGGCAAGTCCACGCTGGCGCGCGACATCCTGCACGACAACCTGGCCGCACTGGTTGGCGAGCGCAATAAGCGAAACAAGAGCGCGTTCGCGCCGGCCGGTTGCAGGGCGATCAAGGGTTGGGAGGCGATCGACCGCGTGCTCGAAGTCGACCAGACACCGATCGGCAAAACCCCACGCTCGTGCCCGGCAACGTATGTGGGTTTCTGGGATGCGATGCGCAAGCTGTTCGCCGGTACGCAGGAAGCGCGCATGCGCGGCTTCGAAGCGGGCCGCTTCTCCTTCAACACGGCGGGCGGACGCTGTGATGCCTGCGCAGGCCAGGGCGTGCAGAAGATCGAAATGAGTTTCCTGCCGGACGTAAAGGTCGCCTGCGACGTCTGCAACGGCGCGCGCTTCAACCCCGAAACCCTGGCGGTGCACTACAAAGGCCAGTCGATCGGCGAGGTGCTGAAGATGAGCGTGGACGAAGCGGTGGATTTCTTCTCCGCGCATACGGTGATTCATCACGCACTGCGCTTACTACAGGACGTCGGCCTGGGTTATCTGACACTCGGCCAGCAAAGTCCGACCTTGTCAGGTGGCGAAGCGCAACGGATCAAGCTTGTAACCGAGCTTTCCAAAGTCCGACACTCCCCTCTCCCTCCGGGATACCCTGGCGCAGCCCGGAGTTATGGTCGCAGACCGGTATCCGCTGGAACCCGTTTAGAGGGGGCGGGGGTGAGGGAGCACGGTAGTGCCGCTCCGGGGGAGAGGGCCGGGGTGAGGGGGCACACGCTCTACGTGCTCGACGAGCCGACCGTCGGCCTGCACATGGCCGACGTGGAGAAACTCATTCGCGTATTGCACCGCCTGGTCGATGCCGGCAATACGGTCGTGGTCATCGAGCACAATCTCGACGTGATGGCGGACGCAGACTGGATCATCGACCTCGGACCGGAAGGCGGCGAGGGCGGCGGCCGCGTCGTTGCGCAGGGCATGCCCGAGCAGATCGCCGCCGTCAAGCCTTCCCATACCGGCCGGGTGCTGGCGGCTTTCCTCGCCGAGCGCGGCCACAAAGTGCCTGCCGCTATGGCGTCGTAAGCGTTTAAGGCGTCTCCACCCAACACGGATACCCTATGTGCGTATACCCTACGTGCGTAGCACGTCGGAGTACCCTTTTAGCACGTCGGAGTACCCTTTTAGGCACAGAGATCACAGATACCCTCGCGAAGCGTGGAGTACCCTTTTAGGGCACAGAGAACTTGTTGCCGAACTTGAGCGCGCGGGTTTCGTCGATCGGGGCGGAAAAGGCAGCCACCGAAACTTTGTTCACCCGAGGATCTCAAAACCGACAACAATATCGGGAGCCCCTGGTGACGATGCGAAGCACTACCAAGTCCGCGCCGTAAAACGGGCCATTGAGGAGTCA
>Ga0315270_10001783_pt1 | contig 11425 bp, 7 predicted proteins | sample C1_bottom_MG_FD_204932 | JGI IMG/M metagenome (GOLD analysis project Ga0315270, IMG submission 204932) | Sediment microbial communities from Yellowstone Lake, YNP, Wyoming, USA - C1_bottom | ecosystem: Environmental > Aquatic > Freshwater > Lake > Sediment | place: USA: Wyoming | collected... | reverse complement strand
TGAATCCTGAGCGGGATTCGGTCGTCGCAACTGAATTGGCCAAGCGGTCTATTGATCGGCTGGCGGCATGAGACAGGCGACAACTACTTTGACACGCGCCGGTATGCGCTCTATCTTGATAGCGTTATTCAATCGGGCATTCGTTTTCGCGGGCTACCCATCAAAGCAAGGTACGAACCGGCGACCAAGGGCAAAGGGTTCAGCTTTTGGCACCTCATTTCGGAGGGCGAGCGGGAAGAGGACAGGACACCCGATTTTCGCCGTTGCGAGAGAATGCGCTGGGTCAGGTGGTTTATTGAAAATGCCGAATCGTATGCCGAGTTGAGTTGGTGGGAAAACAAGCGTGGCAACAATACGCATGTGGTGATCTGGCATGAGCAGGAAAGTTTCGCGGTGGTGCTGGCTAAGCGGGATGGCTACTTTTTGCTCAAGACGGCTTATTGGGTAAAGACCCGGCGCGCGGATGATTTCAGGCGGGAAAGAGATGCGTTCTGGGACACCCAGAAAGGCTGGAGCCGCTAAGCATTGCTGCTTAACGGCTCCGTATGCTCCTTCTACACATGGTAGATGAGTCATGTGTATTATCGGCATGAACTGGTAAAAACTCAAGGGGAATTTGAGTCACTGTATTGTTAGAAAGATCGGGAATAAGCCGTATCTGTTATTAGAATTTCTTTAGAGAAGAGTGTGTTTTTGTAACCGATTGATTTTTTAAGGTGAAAAATCTGCTGACGGAGATGCGGATGTTGGGGATTTCAAAATCGAATGGGCCGGGGCCGGGTGCAGTTTGGGTGCTGGTTAAAGAGGGTTAAATATTTAACCCATTTTTAACCAATAAATAACTTATTATTTGATGCAACCTCTTTGATTTGTATAAAAAAATAATTGGTTAAATTGGCGGTATCGTTTCTATCTCTGGAAAGACCGGAATCAGCCCGAGTCTGTCGTTAGAAATGTGATTAGACGGCAGTGGTATTGCGTAGCTTATTGATTCGTAAATTAAGTTCTAATGACGAAATCTGGTGAAATCAGGTGGTGAGGGCGCTTAATAGGAATATTGTTTTATTAAGTTGAAACCAACGCCAAATGCTACTCGTGAAACCAACGCCCAATGCTACTCGAATGATTTATATTGGAATTCTTATTTAAGTTGAAAACGTCAGCAATTGATTGCACGAGCATGCACACCTACTCCGAAGACAGCCTCGTCGAACAACCCGCCATCCAGCTTTTCGCCGAGCTGGGCTGGGAGACGCTGTCTGCTTCGGATGAGGTGATGGGCGCGAGTGGTACGCTTGGCCGGGAGACGAAATCCGAGGTGGTGCTGGCCGTGCGCTTGCGCAATGTGCTGGCGCGGCTGAATCCATCTTTGCCACCCGAGGCAATTTCCGCCGCCGTAGATGAGTTGTCGCGCGACCGTTCCGCGATGTTGCCTACTGCCGCCAACCGCGAGCTTTGGGCGCTGATGCGCGACGGGGTGAAAGTGTCCGTGCCTGACCTGGTAAGGGGCGGGCAGAAAGACGAGCGGGTGCGGGTGGTGGATTGGGACGATGCAACCGCCAACGAATTTCTGCTGGTGAGCCAGATGACCATCGTCGGCCAGCTCTACACCTGTCGCCCGGATTTGATTGGTTTCGTGAATGGCCTGCCGTGGGTGGTGATCGAACTGAAGAAGCCGGGTGTGCCAGCCAAGCAAGCCTTCGATGGCAACCTCACCAGTTACAAGCACGCGCAGAACGGTGTTCCTGCGCTGTTCTGGTCGAATGCCTTGCTCATCGCTTCCAACGGCACAGATAGCCGCGTCGGTTCGCTGACTGCCGATTGGGAGCGGTTCTTCGAGTGGAAGCGCATCAAGAGCGAGGACGAGCCGCGTCGCGTATCGCTGGAGGTGATGCTGCGCGGGCTGTGCGAACCTTCGCGCTTGCTCGATATGACGGAAAACTACACGCTGTTTTCCGAGCACAAGAGCGGGCTGACCAAGATCATCGGGCAGAACCATCAGTTCATCGGCGTGAACAATGCCATCCGCGCCATGCTCAAGGCGCGCGAGGAGGGCCACGGGCGCGGCGGCGTGTTCTGGCAGACGCAGGGTTCAGGCAAGAGTTTTTCGATGGTGTTCTTCGCGCAGAAGGTGCTGCGCAAGATTCCGGGCAACTGGACGTTCGTGGTCGTCACCGACCGGGTGGAACTGGACGAGCAGATCGCGAAGACCTTCGCCGCTTGTGGCGCGGTGAGTGATGCGACCGCCTGCCATGCGCAAAGTGGGGCGCAATTGCGTGAACTGCTTTCCGGCAACAATCGCTATGTGTTTACCCTGATCCACAAGTTTCAGACTGCCGAGGTGCTGTGCGACCGGCGCGACGTGATCGTGTTGACCGACGAGGCGCATCGCAGCCAGTACGACACGCTGGCGCTGAATATGCGCGCGGCGCTGCCGAATGCGATGTTCGTTGCCTTCACCGGCACGCCGCTCATCGCGGGTGAAGAGCGCACGCGCGAGGTGTTCGGCGATTACGTTTCCATCTACGATTTCCAGCAGTCCGTCGAGGACGGCGCGACCGTGCCGCTGTTCTACGAGAACCGCACGCCGGAATTGCATCTCGACAATCCCGACCTGAACGACGACATCTACGAATTGATCGAGAACGCCGATCTCTCCGATGAGGCCGAGAAGAAGCTGGAGCGCGAGCTGGGGCGGCAGTATCACCTGATTACCCGCGACGACCGGCTGGATACGGTGGCGCAGGACATCGTGAAGCATTTCCTCGGGCGCGGATTCCAAGGCAAGGCGATGGTGGTATCCATAGACAAGGCGACCGCGCTGCGCATGTATGACAAGGTGCGCAAATACTGGCCTGCGGACGATAAGACTGATATGGCCGTGGTGGTGTCGGCAGGGCAGAACGAGATCGAGCAGATGGCGAAGTTGGGCATAGACATCGTGCCGCATCGCAAGCGCATGAACGTGGAAAAGCTGGACGAGAAGTTCAAGGACCCCTGCGATCCACTGCGCTTGGTGTTTGTGTGTGCGATGTGGCTAACTGGCTTTGATGCGCCAAGCTGTTCTACGATCTATCTCGACAAGCCGATGCGCAACCACACGCTGATGCAGACCATCGCCCGCGCCAACCGTGTGTACCCTGGCAAACATAGCGGCTTGATTGTGGATTACGCCAATGTGTTTGCATCACTGGAGAAGGCGCTGGCGATCTACGGCCAAGGTGGCGGCGGTGAAATGCCGGTGCGCGACAAGAAGGCATTGGCGGATGAGCTGCGCTATGCGGTGAATGATGCTAATGTGTTTTGCTTGGAGCATGGTGTCGCCTTAGCAGAGATCGAGAACATGCAAACGGCCAATTTTGCTCAGGCCTATGCGATTCAGGTCGCCGCCGATCGCCTGATGGCGCCGGAGACGGTCAAGCGCGACTTTCTTGCGCTGGAGACGTTGGCTAGTAGCTTATATCGTGCGGTGAAGCCAGACCCGGTAGCCATTGAGTTTGGACAACGTTGCGGCTGCTTGGCCGCGATTGCCAATTGCATCCGCACCGTCACTGAGCCGCCAGATATTTCGCACATCATGCAGGGCATACAAAGCTTGCTGGATGAATCTATCGCAGCGGAGCCGTTCAAGATTCGGCAGTCGACACAAAATTACGACCAGATAGATTTATCCAAAATCGACTTCGCGGCATTGCGCAAGCGCTTCGAGGACAAGAAACCGAGCAATACCGATGTCGAGCGGTTGAAGGCAGCCGTGCGCGCACAACTGGAACGCATGGTTCGACTTAACCCGACACGCGCTGATTATCTGGAAAAATTTCAAGACCTAATCGAAAGCTACAACTCGGGCAGCCGCAATATCGAGGAAATTTTCAAAGAGCTATTTGCGTTGTCCACGGTATTGACGGAAGAACAGACACGCCACGTGCGCGAGAACTTGAGCGAGGAAGAACTCACGATCCTGGATATTCTCACTCGGCCTGCACCGAAACTATCCACCGAAGAGCGTGAAGAAGTAAAGAAAGTCGCACACCACTTATTAGAGAAACTGAGCAAGTTGCTGGTGATTGGCTGGCGGCAAAAAGTGTCTACACGCGCCCGTGTAAAGATTGAAATCGAGAATGCGCTAGATGAAGGCTTGCCGCGCGCTTATTCCAAAGAAATTTACGAAGTCAAATGCTCAGCTATTTTTGAGCATGTGTACCAGAGCTACCAAGGCGAAGGACAGAGCGTCTATTCTGCTTGATATGAAAACGGCACCCTTGCGGTGCCGTTTTCATTTTGGGGTTTGATCAAACCGTCTGGTAATACAAGTTCTGCGGATGATTGGCTTGCGCAAAGAAAAACCAGCGCTCGGCGATGAGTCCAAGGTATTGCACTACAAATGCCGCCAGTAAAATACCGGTGTTGTTGTTCGCCATACCGACCCACAGCAAGAGGATCGGAACCGGAAACACCAACACGAGAAAAATCCATTTCATGCGTTTCATGAACAACAAAGAAGCGTGATGGAAGAAGTCGCGCGTATTCACCGAGCCGCCCATAAAGCCCATTGCTTTTTGTTGAATCTTGTTATGGCGTACACCTAATGCCGTTTGGATAGTGGACTTTGCCTTGATGCGACCGTTGCGGATCAGCGAAGCCGAACGGGTAATCAATGCGCCAACTATGATGATGGTCGACCAGATGCCATAGAAGCGCATCAACTCCGGCGCGCTATGGCTGGCGAAGGCGGTGGTCAAGACAAAACCAGAGGCGGTGCCCAGTAAGGTATAGTTGATCACCGTGAGTGGCGTATACCATTCTTGCAAAAATTTCAGGCAGGCGTAGATCATGCCGGTGCAGATAAAGAGCGCGAAGGTAGCCAGCATACCGAGCGTCGCAATCACCAGAGTCAGTTGCAAGTTCGCGCCGTTCGCACGAGTGAACAAGGTCACGTCCCACCCGAAGTGTTGCATTGCACCATACACAAAAACAAAAAACATCATGATCGGTAAGGCAATGACTTCGCGCGACAACCAAGAGGTACGCCATTGGGTTGCAGCACGCCAGGCGCGCTCGGGACGCCCCAGATGGAAGAACGAAGCCACCAGGCCGCCGATCAAGAACACCAGGGCGATTATTGCGCCGTTACCATAAAAGCGTGAGCTATCCTGCACCGGCAACAGTTCGAGCGCGGAATAACTCTGCCCGGTAAACAAGGCTAGAAATACGCCTTGGCCCACGCCAATCAGCGTCGTTAAAAAAATCACACTAAAAGCTGGATGCATCGATTTTTTCCTCTTACTTTTTTAGGCAGCAAGCTGCTTACCAGGAGGTGCTGTCGTCCAAGGTCGGTTCATCGACCGGAGCGCGCGGACCACGTTGCTCTTTATTGAGCGGATTATCGGCGCGTTGCAATTCATCTGCATGAATGTGCATGCGGGTTTTGCGCCGAGGCAAATAATGATTCGCTGGTTTGGTACCCCACTCCGGCATTAACTGATAACCGCCTTCTTCCCGAATCACCGCCGACACTGCCGACTCCGAGTCATGCACATCGCCAAACAGACGTGCGCTGGTCGGGCAAGCCAACACGCAGGCCGGCTTACGCTCCGATTCTGGCAAAGCTTGGTCATAGATGCGATCCACACATAAGGTGCACTTCTTCATGACCTTTTGCGTTTCGTCGATCTCGCGCGCACCATAGGGGCAAGCCCAGGAACAATAGCGGCAGCCGATGCACTTATCGTAATCGACCAGGACGATACCATCCGATTCGCGTTTATAACTCGCGCCGGTGGGACATACTGGGACGCACGGCGGATCTTCGCAATGCAAACAACTCTTGGGGAAATGCAGGGTCTCGGTATTGGGGAATTCGCCGATCTCATAGGTCTGCACGCGATTAAAGAATGTCCCGGTGGGATCTTTACCGTAGGGGTTTTCGTCGGTCATAAAACCGGCTGGGCCCGAGGTATTCCACTCCTTGCACGATGTCACACAGGCGTGGCAACCGACACACACATTCAAATCGATGACTAAGGCTAATTGGGTCATATTTAATTCACTTTCCTGCGAAACGCGCCGGCGAAGAACTTCAGCACCTTTTCAGTCTTACCCGTGCCGGGTACAGCCGGCATCGCATCATATTGCGGATAGCTCGTTGGCGCTTCGTCCGCACCGGCAGCATAGATGCGCACACGCACATCGTACCAACCGGCTTGTCCGGTGTTGGGATCGGAATTGGAGATGTGTTTACCATCGGCATGCTCGGGTAACTCTTCGCTGATGACATGATTCAACAAAAATCCCAGCTCGGATTCATTCGCATCTTTATCCAAACGCCAAGCGCCTTTGGCCTTACCGATTGCGTTCCAAGTCCACACGGTGCCCGGCTCGACGGCCTCGGAGTAGCGACACAAACAACGCGCTTTGCCATGCATCGATTCCACCCACATCCACTTACCGTCACCAATACCTTGCTGTTGCGCGGTCTTGGGATGCACGTACATAAAGTTATACGCATGAATTTGACGCAACCAAGCATTCTGTGAATCCCAGGAGTGATACATCGCCATCGGGCGCTGCGTCACGGCATTCAGCGGATATTTGTGTTTATCCGATAGGCTGGCTTCCAGTGGCTCAAAATAAAACGGCAGCGGATCGAAGTAGGTTTCGACGCGCTTGCGCAAATGATCCGGCGGTTGCTTGCCATCGGTCTTGCCCTGCGCCGCCAGGCGGAAGTTCATCAAAATCTCGGAATAAATATGGATATTGATCGGCTCGGCATGACGCAATAAGCGATGTTCCTGCGCCCAATTCAAATAGCCGCGATTCCAGTTACGCATGTACTGAAACGACTTGGGCATTTCGTAATGGAACACGCAGTTGTTCTTCTCGTACATTTCCCATTGATTCGGGTTGGGTTCACCCTTCATGAATTTCTCACCGCCCTTGCCACGCCAGCCGGCCAGGAAACCAATACCGGAACCCGGTTCGGTTTCATGGTTGACGATGAAGTCAGGATAGTCGCGATACTTGGGCGTGCCATCGGCACGGGTAAAGGCTGGCAATTTCAAACGCGCGCCTAATTCGATCAACACCTCTTGGAACGGCTTGCATTCGCCGGTCGGCGGCACTACCGGGATACGCACGGAATCGACTGGGCCATCGAATTCGGAAATCGGCCGATCCAACATACTCATCACATCGTGACGCTCCAAGTAGGTGGTATCCGGCAGCACTAAATCTGCGTACGCCACCATCTCGGATTGGAAGGCATCGCACACCACCAAAAACGGAATCTTGTATTCGCCGTTTACATCTTTGTCGTTGAGCATCTTGCGCACGTTGTCGGTGTTCATGGTCGAGTTCCACGCCATGTTCGACATGAAGATCAACAGCGTGTCGATCGCATACGGATCTTGGCGCCAAGCATTAGTGATGACGTTGTGCATCAAGCCGTGCGCGGCTAAAGGGAACTCCCAAGAGAATGCCTTATCGATACGCACCGGCTCGCCATTTTCATCCACAAACAAATCATTCGGATGTGCCGGCCAGCCCAAAGGCATGCCATTTAGCGGTGTATTCGGCTGCACATCATCAGGCGACTTTGGCGGTTTAGCGCAGGGCGGAATTGGCCGCGGAAACGGCGCCTTGTGGCGGAAACCGCCCGGACGATCAATCGTCCCGAGGATCGACATCAAGATCGTTAGCGCGCGAATCGTTTGGAAACCATTCGAGTGCGCCGCCATACCGCGCATCGCATGAAACGCCACCGGGTTGCCGGTCACTGTATCGTGATCCTTGCCCCACACATCGGTCCAAGCAATCGGCAATTCGATTTTTTCATCGCGCGCCGTAATCCCCATTTCGTGGGCCAAGCGCTTGATGGTTTCGACCGGGATGCCGGTCACTTCCGAGGCCCATGCCGGCGTGTAACTTTCCACTCGATCTTTGAGTAATTGAAACGACGGCTTTACCTTACGGCCATCCTTCAGCGTGAATTCACCCAGCAAATAAGGATCGGCACCTTCGGTGCGCGCATGCATGGCCTTATTTAAATTACGATCCCACCACACGCGATCTTGCGGATCAAAACAATCCGGTGCGTGCGGAATATCGGTGCGCGCAAACAAACCGAAGTCGTCGCTTTGATCATCCGTGCTAACCAATTCCGCTGCATTGGAGTACTGCACCAAAAATTCACGGTCATACAAACCGGTGCGAATCAGTTCGTGAATGATGGCCAGAATCAGCGCGCCATCCGTTCCCGGTTTGATCGGCACCCATTCATCCGCGATTGCGGAATAACCGGTGCGGATCGGATTCACCGAAATAAAACGTCCGCCATTGCGCTTGAACTTGGACAAGGCCATCTTCATCGGATTGGAGTGATGGTCTTCCGCCGTACCGATCATCACAAACAGCTTGGCGCGCTCCAGATCGGGACCGCCAAATTCCCAGAATGAACCGCCCATGGTGTAAATCATGCCGGTGGCCATATTCACCGAGCAAAAGCCGCCATGCGCTGCGTAATTGGGGGTACCGAATTGCTTTGAAAACAAGCCGGTCAAGGCCTGCATTTGATCACGGCCGGTAAACAAGGCGAATTTTTTTGGGTCGGTAGCGCGTATTTTTTTCAGACGCTCTTCCAGAATTGCGAAAGTCTCCTCCCAGGAGATTTCCTCGAACTGGGCCTCACCCCGATCAGCCCCGGGCTTGCGCCGCAAAGGTTTGGTCAAGCGCGCAGGCGAATACTGCTTCATGATGCCCGAAGCACCCTTGGCGCAGATCACGCCCTTATTCAAGGGATGATCGGGATTGCCCTGAATATAACGCACTTCGCCGTCTCTTAATGTCACCCGAATACCGCAGCGGCAAGCGCACATATAACACGTGGTGTTTTTAGTTTCGATGCGCCCTGCAGGCTGCTTGAGTGGGTCGTGAACTACCGCCATGATGTAACCTCGAATCTGACCGGATCATGAAGGCATCCGAACTGGCGCCCCCATGAAAGAGCCTGCATGATAAGACCGCAAAGATAGGACACTCAATAACTCTCCAGAAGTATCGTCAGCCCTGCAAGAATGCGCGACCCGAAATTCTGGTCAAAAGCACATGAAAAACACGCCCGAAGCCGTACTCAAGAACCGATATACCCGCAAGTTGATGGTGAAACGTCAGCGAGGACTGTGACAAGCATTTCATCACAATAGGCATATATTAGGCTATTTATGGCCTATATATCCTTCTCACACGCGCTGCTTGTGCTAGCATGTACCCGTTAAATTTTTCAACGTGAAAGAGGTTCAACATGACAAAAGCTGCTGTAGCCGCAAAAGCACCCACCAAAACAGAAATTATTGCTCAAATGTCAGAAGCCTCTGGCATTACCAAAAAACAAGCTGGCGAGGCTTTAGCCGCTCTGCAAGACATGGCTAGCAGCTCCCTTAAAAAGGCGGGTGTATTCATGATCCCCGGCTTCGTTAAACTGAAAGTACAAATTAAACCGGCCACCAAAGAACGCAAAGGTATCAATCCTTTCACCAAGGAAGAGACCGTATTCAAAGCCAAACCAGCCAGCAAGGCCGTCAAGGTCATTGCCATGAAAGCGCTTAAAGATTCCATCTAAAGATTAGCTGAATCAAAAAAGCCCTGCCGAATAAAATCGGCAGGGCTTTTTATTTCGCCTGAAGCAGGACTTATCCAGAAATACGCGCCCTCAATGACACCACCCTAATTATTGATTGGGAAACAAACGCAGGGTGCCCCTGGCACCCACTTTGAAAACTTGATCATGATGCTAGCGAAATTCGGCGCGTTAACAATGGATTCCAACCAGACGCGCAGAGCGGGCCAAGACTGCTGATTGAACCAATCCAGATCGGTCTGCGCATACTGGCGGACAAAGGGTGCAATCGCCATGTCGGCGAGTGCGGGTTGGTGACCAAATAGGTATGGGTGCTGTTTCAGCCGAGTGTCGAGTTGGACCAAAAACACTGCGCCTGCGGTGCGGTGTATTCGGGCATCAACCCCTGCATAGCGCCCCGGATACTTGTAGCGATCCAGATGCTGTTTAAAATCGCCGTCGCATTGTGAAATCATCGCCTGCATCTGCTCCAGACTTTCTATTTCCGGTGTCAGCCAATGCATTGGATCATGCTGCTGCAACGCCCATAACATGATATCCAGACTCTCTTCCAGCACTCGACCATTGACATCGATCAGTACCGGCACGCTGCCTTTAGGCGAGGCGCGCAGCATCTCGGCGGGTTTGTCTTTCAGTTCCACCTCGCGCAACTCCACCGTCAAGCCACTTGCGACCAGCGCCAAACGAGCGCGCATCGCATAGGGGCAACGGCGAAAAGAATACAAAATGGGATAGCTCGGTGCAGCCATATTCATGCGTAGCAATTATCCGCAGTAATTGATGTATTGGTAAATATTTGTGGGCCATGTTCCTGACCATCAACGAACACTATTCACCATGCGTCAATACTGCAACGACGCTACCCCTGATTGATCTAATTATTTTTTCGTCCTTGCCCGTGATCATCGCGTTTGCCCTCGCCACGGTCATCGCGCTTCTTCTGCTGGCCGGGCGCACTACCTTGCGGATGTTGACGTTGATAATGCTTCTGTGTCACGGCTTCGCGTGGCTCATAACGATAGCGCTCGGTGCGAATGTTGCGCTGTTGCTCTTGCTCCCGCGGATAGCGCTCACCTGAATACTTGCGTTGATACGAAGGCAAAGGCGCAGCAGGCGGCGCGGCACGGGGGTCGTGATGCTCCCAATCCCGGCGACGTTCATACCACTCACGCCCCCAATGCGCATCCCAATGCGGTGCTGCATCCACGCGCCAGCCGCGAAAAAATGGCGGTGGCACGCGATAATAATGTACCGGAATCAGCAAAATGTACGCCGGCACATCATACGGATCAACCAAATCCCACGGGCCGTTATACCAACTGCTCACATACCATTGATCCCCATGCAGCACCCAATACAAACCATCGTAAAAAAATAAATTCAAATGAATCGCCGGATCGTAATACACCGGATATCCAGGCACCGGCACTAGCCGCGGATAGGCCGGTACATTGATGCCGATGCGCACGCCCGGGATACTGATCCCAATACTGACATCGACATCGGCACGCGCCGCAGTCGCAGAAAGTAACAGCATCGACAACACAAGCAGCAGATAGCGCATGGTGATCTCCTAAGCATTGATTGAACTTCACCCACCCTACAAGAGGCTATGCAACCACAAACAACAACCTATGATTTATCTTAGTTAAAGATTGGGGGAGATTTAATTAACTCTGAGCCGAATGGCCCGCCGCATCCAAAGCCGGCCCCATTGGGCCGGCTTTTTTATTGTGGAAAACCTGCGTAAACACTTTATTGACGCGGGCTAAGCGGATGAAACTTATTCAA
>Ga0315270_10001781_pt1 | contig 11433 bp, 8 predicted proteins | sample C1_bottom_MG_FD_204932 | JGI IMG/M metagenome (GOLD analysis project Ga0315270, IMG submission 204932) | Sediment microbial communities from Yellowstone Lake, YNP, Wyoming, USA - C1_bottom | ecosystem: Environmental > Aquatic > Freshwater > Lake > Sediment | place: USA: Wyoming | collected... | reverse complement strand
GGACATCGCCCGGCGCATCCTGACGCAACAACGCCGTGATCGTGGCAAGGTGTACAGCATGCATGCACCCGAAGTTGAATGCATTGCCAAGGGCAAGGCGCACAAGCCCTACGAATTTGGTATCAAGGTCGGCATCGTCAGTACCAGCAAGGAAAGCTTTGTGGTGGGCATGAAATCGTTGCCGGGTAATCCCTATGACGGTCACACGCTGAAGGAATCGCTGGCGCAAGTTGAGCGCCTGACAGGCGCGTTACCGAAAGAGGCGTATGTGGATCGGGGTTACAAAGGACACGGCGTGGAGGACACCGCGGTCTGGATTGCCGGTGCCAAGCGTGGTATCACAACCGCCATCAAAAAGAAGCTCAAGCGCCGCAATGCAGTCGAACTCGTGATCGGCCATATGAAGAACGATGGACGATTAGGGCGAAATTTCCTCAAAGGGCAAATGGGTGACGCCATCAACGCGCTGCTCTGCGGCGCAGGTCACAACCTGCGCAAGATCCTGCGCCAGCTGGCGCTTTTTTGCGTTCAAATTGGGCACTTTCTGCTGCGGCTCGCTCATCATAAAAATGATAATGGGCTTACACAAAATTTGTTTGTTGCTAAAACAGGGTTTTTCAGGGACGACGAATTACCTGGTCAAAATTCAACCAGCACAACTACCTTTATATGGTCAAATTTATGTCAGCGGCAACACTTCGGGTTTCTGATAGCCAGCCATAAGCTGGTCACACAGTCAGATGAAGGTACTTTCTTTACTACGGACATGGTCACTCCTCTTTGAAGTTGAACAGTTTCCTGCCAAATGACCGTTTACATGAAATTTCTTACTCCCTCTTTTCTAGCTAGCGGTTTTCTTTTTTAAAGTCGCTTTTTTCTTAATGACCTTCTCTTTTATACCGTTAGATTCTTTTTTCTTTGATGTTGTCTTCTTTATCAAAGTAACTTTTTTATCAACAGAAAGTTCCTTATCAGCAGGTTTTTTCTTGCGGGCAACCGTTATTTTCTTCTTGACTACGGGTCCTTTGGCAACTCGAGCCGACAATAAAGACAGGGCTTCATCCAAGGTGATTTCTTCAGGTGAAACATCCTTAGGTAGAGTCGCATTCACTTTTCCATGACGAACGTAAGGCCCATAACGTCCGTTACAGACATCTACAGTTTTCTGATCTTCGGGATGAACACCAAGTTCGCGTAATACAGTATTAGAAGTTCTGGCTTCGGCTAATAGTTCGACAGCACGATTGAGTTCAATTGTGAATACACTTTCAGTTTTTGGAATAGACTTAAATTTTCCATCATGACCAACATATGGGCCAAATCGACCAATATTAACAATTATTTTTTTTCCAGATTCAGGATGTAATCCAAGTTCCTTTGGTAGTTCTAAAAGTTTTAATGCGGCAGATAAATCTGCGTGTTCAGGAAGCACTTCCTTAGGCCAGGACATTCGACGAGGTTTCTTCTTTTCCCCTTCTATTACTTCACCTAACTGTACGTAATAACCATAAGGACCACGCATTAACAACACGGGTAAACCTGTAGCAGGGTCAGATCCTAACTCTTTGCGAGCTTCTGCAGGATCAACTTCTCCCGAGGTACTACGTGTGTAATCACATTCTGGATATGCGGTACAACCAATAAAACTTCCGCGCTTTCCGAGACGTGTAGCTAATGGTTTACCACATTTGGGGCAAGATTCGTTTATTAATTCTTGTGTAACATCTTTGCGCTCAATATTTTTTTTGTCTTGCACTAACTTGTCAAAATCAAGCCAAAAAGACTTTAATACAGGAATCCAATCACGTTTTCCTTCGGAAATTTCGTCAAGCTCGTCTTCCATCTGCGCAGTAAATCCATAATCAACATACCGTGTAAAATGTTCAGAAAGAAAACGATTAACTACTCTTCCTACATCGGTTGGAGTGAAGCGTTTTTTTTCTAGTAAAGCGTATTCCCGGGCTTGTAAAGTAGAAATAATACTTGCGTAGGTCGATGGACGACCAATACCGTGTTCTTCTAGAGTTTTTACTAAACTTGCTTCTGTAAACCGTGGAGGAGGTTGGGTAAAGTGTTGCTCTCCGAATAGTTTATTCAATGGAAGAACATCCCCCTCAACAAGGGGAGGGAGCTTCCCACCTTCCTCTTCTGAGCTGTCATCAGTATCTTCTTGATAAACCGCGATAAATCCAGGAAACACAAGAGTCTGTCCACTTGCACGAAATAAAGTGTCATCACCTCCTAAGCGAATATCAACACTTACCGTATCAAATCGTGCGGGTGACATCTGGCTGGCTAATGTACGTTTCCATATCATTTCATATAGGCGCGCTTGATCAACGGTCAATGAGTCGCGTATGGAGTCAGGAGTGCGTTCTACAGAGGTAGGGCGTATTGCTTCATGTGCTTCTTGCGCATTTTTAGATTTACTTTTATAAACTGGTACTGTCCGAGGTAAATAATCGACAGAAAAATTTGTGCTTATGTAGCCACGTATTTCAGCAATTGCCTCTTGTGCTAAATTGACTGAATCGGTTCGCATATAGCTAATCAAGCCTACTGTTTGACCACCAATATCGATACCTTCGTAAAGTTGTTGTGCAATGCGCATTACTCTATCAGCAGACATGCCCAATTTACGCACACCTTCCTGTTGAAGAGTTGAAGTTGTGAAGGGAGCAGCAGCGAAGCGTTGTTTACCTTTCTTGTCTACACGAACAACTTTTGGGGGTAATTTTGCGTCCTTTAAATTGTCATGAATTTTTTTATATTCAATTTCACCAGAAATACTTAGTTGTTCAAGTTTTTTCCCCTGATATTGAAATAATTTAGCGCCAAATGACAGATTGTTTTTTTGGCTTTCTAAATGAATAGTCCAATATTCTTGGCTGACAAATGCTTCGATTTGCAATTCGCGTTCAACAATTAGACGTAAAGCTGGGCTTTGCACCCGGCCAGCAGATAACCCTGGACGAATTTTTCTCCATAATAAAGGTGATAAGTTGAATCCCACCAAATAGTCCAGAGCGCGTCTTGCTTGTTGCGCGTTAACAAGGGGAATAGCTATATCTCTAGGATTGGAAACGGCTTCACGTACTGCATTCTGTGTAATTTCATAAAAAACCACACGTTTTAAGATTTTATTTTTTAAATTACGTTTCGATTTCAAGAGTTCTGAAACATGCCATGCAATAGCTTCACCTTCTCTATCCGGGTCAGTTGCCAGAAAGATGTTATCGGCAACTGAAGCGGCTTTTGCAATAGCATCCACATGTTTGCTATTACGTGCAATTATTTCATATTTCATGGCGAAATCATGTTCGACATCAATCGCCCCAGTTTTGGGAATTAAATCGCGAACATGGCCAAAGGTGGCAAGAACTTCAAAATCACCTCCCAAGTATTTCTTTAGGGTTTTTGCTTTAGCAGGTGATTCGACAATTAGAAGATTTGATGCCATGTAAATATCAGTCCGCTGAATGGGTTAGTGAAGTTGAGCTGAATTAGCAGGGGTGAGTAATTCTTCAACTAATAATGGGTCTAATTCTTCGTGTTGTTTCCATAACACCATCAACGCAATAAGTTTAACTCTATCGAGAGGCAAAGCGTTACGTCCAAATGCAACTGCACGGTCAATAATCATTTCCCGTTCAACAGGAGAAATCATATGACTTTGCTCCAAGAAGGTAATAAATTGCAAACCTTCAAGGCTGATACATTGTATTTCAAGCTTGGCGAAACTACGCAAGCCGCTTTGGTTAATTATTAAGGGGTAATCTGAATAATTGAGTAGACTTAATCCCGATAACCAATTTAATGCATGGGAAATATCATCTTCCTCAAATCCTGCTGCAGTTAATTTTATAGATAACTTTTCGGGTTCAGGAAAAGTACCCGCATTGAAGTAACTTTCAAATAAATACATCAAAATTTCAAACATGGCGCCTCATAATAAACAATGTTTAAAGGGTGCCTCTAAACTATCCGTTGATACATGCCTCCGGCTAAGGTTGATACCTTCCCGTCTAGCTCTAATTGCAATAGGATGGCGGATAGTGCTTCAATCGTCAAGCCACTACGTTGACTTAAAGTATCAATATCAATTGGATCAAACCCTAAATAGCTATAAATGGAGTGATCGTGTTCATCCTGTGTAGACTTATTGATTGCTGAAAACCAGCCGAGGTCATCGAATATATCCTGGGGAGTTTCAACCAATTTAGCACCTTGTTTTATGAGAGCGTGACAACCTTTATACTGCTGCATATGAATAGAGCCGGGAATTGCAAAAACATCTCTACCCTGCTCTAACGCCATTCGAGCAGTAATAAGTGAACCACTTTGTAAATCGGCTTCAACAATAAGACATCCAAGACTTAAGCCACTAATAATTCGATTACGTCGGGGGAAATTATGCGCCAACGGAGGTGTACCTAATGGAAATTCAGAGATTAACGCTCCCTTTTGTGCTAATCGATGCGCTAACTCACGATTAGCTGCCGGATAAACCTTATCTAATCCTGTACCAACAACTGCAATACTGGATCCTCTTGAACTAAGACCGCCTTCATGCGCAGCCGCATCAATACCATGAGCCATACCGCTTATTATGCACAAATCGGCATCACTTGCTATTTGTGCAAAAGATTCAGCATTTCGGATTCCTTGTGTTGATGCCTTTCGACTTCCAACGATAGCTAGTGAAGAGTGATTGAGAAAACTAAGTTGACCTTTAACATATAAAAGTAGCGGTGGATCTGGGATATTTAACAATGCTTGGGGGTAATCCACTTGGCCTAAGGTGACAATGTGATTCTGTGGGTCTTCTAACCAATTTGAAACACGAATTAAGATTTCTTCATTGGTATTTTCTGCAATTGCGTCTGCAACCACAGGCCTGACTATTTGTTTTAAAGCAGACGTAGAAGTTTTAAGAATTGAGGATGGAGAGCCAAACTCTTGTAATAATTTACGTAAGCCATCGTTACCTAAACCAGGAATTTGGCTCAAGGTTATCCATGACGCCAGTTCCGCGTCTAATGGCATAATTTCAAGGAGTCTCTACACTGTCTGATAGCTGAACGGTCCGCTCAACCTGCATAACCAAAGCATAAGAAACTTTTTCAAATGATCGGAATACAAAAATTAAACCATACCTTAGAGCAGGAAGGATATAAGTTTCACCTTTGTGTTTAGAGGCTTCACTTTCCTTGTACAGGGCAAGGACATGTCCATTCTCAACACCATCGCGTAACCCTTTGTTGATTGTAATGATTGAATTTTGACCGCCTTGATCGACGCCGCCGTATATAGAGATCACTTTCGCTTTAATTTGTGTACTTGGAGAACGTGGAATGTAATTGTTAGGCAGCCCGACAGAAGATTGAATGAAATTATCCCCTTTTTGAATATCTAGTACTGATTTTGTAATTCTGAGAGTTGTTATTTTGTCGTGTTTTTGAATGGATGCGTCACCAAGATAAATAGCTTCATATGCCAATATTTGGCTTGAATCCGGATCGATTAAGGCTTTACCAGGACGATATAATTGCCAAAAAGGTCCTTTGTCGTCGGGTATCCCGGTTGCAAAGGCAGTGTCTCCAAAACTGAGTAAGGTACGATTTTCAATTGAACCAATTAAAGTAGGCGCTCCTTCGATAGCATCCGTTTCAATTACGAGTGGTTTTGCAAGGAATGCATTTATAACACTCGCGGGTATGCTAGCTATGGAATCATTTTCACCTGTTACTACTCTAATTTTCGGTGAAAGCTTTTGGGTTTTTAAGTCAGGGGAAGATATGGTTTCAGGCGTTGTCCCATTTTTTACGGTTGTAACAGGTGGTACATCAGGTACCAGCAATGCTTCAGTTTTAGCCGGAGGTTGTGTAGTTGGTAGTTCACCAATATGTAAAGTTTTACTGGCTAAGTCAAGAAATACGACATTTCCAGGATAAATCCAGTGGGGATCTTTTATTGTATCTTTATTTAAACCCCATATCTGAGGCCATTTCCAGGGATCTTTAAAAAATTTATTTGAAATATCCCATAATGTGTCTCCTTTAACTACAACGTATCTATCAGGAGCATTTTCTCGAATGACTAATTCATCTGCATTGGCCAGAATAGATAATAAAATACAAATCAGCGATATAATCTTGCGCATGAAAATACTCCAGCAAAGTAATGAAATGCAGTGCAATGTTCGCACAACTGTTTAAATTTTGCATCTAGTCTATTAAATTAGCAAGTAAATATGGCAATTCTTAAAATACTTCAATACCCTGATGAACGTTTACATAAAGTGGCAATTCCAGTGAATTCAGTCACAGATAGTACGCGGAGGCTGGTTAAAGATATGGCTGAAACCATGTATTCGGCACCTGGTATTGGTTTAGCCGCAACACAGGTTGATGTTCATCAGCGAATCATCGTTGTGGATACATCTGAAAATAGCAACAATTTACTGGTTTTAATTAATCCTGAAATTACAAGCATGAGTGGTGAAAATACTTATGAAGAGGGTTGTCTTTCAGTTCCTGGAATTTATGACAAAGTAAAACGTGCAGAAACGATTACTGTGAAAGCGCAAAACATTAAGGGCGATTTATTCACATTAGAAGCCACTGGACTGCTGTCCGTCTGCATTCAACATGAAATGGATCACTTATTGGGTAAGGTGTTTGTTGAATATTTATCCCTCTTAAAACAAACCCGTATACGCGCAAAATTAAAGAAACGTTTGCGTGAAACAATGTAGCAATAAAAAATTGAAAATAATCTTTGCAGGCACGCCAATTTTTGCCGCCAGTGCACTTGAAGCATTGTTGGTAAAAAATTTCGAAGTAATCACAGTATTAACTCAACCAGATCGGCCTGCGGGACGTGGCATGTATCTAACCGCCAGTCCCGTTAAGCTGATAGCACATCAATATGATATTCCTGTATTACAACCCCTTTCCCTAAAATCAGAAGAGTTTCAAAGTCAACTCGACCATTTGAACTCAGATCTAATGATTGTTGCGGCTTACGGATTGATATTGCCAGTAACGGTTTTGCAGTCACCTAAATTTGGATGCATAAACATTCATGCATCCTTACTACCTCGTTGGCGTGGGGCAGCGCCTATACAACGCGCAATTCAGGCTGGTGATGAAGAGACTGGCATTACGATCATGCAAATGGATAAGGGGTTGGATACCGGTCCAATGTTACTAAAAAGACATTGTCCAATTAACTCACGTGATACTGCGCAAAGCCTACATGATAAGTTGAAAGAACTTGGCGCTCGCTCAATTGTTGATGCATTGGATGCAATTAGTGAAGGTAAATTGCATGGTGAAATTCAGGACGAAGCCAATGCTACGTATGCACATAAAATTACGAAATCTGAAGCAAATATAGATTGGTTTCAAAGTGCAGCACAATTAGATAGGTCAATCCGGGCATACAATCCATCCCCATTAGCAAGCTCAACTATAAATGGGACTACCGTTAAAATTTTACAGGCGAGTGTATCTAAATCAAAAAACATTATTGATGCTGGAATGATTCAGGAAATTTCGCATCATGGGATAGAAGTGGCGTGTGGTGATGGCACACTTAATCTGGAAATATTACAAAAACCGAATAGTAAAGCCATGCCATTTAGTCAATTTTTACAGAGTTTTCCACTCAATGTGGGTGATCGCTTTCTTTTTACTTAATATGAATACGATCCAACAAGCAGCAGCAATAGTTATAAGCAAGGTAATAGGTGGGCGAAATCTTAACCAGGTGCTGAGTGAGACATTAAAAACATACCCGCATTTTTCTGTCCAGGAGCGTGGAGCGCTAATGGATCTAAGTTATGGCACCCTCAGATTTTATGGGCAGATTTCAGGTCTGCTGGATTTACTCTTAAACAAACCAGTACATGACGTTCATATACGTTACTTACTATTAATAGCGCTTTATCAACTCCAACATAGCAAAGCAGCACCCTATGCTGTTGTGGACTTTGCAGTAAATGCAGTACGTAATCACACACCTGCTGCGAGTGGACTAGCAAATGCTATTTTGAGAAATTTCTTACGAAAGAGAGATACACTTCTCAAAACAGTTGAAAAGTCAGAAGAGGGACTTTATTCCTACCCGCAATGGTGGATAACCGAAGTAAAATTACAATACGGAACGAAAAAAGCAAGTTCAATATTAAAATCTGGCAATCAACATCCCCCAATGACCTTGAGGGTAAATGAGAAAAAAACTACTGCAACGGATTATCTGTATTTGCTAGCTCAAAACAATATAGCTGCACAAATTATTGCACCAAATAGCATCATGTTGAAACAACCGCAATCGGTTGATCAATTGCCCGGCTTTTTGGATGGGGTGGTTTCAGTTCAAGATGCGGGTGCGCAATATGCTAAACAATTTCTTGATGTAGAAAATGGAATGCGCGTATTGGATGCGTGCGCTGCGCCAGGAGGTAAGAGTGCACATTTGCTGGAGGCATATCAGTTGGAGCTTTTCGCGTTAGATAAAGATGCAGGGCGGTTAGAACGTATACGTGAAAATATGAGTCGTTTGCGATTAAGTGCAAATTTGATTATTGGGGATGCTTCAAAACCTGCAGATTGGTGGGATGGGCGTCTGTTTCAGCGTATATTGGCTGACGTTCCATGCTCAGCAACTGGGGTAGTGCGAAGGCATCCTGATATTAAATGGTTGAGAAGGCTGTCAGACTTGGAAAGCTTTGCAAAAATACAGGAAGAGATCTTGAACGCTTTGTGGCCATTGCTAGAAACTACTGGTAAATTACTTTATGTAACCTGTTCAATTTTCGATCGTGAAAATCAAAAGGTCATTGATAATTTCTTAAGTCAGCACCCAAATGCCAAACAACTCGATCTAAATGCAGCAGGAATGGAGAAGGGTCAATTTATACCAAACGATTTGAACGATGGTTTTTTTTATGCGTTATTGTATAAAAAATTGTAATTTAACATACAGAATATTGGCCGCGCTAGCCATTATAGTTTTCAGCACAACCGTTGCGATAGCAGATGGTATAACAGTGCGGAAAGCGGCAATACGTGTTACTGAAGAAGGTTATAAGCTTACCGCGAATTTTGATATCAAATTGACATCATTGGTAGAACAGGCACTGACCCACGGAATAACATTGAATTTTATAAGCGAATTTGAATTAAACAGATCGCGTTGGTATTGGTTTAATGAAATAGCCATTAAATCAGAAGAAACAACTAAGCTATCCTATAGTGCACTGACACGACAATATCGAATAAAACATGAAGACCTTTTTCAAAATTTTAATAATCTTGATGATGCGCTTAGGGCACTAGGTAATCAATCCTCAAAGATTATTCCTGGAGCATTACTGAATAAAAGTAATGGATATTTTGCGTCGATATTTTCAAGTAATGCAAATTTCACTGCATTTGCAAGAATGAAATTGGATATATCTCAACTTCCAAAGCCGTTACAGGTAAATGCCCTTACCAGTGATGACTGGAAGTTGGATTCAGATAGTTATAGCTGGTTTCTTACACCAGCCGAGTTAGTACAGAGCAGGAAAATCCCGTGAAATATTTAATAATAATAAGCGGATTATTAGGTGCGCTTTTACTATATTTGCTGTCCAGTGCAAGTTCAAATACAGAATTATTTTCGCGTAATTACTATACGCTGTTAGCCTTGGCTGGATTACTTGCACTGTGTTTGAGTGCACTTGTGGGATATCAACTTTGGCAATTAAGAGAAAAAATTAAAGCAAGAATTTTCGGCGCAAAACTGACATTAAGATTGGTCCTGTTTTTTTCCCTGATTGCGATATTACCCGGCTTACTGGTTTATTCCGTATCCGTGCAATTTTTGGGTAAGAGTATTGAGTCTTGGTTCGATGTACGGGTTGAAAAAGCACTGGAAGGTGGTTTAAATCTGGGAAGAAGTTCGTTGGATAAAGAACTTCAGGATCTGGAAAAAAAAGCGAAATTTATTGCCTTGCTATTAGCAGAACAATCCGTTGATAAACATGCAGGCACATTGCATAGGTTGATAGATGAAGGAACGGCACAAGAAGCTGACCTATTTAATGTAAAAGGTAGTGTGTTTGCTATAGAGTCAAATAAAAAAACCAGAGCAAATGTTCCAGATTTTAGAATGTTGCGTCAAGCAGCAAAGCAAGGCCAATTTAGTGTGGTAGATACTTTGTCAGACAATAACCTAGTACTCAGGACGTTAGTTGTAGTTGGTTCAGCACATGAAATGGAACTACGAATATTACAGTTGGTTCAGCCTGTTTCAAATCAACTTGCAACTGATACAGAAACTGTTCAATCCGTATATCGAGATTACCAGGAATTATCACTTTCTCGCTTAGGTTTAAAGCGTTTGTATGAAATTACATTAACGTTATCCTTGTTGATCGTTCTGCTAAGCGCAGTTTCTTCAGCATTTTTTTTGAGTACACGACTAAGTTCCCCATTGGCAGCCCTAGCCGAGGGAACTCGAGCGGTCGCGCAAGGTGATTTTACAGGAAATTACCCGGTTCAAAGTCATGATGAACTGGGAGCATTAACAGGTTTATTTAATCAAATGACGTCTCAATTATCTGACGCACAAAAATTAAATGAACGACAACAGCGTTTGGTAAATAAATCCAAAATATATTTAGAAAGTATACTGACTCACTTGTCCTCAGGTGTACTTGTGGTTGACGAACAGTTTCGCCTGCGCTCTGCAAATACCAGTGCGGAACAAATTCTAGGCGTTTCATTATTGGAAATGCGGGGAGTACCCTTATTAACTATAAGTATGCAATATAAACTATTGCGTCCTTTTACCGAAGAAGCAATTCAGGCATTCACTGAATCGGCAGAAAATGAATGGCAAAGACAAGTCGAACGCACAAGTAAAACTGGTATTCAAATGCTATTACTAAGAGGAACACGCTTGACGACGATTGAGGAGACTGGATATGTAGTCGTTTTTGATGACATTACTCACCTGTTACAAGCAGAAAGACAAGCCGCGTGGGGAGAAGTGGCTCGACGTCTTGCACATGAAATAAAAAATCCTCTCACACCAATACAGCTTTCTGCAGAGCGTCTGGAATATAAATTGAGCAAAAAATTGGATACAGAAGATGAAAAATTACTGAGAAGAGCAACACAAACTATCGTAAGTCAAGTCGCTGCAATGAAAAAAATGGTTACTGAGTTTGCAGACTATGCGCGAGTGCCAGCAGTTCAACTGGTTAAACTAGATGTGCATCAGTTACTTTACGAAGTAATGGGGTTGTATGAAGCAAATAGCAGTCCCATCACATTACAATTAGAAGCACAGTACTCAATGATAAATGGGGATGCAACTCGATTACGTCAGGTAGTTCACAATTTATTGCATAACGCACATGATGCATTGAAAAATATC